>ERZ779660.546-NODE-546-length-21683-cov-2.507814_pt1 | contig 21683 bp, 9 predicted proteins | sample MGYA00511906_ERZ779660 | MGnify/ENA primary metagenome ERZ779660 (study PRJEB29588, sample SAMEA2156906) | human gut metagenome | biome: human gut; feature: human-associated habitat; material: faeces | place: Denmark | collected 2008/2010 ... | reverse complement strand
TTTTCGTAAAAAGGGCAAATTTGGAAAAAACCTTTTCATATATAGGTGCAAGCAAAAATCAAATTTTCAAATAAGAGGAGGTATCAATATGCTCTTTGTTCCGAACTTTCCGAATTACGGTACGGGCTTTTCGTAGCACCGCAGCACATATGCAAAAATGCAAAAAATATTACTGTAAGTGTTTAAAAAACAAAATTTATACGAAAGGAGAAATCCAACCATGAACACTACAAGTATTCATTCAAACAACCGAAAACAGACAAAAATCGTAAGAATCGTGTCCGTCTTTCTTGCCGTGCTGATGATGTTGTCGGTAATACCGCTGACTTCATCGGCTATAAGCGACGGAGAAACCGTAAGAGTTACCGGCAGAAACGACTGGATAAGCGGATTTTATTATGACTTTACTTCACATAAAGAGTTAGGCTTGGGCGGTAAACACGGTCAGCATCAAAGACTTAAAGCCAACGGTCAGGTTGCCTATTGCGTTGAGCCGGGCCTACAGGTGCAGGAAGGTAATAAAACAGCAAGCAAAGTCTATTATGACCTGTCTAAAGACCAACAGCAGATTATTAAATACGCCTTTATCTACGGATATAACGGTACTCCGCGATACGGATATTCAGGTGATGTTGAAGAGGTTGCTACACAGGCTATTATGTGGGCTATTGTTAAAGGTCTGTTTAACACCGATAAAACTGAGACGTTCCTCAATTGTGCTTTCGGAGGCAAGACAAGCTCCGCAAACAGAGATGCTTGCAGAGCCGTATATTACAAGATAGAAGCTCAGATGTTGAGTCATGAAACAACACCGAACTTTGCAACATCCATAATAGAATGGGCTTATGACAAGACCATAACTCTCGATTACAACCCGAACACGGGCAGATACGAAAAGAGCATATTTGATGATAACCACGTTGTATCTGGATATACGTTCAGCATGCCGGGCGTTGAGTTTGAAGTTGTGGGTAACTGGCTTAACATATTCACAACAAACGAGTTTGACGGTTCGCAGGTTGTAACAGGTGAAAGAACCAACAACTCGTTTTCAAATCCGTTGCCTCAGCTTACGGCTATGTACTGCGTTGGTCCGGGTCAGACTACGGCAACGGCAGTATCAAGAAAAGACCCTGTTAATGCGTATTTCTCTCTCAAAACAGAGGGCAGAGGAAAAATACAGATAAACAAACATGCCGAACAAGGCGATAGTCAGGGAATGGTATTCAATATAAGCGGTAACGGCATCAATATGGATGTAACGATAAACAGCGGAAACGGATATGACGGATATGTTGTTGTAGACGATTTGCGCCCCGGTACATACACAGTTACAGAAAAGGCAACAGGCGAAAAGTATTATGTAGAACCTGATTATCAGTATACAACCGTTACGCCGAACAACACTTCAAATGTTTGGTTTTCAAACAACCTTAAACGCGGCAACATTGAAGTCAGAAAGAACGCTGAAGACGGTATTAAGTCAGGATACCAATTTAACATATCCGGTACTGCAATTGACGGCGAAACAATAAACGAAACAATCACTACAAACGCTGAGGGTGTTGCTACCAAAGAAGGCTTACCTATAGGTACATACACGGTAAAAGAACTTAACTGTCCTTCCTATATGGTAGTGCCGTCAGACCAGACTGTTACCGTTAAATATAACGAAACCTCTTCCGTAACCTTTGACAACAAATACAAACGCGGAGATTTGGTTCTTTCAAAAACGGACGCGGAAACAGGCGATATAATACTTGCTGATGATGCTGTATTCGCAGTAAGCGAATATAACAAAAACACAAACGAATATGATTTCGTGTGCAACTTGTCTCATTCGTCTACACTTGACAACGACAGATACGGTTGTACCGACGGTTATTATGTCAACAAATTGCCCGTAACGGAAAAGAATGACGGAAAGTACAGAGTAACCGAAAAAACAGCTCCTACCGGATATGTAACAGACGGTAGGTCTTATGACGTTGTAATATCAAATGACGGCGATGTTATTAAGGTAAACGACGGTACTGTAGTTAACAAAATTCAGAGAGCACAGATTAACCTTACTAAAACCGACAAAGAAACCAACAAAGCTCTTAGCAATGCTGTTTTTGATATATATGCAAGAGAAGACATAATTGCTAACGGTGTTACAATGTTTAAAGCCGGAACAAAAGTCGGTACATTAACGACCGGCGAAAACGGGAAAGCTCTTTCAAATGCGCTTTATCTCGGCGAATATTATCTCAAGGAAGTCAGTGCTCCTACGGGATATGTCCTTAACAAAGACAATCACAATGTTTCATTGAAATACGACGGACAGAAAGCTGAAGTATACATTCAATCGGAAACAGTTTCAAATATGCCGCAGAAAGGCATTATTGAAATTTCAAAGATTGATGCTGAAACCGACCGCCCGATTATAAAAGGTGCTGTATACGGTGTTTACGCAAGCACTGACATAGTTGTAAACGGCGATGTTAAGTACAAGAAAGACCAGCTCGTAGATAAAGTCTCTACAGATAACGGTAAAGGTGACAGCAAGAAATTGTATCTCGGAACATATTATGTCAAAGAATTGACGGCTCCGGAAGGATACAATAAGAACAACAACGTATACTATGTTCCCCTGATGTATCAAGGTCAGGATATAAGCATCTTTACGTTTAAAGTTACCGACAAAGATGTATCTCAGAAGGGCAGAATAACAGTAACTAAGACCGATTCGGAAACGAATAAAACTGTCAAAGACCTTACCACAGAATTTGAAGTATATGCTAAATCCGACATAATCGTAAACGGTGAGATTTTATATAGTGCCGGTCAGCTTGTAACAACAATAATGACTAAAGACGGTGTGGCTTCAACAGAAAATCTTCCTCTCGGTGATTATTTCGTTAAGGAAAAGACAGCTCCCGTCGGTTATTCCGTTAACACAGAAAGACATGATGTAAGCCTTACGTATGATGCGGAAAAGGAAACTGTATATGCAGAAACCACAGTCTCTAATGCACCGCAGAAAGCTACAATAACAGTTCTTAAAGCAGATAAGGAAACGAATATCCCTGTAGAAAACGCCGTCTATGTTATTAAGGCTGCCGATACTATTAAGGTAAATGGAAAGACCGTATACAGAAAGGGCGAGAAGGTAGCCGAATTGACTACCGACAAAAACGGTAAAGCCACAAGTGAACCTCTGTATATAGGACAGTATATCGTTACCGAGAAATCAGCTCCAAAGCCTTACGTAAGGGACAAGAACAGCTATACGGTTGACATTACGCCCGTAGACCAGAACATTACTCTGTATAACAAGAACTGTGAGGTCACAAATCTTGCGCAAAAAGCTACTATCAAGCTTACAAAAACCGACAAGGAAACAAACAAAGCTTTGAAGGGTGCAACTTTCAATATTGTTGCAGCAGATGACATAACAGTTAACGGTGATGTTAAATATCATAAAAACGACATAGTAACATCGTTTACCACCGATGAAAACGGCGTTGCAATATCACCCGAACTCTATCTCGGTTCATACAAACTTATTGAAATAACTGCTCCTAACGGATACGTATTAAATACGGATGAAGTATTGGCAAACCTTGAATATCAAGGTCAGGAAGTCGAAGTGTTCCAGAACAGCTACACAGTGCAGAATGCTCCGCAGAAAGCCAACATTGAAATTACCAAATCCGATGTTGAAACCGAAAAACCGATTAAAGGTGCTGTATACGATATATTCGCTGCGGAAGACGTAGTTGTTAACGGCGATGTTAAATATACCAAAGACCAATTGGTCGATACCGTAACTACCGACGAAAACGGTAAGGCGGTTACAAAATATCTTTATCTCGGCAACTATTATATTGTTGAAAAAACCGCGCCTTACGGTTATGTTATTAACAATACCAAACAGAATATATCATTGACATACAAAGGCCAGAATGTAGTTACATTTACCGACTATGCAAGCTTTGAGAACGTCGCTCAAAAGGGTGTTATCGAAGTACGCAAGACAGGCGAAGTGTTAAGCAGCGTTGAAAAGAATGAAGATAAAAACGGTAAAATATACACTCCCGTATATGCCGTAAAAGGTCTCAAGAACGCCGTATATGACATTATTGCTAACGAAGATATTTATACTTCTGACGGTACAAAACGTGCTTCTGAGGGCGAAATTGTCGATACTGTGAAGACAAATAGTGAAGGTGTTGCAAAGAGCAAAGAACTTTATCTCGGCTCATATAAAATCGTTGAAAAAACAGCACCTTACGGTATGACCCTTAACAATATTCCGCAGTATGTTACACTCTCTTATGCAGGACAGAACGAAAGCATTGTATCTGACTCCGTATCGTTTACAAACGAAAGACAGAAGGCTACCGTTACAGTTGACAAGCTTCTTGAAAAAGATGACCTTTACAACATAGGTAACGCAGATGAGATAACAAATGTTAAGTTTGGTCTCTATGCGAACGAGAATATTCTTGCCGACGATAACACGGTTCTTCCGAAAGACGGACTTATAGAAATCGCTTCGGCGGACAAAGACGGACATATAATATTTAACAGCGATATTCCTCTTGGTAAATACTATGTCAAAGAAGTATCAACAGACAAGCATTATATACCGTCCGATATTAAGTATCCTGTAGAGTTCAATTATGCCGGTCAATCCGTTCTTGCCGTTACCGTAACGGCCAATGACGGTAATGCCGTGGAAAACGATATTATTCGCGGCAAGATATTGGGACATAAGGTGGACGATGACGGCAATTCCGTCGCAAACGCTACAATGGGATTGTTCTCAACAACCACAACCGAATTTACTAAGGACACGGCGTATCTTGTAAGCAAGACCGATGAAAACGGTGCATTTGTGTTTGATAATGTTCCTTACGGAGACTATATCGTAAGAGAAATTGAAGCTCCTGAGGGCTTCGTATTAAGCGAAAAGTCTACCCCGGTATCTGTTACGGATAATGCTCAAACTGTTGAAATCAAAGTTCTGAACAGCATTATAACCGGAAATGTAACCGTTACAAAGGTTGATAAAGAATATAAGGATAAAAACATTGCCGGCGCGGTATTTGACATATACCTCGACGTAAACGCCAACGAAACTTATGATGAGGGTGTCGATACGTATTACGGAACAATGACAGATAATCACGACGGCACATACATAGCCGAAGGGTTGCGTTATAACGGATATTTCCTTCACGAAAAAACAGCCCCTGAAGGTTTTGTGGCGGACGACGAATATTATTATTTTGAAATAAGAAATAATAACGAGACTGTTACTGTTTCAAATAATGACGAAAATACGTTCGAAGACCGTCCTATAATCGGTACTGTTGAAATTACAAAGACCGATGTAGCTACAGGTGCTCTTATTCCGAACGCAGGTTTCAGAATTTATGACGCCGACGGCAATGTCGTTGCCGAAGGGTATACCGATGAAAACGGTGTAGCAACATTCACATTAAGATATGGTAAATACACGTATCAAGAGTTTGATGCTGCTCCCGGTTATATTCTTGATGAAACGCCGCATGAGTTTGAGATTAAAGAAGACGGCGAAATCGTTAAAGCTGATATGACTAATGAGGCAATACCAGCCGTTGAAATACCTCAAACCGGTACAGCCGGAAAAGCAATCGGTGCTTTCACAGGACTTTCAGCTCTTAGCGTTATCGGAGTTTATTTTGTTAAAAAGAAAAAGTCCGAAGCGTAAGTAAGTGAAAGCGGTATTCAAAACAAATCAAAAGTTAAGAAGGTCAATGCCGATTGGTGTTGGCTTTCTTTTTTGCAAAAAGGGCAAATTTGCAGAAAAATATTCCATATATTGTTGTAATAACATGATTTTTTAGGCGGTGATAAAATTGAAAAAAAACAACAAGGTAATGAGCTTTGAAGACGTTATCGGGAACGTCGAAATCAAAGACAACGTTATTATAACGCCGGATAAGAGGTATGTAACAATCGTTGAAATTGCCCCCATTAACTTCGACTACAAGACGGCGTTGGATAAGGAAAAAATAATTGATGGCTTTGCTCAGCTGACTAAGATAGGCCCGGTAACGATGCAGATAAAAAGTCTTTCGCGCCGTGCTGACGTAAACAAGTATATAAACGTTTTGAATCACGACTTTGCTCTCGAAAAAGACTCTCATTTAAAGCCATATCAAGATGATTATATGCGGCTTATAAAACGCTTGGGAGTTTATTCGGGTTTATCTCGTCGCTTTTTCATAGTTCTTGAAGCCTGCGGCAATGACACAGAAAAAATAAAAAGCTTTGATGACGCTGTTTATTATCTTGACAAGGCTAAACAAACCATAAGGCGTTTTATTCGCAACTGCGGAAATGCTGTTATTCGACACGGTGACGAAAAGAACTTCCTGATTAACACACTTTATGAGTTTGCCAACAAAAACAAAACAATATACGACCTTAAAGAACGCAAACAAGCGTTCTACGATGAAGCAAAGCGCATTACGGATAATGACGAAGAACTGCTTGATAACTTTAATGTTCCCGTTTCTACGCTTGTTTCACCTGAGAAAATAGAGTTTTACAGCGAATATTGTGTTGTGGACGGGACGTATTATTCGTTCCTGTACATTCCCTCTAAGGAGTACCCAAGCAGAATTTCTTACGCTTGGCTTACAGGGATAATATGCGGCGCAGAAGGTATAGATGTTGATATTTTTGTCGATAAAAAAGACTCTAAATCAATGAAGAATAAATTGCGCACCAAGATACGTATTAACAAGGCTCGGATGAATACTATGAAAAACACCGAGGGCGAAAACTATGAGGAAATCGGCAAATCTATTCAGTCGAGCGCATACATAAGAAACAGATTAAACAGCGGCGAGGACTTTTTTTATGTCACAACGATGTTCACTCTTTCCGCTTCTTCTTTAGAAGAGCTGTATGAAAAAAATTCAGCTGTTAAAGATATGTTCGGAGCCATTGATGTTGACTTGAATGAGTGCGAATACAAAATTAAAGAAGCTTTTTCTTCTTACATGCCGCTTAATACTCTTGACCCATACATATACAGTAAGGGCAAGAGGAACATGACAACATCGGGACTTAGTGCCTTCTATCCATTTAATTCGTTTGAGGTATCCGACACAGACGGAATTCTTCTCGGTATCAGCGATAACAAAACTATGCTCGTGATTGATAACTTCGACACTTCTAAGTATTCAAACGCTAACATAACTCTTTTGGGTACATCCGGTGCAGGAAAAACATTTACCTTACAGACGATGTGTCTTCGTTTTAGGCTTAAAGGCGTACAAACTTTTGTTATTGCCCCGATTAAGGGCGACGAATATGAACGAGGTTGTAAAGAAGTTAATGGTGAATTTCTTACTATTTCTTCGGGTTCAAAAACACGAATAAACATTATGGAAATTCGACCAAGCGCAGATGAAAACGCAAAGAAATTGGGTTATTCATCTAAAAGAGAAAGACAATCAATCCTCAGTAGCAAAATCGACTCTTTGCTTACCTTCTTCTCGTTGGCGATAGGCGATATGTCAGGAGAGGAGAGAACCTTTCTTGACGACGCTATCTTAAAGACATATTCGCTTAAAGGTATTACAAAAGATAACAGCTCTCTTATAGATACAACAAAAACTGTTGTAGACGAACAGGGAAATCCCGTTTCAAATGTAGTATATAAAGAAATGCCGATTTTGGAGGATTTATATAATGTGCTTTCTCAACAAAAGGGTACAGAGCGACTTGCAAATATCTTGTTGAGATTTGTTACAGGTTCGGCAAGTGCTTTTAACGGTCAAACAAATGTTGACCTCAGTAATAAATATATCATATTTGACCTTAACGATTTGTCAGACGAGTTAAAGCCTTTGGGTATGTTTGTTGCTCTTGAGTTTATTATGGATACTGTTAGGCAAGATAAGACACAGAAAAAGGTTGTCGCAATAGACGAGGCTTGGATGTTGCTCAACAAAAATCCTCTCGCAGCCGAATTTGTCGTTACTGTATTTAAGACTATTCGTGGTATGGGTGGTTCAGGTATAGCGGCAACACAGGATATTGAGGACTTCTTTGCTCTTGAAGGTGGTAAATACGGTAAAGCTGTATTAAACAACAGCCGTATTAAAATGATACTTCGTCTTGATGATGATGAAGCAAAAATCGTTAAAGAACATTTCAACCTTACACACAACGAACTGAAAACAATAACAAACTTTTCAAGAGGTCAAGTGTTAGTTAAAGCAAATGAAAACACTTTCACGGTTAATATCAAAGACTCAAGAAAGGAAACTCTACTTATAACATCTGACCAGAAACTTCTTCGTAAACTTGCTAACGGCGAAACGATTACACAAGATGACTTGGCTGCGTAAAATAATTGCGGAAAATGAAAAAAAGTTGACATTGACACGTGAAAAAAATCGTGAAAAAAAGACGACATTGATTTTTCAAACACAGCCTGTTATAATAAATATAACAAAAAGTGCGAAAACAATATGAAACCGTTTCCCATTTCGGGAAGCGGTTTTTTATGTCATTTTTTACATCGGATTTTCGTAAAAAGGGCAAATTTTCTCGTGCTTTCGTCATATATATTCGAAAGGAGAAATTTTTTATGGAGACCAAAAAAAGAAAAAAAGTTATGGCTGCATGTTGTATTTGCTGTGGGCTGGTTGCTTTAACAATAGGGGCAGCTGTTACAAAGCAAAACAAAAGTAAATGTAAAGCCGACGAAACGCTTGGCAGCGAAGTTCTTTCTTCTTGTAGTTCCTCTTGTAGTGATACTACGGACGAAAAGGAGATTACTTCTGAATCCATAACAAAGGCAGTAAATGTCCGAATACAGGATACACTAAAAGACACTTCTTCGAATAATGAGACAGGCGAAAAAGAGAGTTGCCCCAACAATATTTCGAAGATGAAAACAACAACAGTCAAAACAGAAAAAACAGAAAAAACAGAAAAAGCAGAAAAAACAACAGCATCAAACGCTTCTGTTACTGCTGCTGCGACAACAAAAAGGCATATTCCTTGCGGGTCAAATCAAGATATAAACCCGGAACAGCTTAAAGCAGAGGCAAACAAGCATCTTGGGTCATTTAACAACGTGGAAGTGTCTTCGACACTCAACAAGAACAATTCATGCTGGACGCTGACTGTTAATTCATTTAATAATCAGAAGGTCTTACAAGACATAAAGGAATGTGCAGAAATTGAATATAATGAGTGTGTTAACGCTGGATATTTGAATAGAGGCGCACCGATAAAAATGTATGTCGATTATGAAGCCAAGGCGAGAGATGACCTTGGTCCGGGAGTGTGTTACTACACTTTTTATATTTTTTATTTGTAATAAGTTAATAAGTTAATTGCCGTATCTACTACGGTTTGTGCTTAGCAGTTATATGTTAAGAAGTTGCTCGTAAGCAATGGTTAATGGAGAAAATGTGTATTTGTGTTGGTGCTTTTTGGCTTTGCCAAAAATTACCAACAAGAAAAATACTCGTTTTCTCTTTTTTTATTTTCTTAGTGAGTTATCATTATATTTTACACGCTAAAAAGTATAGTCACCAAACATCCAAGAAAGGAGGGAAATGTTTTGGTTATAACAACGATAGAGACGTTCATAACATTTGCGCTGTTGCAACAGCTACAGTGCCGTCCGCCGTGAGCCGACGGCTATGCAACATAAATGAACAGTATTATATTAACCAAAAAAAGAAGAAGGAGGTAAAAAATATGGTTAATAAAAAGCAGAAAGTTTTTGCAAGAGTTCTTTGTTCGATACTCTCTGTGCTTATCATACTTGGGTCGTTTTCTTTGTCTGCTTTTGCGGCGAATGTAAACAACAAATACACTATTAAGCAGTCGCCTACTCATTATAAATACATAAAGTATTGGGGCGACGACGGGTCTGTAGCATCTCCGTCTCAAAGAGGTTGGGAAACGTTTTACAAAAGAACGGTTACGGCAACAGGCGAGGCGGCTTACTGTTTGGAGTTTGGCAAAGATTTTGCCAATGGTACATCTACAGACGCCGTAGACCTTGTTGATACAGCCGCTTGGCAGAACGCAAGTAACACGGCCAAAAGAGGCGTTGTCTTAGCCTCTATATATGGTTATCCAAACTCTTATTCAGAATACGGAGATGCAGGTTACTATGCAACTCAGGTAATTATTTGGGAATACATGCTTGGTTATAGAACAAGTGCTTCTTCGGATATTTACGCCGGAATTACCGGTGGATATGATGAAAACAATAAGTGCTGTCGTTTCATTTTGAGCATGCAGACAAAAGGATACTCAGATATTCTTGAGGCATATCGAGGCATATTAACCAAAATGTCTAAGCATACGGTAAAGCCGAATTTGGGTGACTCTTTGAATTTAAAACTTGATTATGATGCGGCTACCGGTAAATACACAAAGACGTTTACAGATACGAACGGCATTTTATCCGAGTTTAATATTACAAGCACGGATGGGTTGTCAGTTTATAAAAACGGAAACGTTATAACTATAACTTCAGATGCTCCGATAAACAGAAAAAGCCTTAAACATATCGAAATGATGAAAAATCTGACCGATTGTCACGGCGGCGTGGCTCTGTATGCTACCGCTAACCCTGAACTTCAGACTTTGATTTGCGGTTCAATACCCGACCCGCAAGTAGTGATGTTCAACGTTTATACGGATACAAGTGCGTTAAAGATAACGAAACATTCCGATGATTCGAACGTAAACAATGTCGAATTTAATGTTCGTTGCGATGCCACGGGATTCAGTCAAAACGTAAAAACCAACGCAAGCGGTGTAGCTGAAGTGACTAATCTCCCTGTTGGCTATGAGTACACCATTACCGAAATCACACAGAACAACTACATACCCGTAGCTCCACAGAAAGTTACTTTGTCTTTCAATACAATTCCGAACGTCCATTTTTATAACGTTACTAAAAAAGGTTCTGTGACGGTTAATAAGGCGGACGCTGAAACCGGCAGAAAGCTCAGTGGGGCAGAGTTTGTGATTTGTAAGGGAACGTCTTGGGACTGGGATAATCTTGTGTGGAATGACACTTTGAACGACGATTATTTTGTAACAGACGAGAACGGAACATTTACAGCAAACAATCTCCCGGCAGGCGATTATATTTTGAGAGAAGGTCAAGCACCGGACGGATATATGCTCGATGAAGAATTATATCCGTTTACTATCGCCGACCAAAATTCAAACATAACGCTTGATTTGGTTAATAAGCCGAAAGAAATTCCCTTTGACGTTGATGTTGAAATCAATAAGGAAAATGAGGTTGGCAATAAGCTTAAAGGTGCCGAATTTTCTGTTTACAAAGCCACATCTTCGTTTGAAATATCAGACGAAACACCTGTCTTTACGGGCATATCCAAAGACGACGGAACGTTGAAGATAGAAAATCTTGCCCCCGGCTACTTTGTTATTAAAGAAACAAAAGCCCCGGACAGATGTGCTCTCCCTGCAAATGAAATTGTTGCTTGTCTGACAGTACAGCTCAACAAAGAAGGTACTGCGTATGAAGCAAAGTTCGTTCAGCTTTCGGATTGCTCTTCGGCTAACGGCAATGTGCTTACGGTCGTTGACAATCGTATAGGTGTAACTCTTCGCAAGGTTGACGCCGATACAAATGAGGCTCTGCGCGGTGTCGAGTTTGAAGTTAAATCTTCTGACGACGACAAATTCACAACAATTACAGACAAGAACGGAATAGCTGTTGTTAAAGGATTAAAAGCCAACACAACCTATACGTATCAAGAAACAAAAGCTCCAAACGGATATTATCTTGACGATACAGTGTATTCGTTTACTACAGATACATACGGAAACATTGATGTATCAAACAATGTTAACGAATCAACAGGGTATCCGGAAATCGTTGTCAAAAACAGCGAGACTGTTTTCACAATAAAGAAAGTAGACGAAAACGATAATCCTCTTTCAAATGCAATGTTTGACTTGTACAACAAAGAAAACATATGTGTAAAACGCGGTCTTGTTACCGATGAAAATGGCTTGATAGTTCTTAAAGGATATTCGGAAGGAGACTATTATCTCGTTGAAACAAAAGCTCCTGACGGTTATCTTACAACTGCTCAGAGCAAAGACGAAATGTCCTTCTCAATTTCTGCAAAGGCAGCCAAGACTATAACAATTCATGACAATTCAACTGTTATCTCTCTGAAAAAGGTAAACGCAAACGAAAATATAGAAGACAGAATAGCGTTATCGGGAGCAGAATTTAAGCTGTACAAAGTTACAGATACCGGACTTGAAGCCGTAAAGGATGCTGCAACCGGACAAGATAAAATTTACACTACAGATAAAGACGGAATAATTACCGTGAAGAACTTACTTGTTAACGTTACTTATTGTTTTGTAGAAGTAAAAGCTCCCGACGGGTATTATACCAATCCGGAAAAGCATTACTTTACAATAACCGAAAGCGGAAAAGCCGTTGACGAAAACAATGAAGTAATTGCTAATAATGAAATTATCGCGGTCAACGCAAGAACATCTTTCACGGTAAGAAAAGTTGACAGCTTAACAAATCAAGGAATTGACAATGCGCTGTTTGTTGTTTACAAAGCAAATGCCGACGGCAGCTTTAATCCGAACGGCAAGGTAGCGACCGGCAAAACAGATGCATCAGGTCTTTGGAAAATAGAAGGCTTGCCGGAGGGAACTTACTATGCTGTTGAGAAGACGGCTCCGACAGGTTATGTGCCTAACCTTACTCCGATAAAGTTCACAATCGGATTTGCTAACGACAATGAAATGACGGTAAACAACGACAGAATTTCAGTAACTCTTAAAAAGGTTAACGCAGATAATGCCGAAATTACCCCGTCAGGTGCTGAATTTGACCTTTATGAAAAAGGCACGTTTAGTGACACAAAAATCAATAAAACATCGCTCAAACCGGACGAGAACGGCGAAATTACAATATCTGACGGACTTGAATTAAACAAGGAATATTATTTCGTTGAAACATTAACTCCGAAAGGATATTATACCGATTCCACCAAGCATTACTTCAAGATAAACAACGACGGTAAATGCACCGACAAGGACGGCAATTTACTTAATGAAGTAGTAATAAGCAATGTTCCGACTCGCTATACCTTAGCAAAAGTTGATGCTGATACTAACGAAAAAATATCCGATGTAACATTTGCAATCTACGCAGATGACGGCACTTATAAAGGCAGCTACACCACCGACGAAAACGGTACTATCGTTCTTTATAATACTCTCCCTGAAGGCAAGTATTACGCTGTGGAAACAGCTTTCCCTGACGGATATATTCAGGACAGTTCGCATTATGACTTTGAAATAAATTCTTCGACTAAGGACACAGTGCTTACTATAAAGAACAAGAAAACAAGCGTTACGCTATCAAAAGTAGACCTTGTTAACGGTAAACCCGTTGAAGGAGCTACCATTGAAATATATGACAGCACCGGCAAATGTGTTTACGCGGGTGTATCAAATTCAGAGGGTACAATCACCGTAGATTACTTACCTGTGGGTACTTATACTTTTAAAGAAACAATAAATCCCGACGGGTATCAAATCAACAGCGAAACTTATGAGTTTACTTTAAATGCCGACGGAACAATAACAAACGGATACGCCATTACCGATGCACCGACAGAAGTTATAATTACTAAAACCGATGCAGACGGAAAGCTTCTTAAAGGCGCAACAATCGGTATTTACGATTCGGAAGGCAAAGAAGTTTATCGCGGTGTTACCAATGAACTCGGTCAGATTAAAGTCCAGTATCTCAAGAGCGGCAAGTACACGTATAAAGAAATAGCTGCTCCTGACGGCTACAAGCTTAATAAAGAGACGTACTCTTTTGTTATCAATCGTGACGGCTCAGTCGAAGGCGAAAACGTAATGATTAACGAATCGACAAGCGTTACAATCACGAAGACAGACAAAGACGGTGTACCTCTTAAAGACGCATTGATAGCTATTTACAACTCAAACGGTGATGAAGTATATCGCGGAACTACAAACGAATTTGGTAAGATTTCAGTTTCCGGCTTATATGCGGGAGATTACACTTACAAAGAACTTGAAGCTCCCAACGGATATATTTTGGATAAAACATCTTATAAGTTCTCTATTGACAACGAAGGTAATGTTACCGGAGACAATGTAATCGTTAATGTGGAAACTTCGGTTGTTATTACTAAGACTGATACAGACGGAAATCCGATAGAGGGTGCTACAATCGGCATCTACAACGAGAACGACGAACTTTTGTATACGCTTGTTACCGACAAAGACGGTAAGGTTTATGCTTATAACCTTTTGAGAGGTAAGTATTATTTCAAAGAAATACTTCCGGCAGAAGGCTATGAAATCAATCCCGAAAAGCACGAATTTGAGATTGCTCAAGATGGATTGGTTAAGGGCGAAACCACATTGGAAAACACGTTGTCAAAGGTTGTTATTACTAAGACCGATACAAAAGGCAATCCCCTAAGCGGAGCAGAAATTGGTATTTATAACAGCAACAACGAGCTTGTAAAGAGCGGCACCACAGACGAGAACGGAGAACTTGTAATATACGGGCTCAAGCCGGGCACTTATTATGCACAAGAGCTTAAAGCTCCTGATGGTTATGTTCTCTCTGACGAAAGAGTTACATTTACAGTAACCGACTATGGTATAGCTGAAGGCGAATTCGTAATCACTAACGAAGCTGTACCCGTTACAGTAAATCTTCCTCAGACCGGTTCTACATTAACGGTTCGTGTGTCTGTTCTTGCTTTTGCATCGTTAATGATTAGCGGCGCAGCTATTTACGTCATTGTCAAGAAAAGACAAAAGAAATTAGTTGCGTTTGAGAAATAAATTCAGACAGTAAGTGATGCCGTAAGGGGCAAAACTCTTGCGGCTCACTCCATAAAATTTACAGAAAGGAAGGGAATTTATATGCTTAATAAAATAGCTCAAGTTGACGTTTACAACGGTGTCGGACTTGTCAGCAGCGCGGAAATAATGAAGCTGACACAGCTGAAACAATACTATAAGAACCAAGGATTTAAAGAAAAAAGAATTGACAGCATCATTAACATTATGCTCAACAACCACCTTGCGTATCAAATAAAAGGTACAGAGTATATCGTGAGTTCTCCGATGGTGTCATATCAGAAATATAACTCATCGCTTGAAAAAGCAATTTGGTTGTATATCGACAGCGTTAATGCGAATGTGGAAAATGATATATTCAATTTTCACTGCAAATATCCGGCTGTGTTGTTTTTATCAAACAAGGAAAAGTTGTTAAGCGACATTACTTGTTTCTACATAAGAGACGGCGAAGAAGCGACTTCGTGCCGTACTATTGATACTAATTACAATATATACGGAGATAAGCAGCAGAATATCATTGTCATTATTGATGATGTTAAACAGATTGAAAAAATCAAATTGCCGGACGTTTTCAAAATTTTGTATTACGTCGTAATTTCAACCGATGGCAATGTTACTTATTATAATTTTGATGAACAAAATAGGGTATAAAGAGAGGAAAAAACCATGAAAAGCGGTACTAATAACACTAAAGGTGTTTCAAAAGAAGAAAGTGAAATCTTCGAGCAAATCGAAGGAGTGAATGAAGCGGTTAATCGTTATTTTGAAATAAATAACGCAAAACAATACGATAGAAAAGAATACGAAAAAGTGATAAATATGGAGGAAAAATTGGGGAAAATAGTTCTTAACATACGAGGTAATATAAACAATTTGTTTGTGTCAGCTAAGAAAAAGATTATGCCTGTTACCTCAAATGTTATAGATTTTAACCTCAATAAATTCATAGCAAATGACTTTAAAGTCGAAAAAAACGGGTCGGTAATTAAAATCAAAATACCTCCGTTGCTTCACAAAAAAGTCTATAAAAAGACTCAGATAAGCGAGAAATATTACGAGGATTATTACACAAATGAATTAGTGGACGGTGAGTTGTACGCATATTTACGCAACTATAAATTGACAAAACATATTTCAAAATACAAAGAAAAAGTCCTCATTTATGTAAAAAACGTAATATCAACTAATAGGAAAAGAAATGATATTCCGGATACAGACAATCACGAATATCATGACTTAATAAACACGATTACGACGGTTTTTCTCGAAGACGATTCACCCGAACATGCAGCATTTATGTTCGATACTGAATACGGCAGCACTAACAAAACCGAGATATATATAATACCGTACAGCGAGCCTGAAGAGATAATGCGTGTTGCTCTTGAAGCTCCTGCTTCGGCTCAATCGGAAAACAAAGAAAAAGAAAATATTATTGATTTCAGACTTGCTGTTTAGGCCAAAAAAACAGAATAAAATGTGTGCTAAAATCAAGCACTTTTCCGAGAATTTGATTTTGGCACACAAAAGATACGATAAAAAGGTTGGCTTTGTGGGCTTTTTGGGGATTGCAAATAGTAAAAAATACAGAGCAATGGAGAGACGAGGCTACTTGTTATTTTTTCTATTTGGATTGGCGCGTGTCTTTACGTTTATACAAAAGGGAAAAGACAAAGACGTCAAACAACACAGCCACCGTAAACAAGAAATTAAGCAGACCCAATAAAGGCCCAATAAAGAAAACAAGAGAGACGGCACTCGAAACACAGCAGTAAACTAATCCTTTGCGGTAAACTCAAAAGGGCAAAGAAACCCAAATAAAAAAAGGAAAGAACCGCACTGTAAATAAGCGAACAAAACGAGCAGAGAGAAAGCCGAAAAAACTCTCTACAAGCTTTACACTTTTCTTTACACAAATCAAAAAAGGAAGGAGATGAAAAGAGAAATGAGAAACGAAATAACTGCAATGAAGCTAAAGATAATGCAAGTCCTGTACGTAGAGAAGTGTATACCGTCATCGCAGATAGAACTGTACGCAATGTACTTACGAACGAAAGGGATACAAATAGGTCCGTCATACTTGTACCGAATACTAAGAGAACTGATAACTGTTGGATATGCGGAGCGAATACGAGTAGGGTATCAGCAAAAGGGAGTGAGTATAAAAAGCGGGTATAAAATCAAGAATATATACCGGCTAACGGCAGCGGGTCGGCACTATATAGAGAGTGAAGACCTAACGATATTGAACAAGGAACTTCGGGAGGATATGTGTGAGGAACTCGACATACGGCTCAAAGAAGGGCAAGTGGAGCAAGGGAACCGAGAGAGGGAAAAAAGCGAAGCCAACGAAGAAAAGGAAAATTTGATAATACTCAAAGGCAACCTTGTGGGTGACACAGAAAAGGCAAGCGGACAGGTAGCAAAGGAAAGCACGGGGTTTGTGTTGCAGAGTGCGCTTAAAAACGAGCGAGCTGTTCGACTTATGAAGACAGAACTGTTAGGCAAAGTCAGCGAGATAGGGAGGAAGAATATAAAGTACATAAGCAATGAAAATCTGCGAAGCAGCATAAAGAACAAAGGGGCACTGGCGTCGAAGATAACGGGACTTATGCAAATACGTGATGCGGAAAGCAATGCACATTTTCTTCCGATATACAATCTCGGTGGAAGCGTAGGGGCGCAAAGCAAGAAGACCGAGCGAAAGATGAAAGCAGAAATAGAGAATAAATACAATACAGAAATAAGCGAAGAAATCTTGCTTGGAGAAAACTACGAAACGCTGCTATATAACATAGAAACGTTGTTGACGAGAAAGCGTGCGAAAAGGGAGGACGGAGAAAACAGAAGAATAAAAGCACTGATGATAGAGACAGACGAAGCACATCACACCTCAAAGCATTATCACAACATAGACGTGAGCGGGGCGAAGCAGATGGAGATATATACCATTCCGCAGGAAATGCGGAGAGTGTACTATCAACAGCGATTGCGAGAAGAGCAAGAGACAAAGAGATATTTCAGTCGCGAAGCAATAGAGAGGGCAAGTGGTAGCATATACAGTGCAAAGACAGATGCAGAAAACGTGTATGTTGGATATGAGGTAAACATAGGCGAGCTGGTGCAGTTTATGACACAGATGAATGAAACGGCAGGCGAAAGGAAAAAGATAATCATAATATGTCAAGAGAGCCAAAGGAGCTTATATGAAAAACTGACAAAGAGAGTAGGCGTGGAAGAAGACACAAAGATAATAGCAACGCCATACTACATATAAGCTTATAAGGCGAGAGAACGAACGAATATTCATCTCAACATAAAAAAAGAAAAAACAAAAATAATCAAGGGAAGGAGGTAAAAACCTTGAATAAAAAAAGCACAAACAAAGGGAAGAAAGCAAAGAAAGCAATACCGTTAAAAGAAAAAATAGTAACGGAGATAAAAGAGCACTTTTGGCGAGATATGGTGATAGCGTTATCCACGATGTGGTTCGCGGGTATCTTGGGGCAAGCGTTGAAATTACCGATTGCAACAGCGGCTTTGCGAGAAAAGGGGTTCACAGGAAGTGTAAGCGAAGCTGTTAAGATGTGTTTCACTCTTAATCCCTTGAAGTGCATATGGGCAAGCATAAGCACCGTGAGCGGTATACTCAGCTTGCTTTTGACGATAGCCTTGGTGTGGTTTGGATACAATTACGGAATTAAGCCGAGGATAAAGCAGGAGACGGGATATAAAGACGACAGGAACTTTACCGTAGCAGAAGAAGGCACATACGGAACATCGTCTCTAATGCGAAAAGAAGAAGTCGGTAACGTCTTGGATATGAAGGAGGTCGGAGAGCAGGAGGGCATAATACTCGGACAGCTTGACGGCAAGGTGCTAAGCGTTCCCTCAGATAAGGAGTTTGATGAAAAAGTCAAGCGGCTTAATTGGGGTATAGAAGAAATCATCAATAACAAGCTAAACAAGAATGTTCTTGTAATGGGTGCTCCGGGAACATTGAAAACGAGAGCAGTAGTACGAAATTCAATCATACAAGCGGCGAAGCGAAGTGAAAGTCTTGTAATAACAGACCCAAAAGGAGAGCTTGTTGAAGATACTGCAGTTTTCTTGCAGAACAAAGGGTATAAAGTACGAATATTCAACCTTGTTAATCTACTCAATTCTGATAGTTGGAATTGCGTAGCGTGTATAGGAAACAACAGCCTTGTGGCAAAGATATTTGCAGACGCAGTAGCCGACAACGCGGGAAAGGGAAATGATACGTACTTTGTAACAAACGCCGCAATCATCCTCAAGGCAGTGTCACTGTATGTTATAGAAAGCCCGAATGAAACAGTAAAAACAATGGGGAGAATATATGACATTCTGTCAGAGAAGACCCCGGAACAGATGGACGAATTGTTTTGGGGCTTGCCGGAACGAAGCGTAGCAAGGCGAGCATACAATGCGTTTCGCCGGTGCAACGATAACGTAAAAGGACAAATTCTAAACAACATCAGTGCAATGCTTTCGGTGTTCCAAGACGATGCAGTACGAGATGTAACCAACACAGATGAGATAGACATAGAAGAAATATGCTATGAGAAGTGCGCGTATTTTCTGATAACCTCAGACCAGCACACATCGTTTGACTTCCTTGCAGTGTTGTTTTACGCAATGAGCTTTATCAAACAGGTAGAGTTCATAGACAAAGAGCGAGGCAAAAAAGAAGCGGGGTTAGAATACAGAGAAACGTTGCCAATCAATTACATTATGGACGAATTTTCGAACCTCGGACAGATACCTGATTTTGTAAAAAAAATATCGACGGTCCGAAGCAGGAACATCAACATAACAATCATCATTCAAAACATAGCGCAGTTGAAGAACCGATACCCGAACGACCAATGGCAAGAAATACTCGGCTGTTGCGACATCAAGATATTCTTAGGTTGTACAGATATGATGACAGCGGAATACATATCAGATGTAACGGGCATAGCGACAATAGAGGTTGAGAGTACGAACAGCACATATGACAGACAGATAATGATATTCAATCAAGACACAGACTATCATGAAGTAAAGTCGAGAGGTCAGCGAAAGGTAATGAACAAAGATGAAGTTCTGAGGATGAAAAACACAGATGAACTCATCTTGCTTCGATGCCAGAAGCCGATACTCTGTCAAAAGTTCGATTATACATTACACCCTGAGTCGAAGAACTTCATAAAATCCTCCCCGGCAGACCACATACCGGAGTGGCGCAGGAAACGAATGGAAGAAGAGGCGGAAAACAGGAAAAAGGCGGAAGAGATAATGAAGGAAGCAAAACTGCAGACAGAAAGGAAGGTAGCGGAATACAGGAACAACAGAGAGAAGTATATGCAAGATATACGAAACGACGAATATAAAAACTGTATAACGGCAACCGAAAGAAGTGAAGTAGCAGAAAAGGCAAAAGTAGTTCAATTATCTCCAAAAGACAGCAAAGACAAGCAGAGGACGGATGCGTTCATCAAAGACTTTTTCGCACCGGCAACAACATCGACGGAAAGTAAGACTGGCGATGAAGACGACAGCTATGATTATGACGATGAAGCAGAAGGAATAGCGGAAGATGAAAGAGAAGCCGCATAAAACAAAAGCAAAAAATAAAAAACATCAAAAAACAGAAAGGAAAAGTGATAACAATGGCAGAAATTTATACATTACCGAAAACGCAGGAAGAGTTGACAACGCTCGAAAAAGAGCGAATGGCTGTCTACAATGAGCTCTTGGAAAGCCGAAAGGCGCAGAGGCCGTTAATAGGTAGAGTGATACAATGCAAACCGAACGACAAAGCATCAGATTCAAAGATGCGGGTAATGGCAGTGGTTAATTATAAAGGCTGGAAGATACTGATACCGATAGGGCTTATGGGTCTTGACTTATCGTCAATCGAAGAATACGGGCGAGAAAAGAAAGAAAGTCTGTATAAACGATACATAGCGTCAATGTTAGGGACGGATGTCAAATTCATGGTGTATCCGAAAAAAGAGACGGACAGTATCAGTTCGGCTCTGCGAATGGCAATAGGGGACAGAAGTGCAGCGATGAAAAAAGAACAGCAAGACTTCTATCTTAAAGTAAACAAGACAAGCGGCAAAAGCAAAATGGAAAGGGCATATGAAGACGGCATTATAGTCAAAGGGCGAGTCGTATCCACAAACAAGTCAACGTGCTTTGTTGATGTATACGGCAAACAGGTGCAGATACCGAAGAAAGAGATGTCGTGGCGATACGTAGCTAATGTCGGAGATGTAGTGAGGAATAATGACATAGTTAACGTAAAAATAACAGATTTGGCTGTAAATCACGAAACCGGAGAAATAGATATGCAGGCGAGCCTAAGAGCTGCACAGGAAAACGTGGTAAAAAACAACATGAAGCTGTACAGCGAGGGAACGATAACTCTTGGAGTGGTAACAGGCATATCAAACGGTTACTGGATACAAGTCGGCGACACAGAGACAGGAATAGATGTCTATTGTAAGAAAATCAACTGTATGGAGCTTCCCGAAGTCGGAGATACTGTAGGGGTAACGCTCTTTAAGATGGACTACGAGAACGGAATGACGTTCGGGTCTGTTGAGAACATAGTCAGAAGAGCAAACCGATGGGGAAGTGTAGCAGCGTAAACGCAAGCAGCAAATAAATTAAATCGGCTTAAAGCAAAAAACAAAAGAAAGGCGGTGAGACTATGGCAGATA
>ERZ779660.537-NODE-537-length-21796-cov-14.151281_pt1 | contig 21796 bp, 17 predicted proteins | sample MGYA00511906_ERZ779660 | MGnify/ENA primary metagenome ERZ779660 (study PRJEB29588, sample SAMEA2156906) | human gut metagenome | biome: human gut; feature: human-associated habitat; material: faeces | place: Denmark | collected 2008/2010 ... | reverse complement strand
ATTAATGGGCCATTAATGGAAATTAATGTTTAAGAAAACAACGAGCGCGAAGCGCGATGTAAATGTCAATAGGATTTGCGCAAGACAAATAAGCAACAAACCTTACTTAACAACCCCCACGATCTCAGAAAGGCTCTTGCAACCATGGTCGTCGAGCCACTGGTTTATGCCGTCGCGCACCTTGATGGTGACGGCGGGATCGAGGAAGTTGGCGGTGCCTATCTCTATGGCTGATGCTCCTGCCATGAAGAACTCGATGGCATCGGCAGCGGTGCTGATGCCTCCCAGTCCGATGACGGGAATGTCAACAGCCTTGGCAACCTGCCACACCATGCGCACAGCCACGGGCTTAACAGCAGGGCCGCTCAGTCCGCCTGTAGAGATGCTGAGCATGGGCTGGCGACGCTCAATGTCGATGGCCATGCCCATGAGCGTGTTGATGAGCGACACGCTGTCGGCACCCTCAGCCTCAACGGCGCGTGCTATGTCGGCAATGTTGGTGACGTTGGGTGAGAGCTTCACGATGAGCGTTTTGTTGTAACGCTTTCGCACAGCCTTGACCACGCTTGCAGCACCCTCGCATGTCACGCCAAAGGCCATGCCGCCGTCCTTGACGTTAGGACAAGAGATGTTCAGCTCAATGGCTGGGATGTTGTCGAGAGCGTCGATTCGTGCGGCACACTCGGCATAGTCGTCGGGCGAAGAGCCACTCACGTTCACAATCATGTTGGTGTCGATGTCCTTAATCTGCGGATAGATGTGCTCACAGAAATAATCGACACCCTTGTTCTGAAGACCCACACAGTTGAGCATGCCCTGAGCGGTCTCCGCCATGCGCGGGTAGTCGTTGCCCTGACGCGGCACGAGCGTTGTGCCTTTGACGATGATGCCACCAATCTGGTCGAGCGGCACAAAGTCGGCAAACTCCAGTCCGTAGCCAAAAGTTCCCGATGCTGTCATCACGGGGTTCTTCATCCCCAGTTTTCCTATGTTTACGCTTAAATCTGCCATGACAATTTGTTTATGTTCAACACTGGTCCTTCCTTACACACGCACACGTTACCCTCGGTGGTCTTCTCTACACAGCACAGACAGGCACCCACGCCGCAAGCCATCTTGTTTTCAAGCGACACCTCACAGCTTATGTTCTCAGCCTTGGCGTAACGTGCGACAGCCATCATCATGGGCTTGGGGCCACAGGTAGAGATCTGGTCGAAACGCTCCTGTGAGAGCACGCTGTGGTTTGTCACGAAGCCGCGCTCACCCTCAGAGCCATCCTCTGTGGTCACAAACACACGGCCCACCGCCTTGAAGAGGTCGAGCTCCAGGAGGTCGGCAGCTGTGCGGGCGCCGAGCAGGAACGTGGGTTCGCCACCTTGCTCCTTGATCTTCTGTCCGAAATAGAGCAACGGGGCCACGCCAACACCTCCACCGACGAGGAGCACCTTCTCGCTTGCCTCACGCGGCATGGTGAAACCGTTGCCGAGAGGCAGCACACAGTTGAGCGTGTCGCCTTGCTGCAAGCGTGACAGGCGGCGCGTGCCGTCGCCGATGGCAGCCACGAGGAGCCACAGCTCATTGTTTGTGCGGTCAACAAAATTGATAGAGATGGGGCGGCGCAAGAAGGTTGTTGGCGAGTCGTCTACGCGCACCTCCACAAACTGTCCCGGCAACATGTCGGGCAATGGTTTCTCGTCGGTAAGCTTTATGAGCACATGTTTGGGGCTCAGCGCTTCTACCGAAGAAACCTTGAGGTCGAGGATAAACTTTTTCATTATGTATGTTATTGCTTGTTTTTTTATGCTGTTCGGGCCGGACAGCCCGCTTTCAAGGGCAAAGTTACGCATTTTAAACTAAAAATGAAAGCCATTGGTTTTAGAATATGAAAAAAACTGCTAATTTTGCAGTCGTAACAGAACAAATCCACTACAATGACAGACTACCGTTATTATCTTCCAGCCGAGTGGCACCACCAGACAGGGGTGCAGCTGACATGGCCTCACGCCGACACCGACTGGAAGCCGTATCTCGAAGACATAACAGACACGTTCGTGCAGATCGCGAAAGCCGTGGCCCACTATGAGCCGCTCATCGTTGCCGCCCGACAGCCCGACGAGGTGCGCGAGCTGCTGGCAGAGAGCCTTAACGACGAGGAGATGAGCCGTGTGAGGATCTATGCTTGCGACAACAACGACACATGGGCACGCGACCACGCTTTCATAACGCTCCTGCCGAAGGACGGGGAGGGCGAACGACATCTCGTCGACTTCCGCTTCAACGGATGGGGCGACAAGTTTGCTGCCGACAAGGACAACGCCATCAACCGACAGCTCTTTGAGCTTGGCGCCTACAAGGGGGTATATGTGGACGAGAACCAGTTTGTGCTTGAGGGAGGCTCGATAGAGAGCGACGGCAAGGGCACCATCATGACGACAAGCCAGTGTCTGCTCGCGCCGCACCGTAACCAGCCCATGACCAAAGAAGAGATTGAAGAACATATAAAGACCGTTCTCGGTGCCGACCGTGTGGTGTGGCTCGACCACGGCAACCTCATTGGCGACGATACCGACGGACACATAGACACCATTGTGCGCTTCGCGCCTGACGACACGCTCCTCTACATCGCGCCGACAAGACCCGATGACGAGCAGCACGCCGACTTTGTTGCGTTGGAGACCCAGCTGCGCTCTCTGCGCACGGCTGATGGCCAGCCTTACCGTCTGCTGCCGCTGCCCATGAACGACCCTATCATGGACGAGGACGGCGAACGTCTGCCCGCCACCTATGCCAACTTCCTGGTTATCAACGGGGCGGTCATCGTGCCTACCTATGACCAGCCCGACCTCGACAGCCGGGCGCTTGCCACCATTGCCGAGGCGTTCAAGGGCTACGACATCATTGGCATTGACGCACGAACGATAATAAAACAGCATGGGTCGATACATTGCCTGACGATGCAAGGGGTTTAAATTTTTTCTCAAGTTTCGCATGTCTTGACATGCTGTCAGAAAACAAGGAGACAAGAGAACAAAGAGAACTGTTAAGAAAAGACAAAGAATGAAAGAGATAAAGATCGGACTGCTTCAGCAGCACAACACAGCCAACAGCGAAGACAACATGCGCCGTCTGGCTGAGGGAATAGAAAAATTGGCAAAAGACGGAGCACAACTGGTGGTGCTTCAGGAGCTGCACAACTCGCTCTACTTCTGCCAGGTGGAGAACGTGAACAACTTTGACCTTGCGGAGCCTATACCCGGACCGTCAACCGACTTCTACGGGGAGCTGGCAAAACGTAACGGGGTGGTCATCGTGACATCGCTCTTCGAACGACGCGCACCCGGACTGTATCATAACACGGCGGTGGTGATAGAACGTGACGGAACGATTGCGGGAAAATATCGTAAGATGCACATCCCCGACGACCCGGCCTACTATGAGAAGTTCTATTTCACACCTGGCGACCTCGGCTTCAAGCCCATCCAGACAAGCGTGGGCCGACTGGGCGTGCTCGTGTGCTGGGACCAGTGGTACCCCGAGGCTGCGCGTCTGATGGCGCTGCAAGGTGCCGACCTGCTTATCTACCCCACCGCCATTGGCTATGAGAGCAGCGACACAAAGGAGGAGCAGGAGCGTCAGCGCGAGGCGTGGACAACGGTGCAACGCGGTCACGCCGTGGCTAACGGTCTGCCTGTGGTGAGCGTTAACCGCGTGGGCTACGAGCCAGACCCATCTGGCGTGACAGGCGGCATTGAGTTCTGGGGCAGTTCGATGGTCGTAGGTCCTCAGGGCGAGATGCTCTTCCGCGCATCTAAGGACAACGAGGAGAGCACCATCGTGACCATTGACCTCGACCACAGCGAACAGGTGCGCCGCTGGTGGCCCTTCCTCCGCGACAGACGAATAGATGAATATGGCAATATAACAAAAAGATATTTTGAGTGTTGAATGTTGAGTGTTGAATGTTGAGTGTTGAATGTTGAGTGTTGAGTGTTGAGTGTTGAATGATTGCGGCAAAGCCGCAATGTTGAGTGTTGAATGTTGAATTAACAATCATTTCAACAGGCCTAATTCAACAGGCTTAATTCAACAGGCTTAATTCAACATTCTTAATTCAACATTGCGGCTTTTGCCGCAATCATTCAACACTCAACCCTCAACACTCAACATTCAACATTGCGGCTTTGCCGCAATCATTCAACACTCAACACTCAACATTCAACATTCAATATCCTCTTTCCACCGACACCTGGAAGCTGAAATTGGGGTTGACGTTATATTTCACGGCAGCTCCAATGCGGTCGCCTATGTTAGAGATGTCGTAGACGGTGCAAGGCATGAAGCGGCGGTTGCCAGCCAACGATTTCTGGCCATAGAGGTAAGCCTCCCAATGGTCATTAAACTTATAGCCCATGATGGCAGACACGCCAGCTTCGCGCCATGTGTCGTGTTGCCACATGATGTTGTTGAAATAGCCGCCAACAGCCACCGACAGTTTCTTCGTGACGGGGACAGCATACATGGCCGACACGTTCTGTGTGAAGCCGGCTCCTCCTCGCGCGTTCTTGCCAAACTCGGCAAAGACGGAAGCGCCAAGACTCACGTTCATGCCTTTGTGCAGCGACCAGTTGTACCAGTTGCCCCAATAGAGCGGTCGCAAGGTCATGGGCAGCACCTCACCTCGCATGCCAATGGCAGGGAGATTTAACGAGTCGGTATGTTCGCCACCAAAAGCCCCGAGAAACGATGGCTCCACAGCGCGATCAGCAGCAAAAGAAGAGCCATCAACCGCTTCGTTCACAGGCTTTTCGTTCAAAACCTTATCGTTAAGATTTTCACCAACCTTAGCGTTCGTACCCACTTGTTCTGTTACAACGGTTGAGTTCTCTTTATTCTGCGTTTTCACGTTTTGCGCCATTGCTTTAGGCCCCCATATTGTTAAGGCTCCCAACAAAAGCAAGCATATTTTGCAATATTCTTTCATTCTTTTCATACTCTTTTTCTTTCAACAAGCCTATTCCTTTAAAGACCAATCCGTTCAAGGAACAAATTCTTTTCATTCGAATAAGCGTTTACAAAGATAACGCCATAAAGCGTTATTGCAAAATGTTTTAAACTTATTTAAAGGTAAAAAAACTTTTAAAGGTAAAAAGGTAAAAGGGTAAAAAGGTAAAAAAGGCTACGCCCTTGAGACCATTAACAGATTGATAGCAACCAACAGGTCCTCCCTATAGCCAAGGCATTCTACTCCCCTCCATAAGGGGAGGGGTGAGCAGCCTTGGGCTGCGAGGGGGTGGGGCTTTATTTTTTTTGTTCTTTATCGCATTTTTTCCGCATTATTCAGTAACTTTGTATGCTGAACAAGAAAAAATATCAAACGAGAAAAATGGCAGAAACAAAAAAAGCATTGTTAGGGCTGTCGCTCACCGAGCTTAAAGAGGTGGCGAAGAGCTTAGGTATGCCCGCCTTCACAGGCGGACAGATGGCAAAATGGCTCTACACGCAACATGTCACAACCATCGACGACATGACCAATATATCGAAGGCAAACAGGGAGAAGCTGGCAGCAGAATACACCATTGGCTGCATGCCACCGACCGACTGCCAACGCTCCAAGGACGGCACGATAAAATATCTCTTCCCAACAGCCATGGGCAAGAAGGTGGAGACGGTGTTCATTCCCGACAAGGACCGAGCCACGCTCTGCGTGTCGTCACAGGTGGGCTGTAAGATGAACTGTCTGTTCTGCCAGACAGGTAAGCAAGGCTACGAAGGCAGCCTGAGCGCTACCGACATCTTGAACCAGATCTACTCGCTGCCCGAACGCGACAGGCTGACCAACATCGTGTTCATGGGACAGGGAGAGCCGATGGACAACCTCGACAACGTGCTGAGAGCTACAGAGGTGCTCACCGCCGACTATGGCTACGCATGGAGCCCGAAGCGCATAACGGTGAGTAGCGTGGGCGTGAGAAACAAGCTTCAGAGGTTCTTGAACGAGAGCGAGTGTCATGTGGCCATCAGTCTGCACTCGGCCATTCCGGAGCAGCGTGCCATGATCATGCCGGCAGAGAAGGGCATGAGCATTGTTGACGTGGTGGACCTGCTGCGCAACTATGACTTCACGCACCAGCGCCGACTCTCGTTCGAATATATCGTGTTTGGAGGATTCAACGACTCTACAACACACGCAAAGGAGATTGTGAACCTCTTGCGCGGACTCGACTGCCGCATTAACCTCATTCGCTTCCACCAGATTCCAGGCATAGACCTGAAAGGTGCCGACGAGAAGAAGATGGAGTCGTTCCGCGACTATCTAACGAACCACGGCATCTTCACAACAATCCGCGCCAGTAGAGGACAAGACATCTTTGCAGCATGCGGACTGCTCTCCACGGCGAAAGCCATTGAGGAGGCGCGTCACCAAGCCGAGATTGACGGCATGAACCATGCGTAAAGTAATTCTCTGCATCCTCGTTCTGCTGACAACAGCATGCAACGATGCCGACACGGGACTGCCCAAAAGCACGGGCCGACCATCGGAGGTGCTTCTTGTGGGCGATGTGGACAGCATTGTTGCCAAAGCACTGACGGCAGACATCGTTGCCCTACCCCAGCCCGAGCCAATGTTTGACGTTAAGACGAACGGAAAGGCAAACATTAAGAAGAACGGGAAAACAAACGTCAAGACGAACGGAAAGACGAACGGGAAAGGACGCAATGGTAGCGATGCACAAGTCGCCCTCAACGCCGTGTCGCGGCTGGAGCGCAACATCGTGGTGGTGAACATTGACCCGACGCCCTTCACACGCACAGCTGTGAGATATGAACGTAACGTGTTTGCTGCGCCACAGATCATTGTGTACGTCAACACCCCGTCGGTACAGGCGCTGAAAAGCGACATCGGAAGGTGCCACATAGACCGTCTGCTGCTGCAAAACGAGCTGACGGCTCATGCCGAACGTCTAAAACGACATCATGAGAAGGGCGTTGAAGACGACATAAAGCGCATGTTTGGATGCAGCATGACCATACCCAAAGGCATGAGGGTGAACGTGCGCGGACAGCAATTTGTGTGGATCTCTGACAACAACCCCACAAAGATGAGCAACATCTGCCTTTACACCTCCGAGAACCGCGACAGCGTGATGAGGATAAACCTCAAAGGCGAGACAGACAGCATGTTCATGACAACGGTCGGGGGAAGCGTCGTTACAACCACAGGCACCTCACGCGACAACATGAGCACCACGCTGCGACGCGGACTGTGGCAGATGCAAGGCGACGCCATGGGGGGACCGTTCATGTCGAGAACCATACACATGCCTCACGGCAAGACCATCGTGGCAGAGGCTTTCGTCTTTGCACCCGGCGAACAAAAAAGAGACATCATGAGACGGTTGGAGGCAAGCGTGCAAACATTGAGACCGCTGCCGAAGACCACGAAACAAAAATAAAAAAACATCATCTTTTTTATGGAAAACAGAAAAATAAGCGTGGCTATCACGCATGGCGACACTAACGGTGTCGGATATGAACTGATCTTTAAAACTTTTACCGAGCCTGAGATGCTGGAGCTGTGTACGCCCATCATCTACGGATCGCCAAAGATTGCGGCATACCACCGCAAGGCGCTCGACATACAGGCCAACTTCACCATCATCAACGACGCAAGAGAGGCACATGAGGGTAAGGTAAACCTTATTCCGTGTTTCGACGACGAGGTGAAGGTGGACCTCGGCATGCCTACTCCTGAGTCGGGCATGGCAGCGCTGAGAGCGCTCGACAAGGCTATGACAGACTTCCGCGACGGCGCTTTCGACGTGTTGGTGTCATGTCCCTTGAGCAGCGAAAACATTCATGACGACAGCTTCAGTTTTCCGGGGCTTACCAAATATGTAGAGACATGCGTGGGCGACGGTGCCAAAGCCATGGAGATTATGCTCAGCGAGGAGATGCGCATGGCTGTGGAGGCTGCGGGAACAAACATTAAAGACGTGGCAGCAAAGCTCTCACAGGAGGGCATCATGGCATCGGTGAAGACGCTGAGCGCAAGTGCTCACCGCGATTTCGGACTGTCTAACGCCCGCGTGGCTGTGCTCTCGCTCAACGCCGACAATAACGGTGAAGAGGAGCGCAACATCATAAAGCCTGCTGTCGACGCTCTGTCAGAGAACGACGCCAACGTGTTTGGTCCTTACACAGCAGAAGAGATGTTTGGCACACGTTGCTACGAGGCGTTCGACTTTATTCTCGCCATGTATGACGACCAAGGCACAATTCCGTTCCACACGCTCAACGCCGAAGATGGAATATGCTACATCGCGAACCTGCCGCTTGTGTGCACGGCTCCGCTCACAGACCCACAGTATGAGATTGCAGGTAAGGGCATTGCCGACGAGATGGCGTTTCGTCATGCCGTCTTCGCTGCTATCGACATCTTCCGCAGCCGCGCCGTCTATGACGAGCCGATGGACAACCCGCTGCAGAAGCTCTATCACGAGAAACGTGACGAGAGCGAGAAGGTGCGCTTCGCCATTCCGAAGAAACACGACAACGGCTTCAAGCCCACACCACGCGACGGACGACGCAACGACGGTCCGAGAGAATTCAAACCACGCTATAACAAACAACAGCAACAGGAGCAGCAGAACAATAACGCCAAACCGGCCGATGCGGCAAAACCTGCTGATGCGGCTAAGCCAGCCGAAGTAAACGCCAAGCCAAACAATGAGGCTGCCAAGCCTGCGGCTGATGCGCAGCAGAACGTTGCAGCAGAGCAGCAATAGGAAGAGATGAAGAAAAAGCACCAAAACATTTTTTTGTTTTTTGGCTTGGCCATGCTCGTTGTCATGGTCTTGCAGCTCAACTATGATGAGGTGCGCAACGCCTTGCACGATGCCGGCTACTGGTTTGGAGCCATCATCGTGCTGTGGGCGGCGCTCTATGTGCTCAACACAACATCGTGGATGCTGATAATAAAAGCTGGCGGAAAGACGCACATCCCGTTTTGGTGGCTTTATAAAATTTCGGTGTCGGGCTTCGCCCTCAACTACGCCACACCGGGCGGACTGATGGGCGGAGAGCCATACCGCATAATGGCGCTCACGCCGCTCATAGGCAGAGAAAGGGCCTCGTCGTCGGTCATCCTGTTTGTCATGACCCACATCTTCAGCCACTTCTGGTTCTGGCTTCTCTCGATAGTGCTCTTCGTGACGTTCTACCCCATAAACGCCCTCGCAGCAAGCGTGGTGGCAGCAGCATCGCTGTTCTGCCTCTTGGGCCTGTGGTTCTTTGTGGTGGGATATAAGAAAGGTGTGGCCATGCGCTTGGCACGATGGCTGAGCAAGGTGCCGTGGCTCGGACGGTTCGCAAGCCGACTGATGGAGAAGCACGGCGAGGAGATAAGCAACATAGACAGACAGATTGCGGCTCTACACAAACAGAACAGGAAGACGCTGGTGGCTGCCGTGATGATAGAACTTATGTGTCGCGTGCTATCGGCTGCAGAGATCTACTTCGTGTTCATGGCTATAGGCTGCTCGGTGAGCTACATGTCGTGTGTGCTCATCTTAGCGTTCACGTCGCTCTTTGCCAACCTCCTTTTCTTTATGCCTTTGCAACTTGGAGGACGCGAGGGAGGCTTCCTCATGTCGGTTGTGGGATTGGGCATGACGGCATCAAGCGGCATCTTCGTGGCTCTCATCGTGCGATTGAGAGAGATTGTATGGACAGCTATCGGGCTTCTTGTCATTTAGCCTTTTCCTTTTCACCTCTGCTTACTGGGGGGGGTAAAAGACAACAAGCACTTTCTTGGTTTTACCCCTCGCTTGAGGGTTTAAAACGACAATAGAGACAATAGGGACAATTCTTGGTTTATGGCTTTTCAATATGCCTGCTCAACCAAAGAATTGTCCCTATTGTCTCTATTGCCGTTTAAACCCAACGCTAAGAAAGCGTAGAAGACATGAGAAACAAAAATAAAAACATTAATATCCATTAATTGAGCTATCTTCTTTGTCATCATTTTTCTGTGCGAAGCGCGCAGTAATGACATTTAAAGGCTCCATTAATGGATATTAATGTTTAGAAACCCACGAGCGCAAAGCGCGATGTGAATTTTAGTTATGCTTGAAAAAGTTCAATTGTCTTTTAGCGAACAACAAACTTTCTGCCGTTGGCAACATAGATGCCAGGACGGAGAGTGTAAGTGGCGGCGTTGAGGTCGGGCATCACGGCTACGCAATTGCCGTTGAGCGTGTAAACCTTGATCATTGCCTTGGCTGCTGTTGAGTTTACGCCGTTGATTGCTGTTACAGAGATTGAGCCGTTCACACCACTGCGGTCGTAGCACTTGCCGTTCTCGAAGATAAAGTCGCCGGTCTGCTCGCCGCTGCCGTTGTTGAAGATGATGTGTGTAGGCTTATCGGTCTTCTCACCGTTATACTCCCACTTCCAGATGGCCATGCCGTTGTAGGTCTGTGAGGTCTTGGTGCAGAGCTCACCGGGCCATGTGCCACCAGTGTAATTGTCATCGCCATTGTCCTTGTTCCAAACCCATGCCTTCACTGTGGTCCATGAAGAGGGAGCTGCAAAGTAGGCATAGAACTTGCCTGTTGGAGCAGGCTCGGGAGTGGGCTCCGGGTTGGGGTTGGGGTTGGGGTTAGGATTGGGATTGGGGGTTGGATCAGGAGCTGTGATATCGGTCAGCACCTTGTAGCCAGAACCGCCATCGTAAGAGAAGAATGTTGTAGCTGTGATGTTGGTGATGTCGCCAGTCTGTGCGCCGCTGCCGTTGTTGAGAATCATGTTGAACGACTCTAAGCCATCAACCACGAACATGTAATACTCTACACCCTCAACAGTTGCCGTTGCAGACATCTTGTTTCCAGGCCAAGCACCATTGAGAGCCTTTGCTTTCTCACCGCCAGCTGTCCAAGCATAGAGGTTAGGAGCTTTGTCTGCCTTAACATAAACGATGATAGAAGCGTTGGGATCCACCTTCTTATATGTTGCTGAACCGGTGTACTCGGTACCCTCGTCGTTTGTTGCACCCCATTTCACGGTCTTGGTGTCGCCAAACTGCATGTCTGAACCAAGGGTGAATGTAGAGCCCTCGCCAGAGAGTTCCACCTTGCTCTGTCCGTCGATCTGATACCAACCGCTCTTTGCGCCGTCGTTAAGAGAAGCTGTAACGGTAACGGTCTCTGTGCGGAAGCTGCCGCCATTAGGATTGAACACAACAGCTGCGTCCTGCTCGACATCCTCGCTACCATAATAAACGTCTGTGCCAGCCTCTTCCTGACCGTCATAAGCCTGACCGTCCTTGCTCTTTGCTGAAGTGGCGTAGATGAAAGGACCATCCTCGCCTACAATGCCACCCGTCCAGTCTTTTACCAGCACGCGCACCTGACCCTGTGTTGCAGGAGCGTCAACGGTGATGGTAGGACCTGAATAAGTCTTGCCTGTTACGATGTCGGTGTAGGTGCCTGCGGGGCAATCTGTGAATGTAGCACCACCGTTGAGGGCTACGAGAGCGTAGCTGTCCTTATAAGCACGCTTGAAAGCGATACCGTTATTGGCTTTGCAACCATCTGTTGTCCACTGACCCTTGCGGAGAGCAGGCACAGCCTGACGAATCTTGTTCAGACGGATAAGATGCTGAGCCACATCATGATTCAAAGAAGCTGCCACGTTGCCTGAAGCCTCATACATACCGAAGTCGGTTGCAGTAACGTCACCAGTGATATAACCACCGAAGTAAGCACGACCTGTGTTTGAGAGAGGACCATTAGGGCCTTTATCAATTACCTTTCCACGACGGAAACCAACCTCAGAGCCATAATAGATACAAGGAATGCCACGGAAGGTAAACAAGAGAGAGAGGTTCTCAGCCCACTGAGCATCTGTACCACCAAAACGGTTTGTGTCGTTTGGACCTGGACTGTAGTCATGGCTATCTATATAGACAACATTGTAAGTAGCGTCATTATAGCACTCGTCGCCGCTTGCCAATCCGAAAGCCTGTTGGGCAGTGTTGTAGCTGTAGTGCATTGGGAAGTCAATGACGTTGAATCCGCTTGACTGAGAATAGTCTGGCTCGTGCCATGCACCATTGAGCATCTTGGCATTGTTGCTCTTTGGAGAAGTAGTCTCCTCCAAGCAAAGCTGTTGTGGGCCTACAGGCTCAGAACCCTCAGGAATCACCTGACTATCCCAGTAACTTTTGCTTCCATCCCATTTGTTGAGCAAGTCCTCGTCCGACTTCCAGGTATAGAAGTAGCAAGAGAGGTTTGCCTGACCTCTGTAGGTGACATCATTCATACGAGTACAAACCTCACCATACATAAAGAAAGGTGCCTGGTTTAAGCGCTTGCTCTTATACTGCTCGCCAAGTGCTGTAAATTGAGGAATGAACTGCTTGTTGAATGTCAAGCGAGAGATATGGCCGGATGTATCGATACGAAAACCATCGACACCCATCTTGATGAACTCGCCATAGCACTTTACGAGATACTCTGCCACGGCGTCGTTCTCGGTGTTAAGGTCTACACAGTCGCCAGCAATCTGACCCATCCAACGGCTGGGGAAGTCCCAGTTCCAGTTGTTGGCTGTATGGTGCCAGTAGTTGTGTATGTCGTGGTTCTGTCCATCTGTATTCTTCATCAAGGCCAAACGGCGCTGGTACTGCTGAGCACCTACAATTGTGAGATAGTCGGAGCCAAGCATATCGCTGTTAGGAATCATACAAGCGTCGATTTCAGCCTGGTTACGAAGCTTGGTGTTGCGCTCAAACTCCTTGCAGAGATTCTCCTCACCAAAGTTACCTGTGTGGTTGAGCACGATGTCAAGTATAATCTTGATGCCCTTCTTATGCGCTTTATCGATAAGCTCCTGGAACATCACGTCGCCGCTCTTGGTTCCGTCACCGCTCTGGTAGCGGCAGTCGACGTGTGTGAAGTCCATGGCGTGGTAGCCGTGATAGTCGTAACCCGATGCGTTCTGCACAACAGGTGTGATCCAGATGGCTGTGAAGCCAAGGGCCTTGATGTAGTCGAGCTTGTCGATAACGCCCTGGAAGTCGCCTCGCCAACAAGGGTCGCCTGTATCAATCTGACATTGTTTGTTATCCCAACACAACACGTTGTTTTTGGGATCACCATCGTAGAAACGGGTGGTAATCATGAAATAAATACTCTCATCGCGAAAATCTGTTCGCTGACTGTTAAAGTCGTTCGCCACTACTGGCATGGCGATAAGCATAAGCAAAAATAGAGCCCACGCTTTAAGAAGGTTTTTTTGCATAAGAAGGTTTTAAAAAAAATAGTTTTTAAGTTATATATCTGCCGCAAAAGTATTCATTAAAAAAAAATAGAACAAGTAAAAATTGAAAGAACAGCAAAAAAAACTATACAATCGTTTGCAAAAAAATGCGTGCAATCGTTTGCAAAAATATGCAATCGTTTGCAAAAAAAACTTATAAAAACAACAACAAAAAAGGAAGAAAGATAAAAACACAAAAAAACATTAATTTCTATTAATGGGGGAATTAATGGAAATTAATGTTTCAACCCAAATCGGTCATTAGGCCGTTTTATGTATTATTTTATAACTGCTTGCAGTCTTTTGGTTTTTATAAGTTGTCTTTTGCTTGTTTTTAATTCGCAATAGCTCGCTATTACTCATTAAAAGCCAAACAAAATCCATTCTTCTAAAAATCCAAAATCCATGCAAGCCCTAACAACCGATTTGGGTTTAAAAGACACATTGGCTTTATTATTTGTTGCTTGCTAAAGGTCAAGCAACAGTCAAAACTGCTATTTCTTTACCTCCACAATTTTTGTGGCAGCCATTTCGCGGTTACGCTTGTTTGTTACCGTCACGACAGCCTGTGCAAGGCTGATGAAAGCCTGTCCTGTGATGCTGTCGATGTCGAGAGCTGCGGGGGTGCCGTTGTCACCATTCTCGCAGATGCTCTGCACGAGCGGTATCTGTGCAAGCAAAGGAACGTTCATCTCCTTAGCGAGGTTCTTGCAGCCTTCCTTGCCAAAGATATAATATTTGTTCTCGGGCAGCTCGGCAGGCGTGAACCACGCCATGTTCTCCACAAGACCGAGGATGGGCACGTTCACCTTATCGTTTTGGTACATGTCGATGCCCTTGCGTGCATCGGCGAGAGCCACGCTCTGAGGTGTGCTCACGATGACGGCACCCGTGATGGCAAGCGTCTGAAGGAGCGTGAGATGGATGTCGCTCGTGCCCGGAGGCGTGTCAAGCACAAAATAGTCGAGCTCGCCCCAGTCGGCATCGGCGATGAGCTGCTTCAAGGCGTTTGAGGCCATGCCGCCGCGCCACAGCGTTGCCGTGTCGGGGTTCACGAAGAAACCGATGCTGAGCAGCTTCACGCCATATTTCTCTATCGGCTCGATGAGATCGCGACCGTCCTTGTTAACACCATAGGGTCGCTCTTTCTCCACGTCAAACATCTTTGGCATGGACGGGCCGAAGATGTCGGCATCGAGCAGTCCCACCTTGTAGCCAAGACGTGCCAACGAGATGGCGAGGTTTGCAGCCACGGTGCTCTTGCCCACTCCACCCTTGCCTGAACTAACAGCAATGATGTTCTTGACCTGAGGCAGCAGTTTACCAATCTCGGGACGCGGCTTCGACGTAAACTCGGTCTCTATGGTTACCTCCACATCCTTGCTCACATGATAATGGATGGCAGCCTCGGCAGCCTTGAGCGTTGATTTGAGGAACGGGTCTGTGTCGCGCGGGAAGATGAGCGTAAACTTAACCTTCATACCATCAATGCGCACATCGTCGGCAAGCATGTTGCTCTCGATGAGATTTTTCTTGGTTCCGGGATATGTGACCGTAGCCAATGCATCTGTAATAAGCTTTGGATAAAGTGTAATGTCCATAATGTCAAATATATACTTTTCATTATATTGTATGAAGTGCAGACGACCACAACACAGTGTTGACTCGTCTACACATCATGTAGTTATTGCGGTTTCACATACTGTAGCGTTTGTCCTGGTAACGATAGCGATGGTGCAATATCGTGGCTTGACACAGCCCATCTTTTGTTGGGCTTGGTGCTCATCACAAACTGCAAGTTAATGCCATCTTTTACATTTTCCCAGGTGATGTACGACTTTGTATAGGGTTTACCATTTATAAACACCTTGTCAACATACACAGCCTTCTTGCTCCAGTTTTTCGTCGTCACACGTATCTGCTTTCCGTTACTCATCGTAACAGTGATGGCAGGTAGCGCTGGCGACCCAATGTTGTAATATCCACTGGAAGGACATATGGGATAGAAGCCCATGCAGTTGAAAATATACCATGCCGACATCTGGCCACAGTCGTCATTGCCACATAATGAGCCTGGCTGGTCGCCATAAAACTCATCGATAACGCGACGCACCCACTTTTGGCACTTCCATCCCTCACCAAGATAGTTATACAGATAAGCTACATGATGACAAGGTTCGTTGCCGTGCCAGTAAGCGCCAATGCGCCCTTGTATGTCGTGTGCACCAGGTATATCTTCGGGCAATTCGTATTGGAAAAGCGAGTCGAGACGTTGACGGAAGATGTCGCGCCCCATGAGGTTCATTAACCCTTGCACATCTTGTGGCACATACCAATGATATTGCACGGTAAAACCTTCGGTAATATCGCCCCACCCGTTTACAGAGCCTGGACCTTGATAAGCCACTGGTGCAAAGGGTGTGCGCCAATGTCCAGCGGCATCTTTTCCACGCATATACTTAGTTTCGTTGTCGAACAAGTTTTGATAGCTCATGGCACGGTTTAAGAAATAGGAATATTCTTTTTCTTTGCCAAGCTTCTTCGCGGCCTGTGCTATAGCATAATCGTCATAGGCATACTCAAGTGTCTTCGATACTGATTCAGCCTCTTTATCATACGGAACATACCCCAACGCTCGATAGTCGGGCAAGCAATCGTAATGCTCATTCATAGCAGTGGTAACCATAGCTTCAAAAGCACGCTCGTAGTCGAAGCCTTTCACGTCTTTGCATATCATGTCTGACAACACAGAAGCTGCATGATACCCTATCATGCACCATGTTTCATTGCTTGCGAAAGACCAATAAGGCAACATTTTCTCTACGCTTTTGTCGTAATGAGCCAACAACGAATTAGCCACATCTGCCTGCACATCTTGATGCACCAAATTTAAGAGCGGATGAAAGGCGCGATAGGTATCCCATAATGAAAATTCAGAGCGGTTTATAAACCCATTTTCTTGTTCTATATTCTTATCTAACGCAAGATATTTACCATCGGCATCATCGTATACATATGGGCACAAGGCGGCATGATAGGCTGATGTATAGAAGGTGGCTTTTTGCACCTCATCGCCCTCAACTACATAGCGTGACAACTCATCGTTCCATCGTTGCACAGCATCACGATGAACATCTTCGAAAGAACGATTGTTCAACTCACGCATATTAACGATACAACCATTTGTGCTGGTTGCCGAGATTGCAGTGCGCACTGTAATTTGTTCACCTTCAGAGGTATTAAAACGTGCTGTAAACAACAGGTTCGGTCCCCAAGCCTCACGATTACTACGAAAACGCGAAGTGTTATATATCACAGGCTTTTTATCTTGATAAATGGTAAACTGGCGGAACGGTTTTGAGAATACCGCTCTGAAATAGATGTGGCGTTCTGGCCCCCATCCTTTCACCAGTTTATAACCTACGATGGTAGAGTCGTTCTCTACACGGATATTCGACCATACACACTTCTGCCATAACGTATGATTCATATCTACTAACACAAAGGCATCACTGCTCTTAGGATATGTAAAGCGTAACATACCACTGCGCACAGCCGATGTCATCTCTGCCTTCACACCGTAGTCGCTTAACATTACACTATAATAACCTGGCGTGGCCACCTCAGCGTTATGCGAGAAACGCGAGCGATAGCCGGTATCAGGGGCATCATCGGTGCCTGGCTGAAGTTTTATTTCCCCCACACCTGGCATGAATAAGAAGTCGCCTAAATCAGGAATACCTGTACCACTGAGATGCGTAAGTGAAAAGCCTTGTATCGAGTTACGCTTCCACTTGTATCCCGACGCGCAGTCGTAAAAGTGCTCATCGGTGTCAGGGCTGATTTGTATGCCACCAAAAGGCACCTGGGCGCCAGGGTATACGTTACCAAACCCATCTGTTCCAACAAATGGATTAACATAGTCGACAGCCGTTTTTCGGCCATCAACATTGTTCTTTTCAGCAGCTGAAGCTGTTAACGAAAGCCCCGACAAGGCCATAAGTATTACAAGAAGTTTTTTCATATCATAAAAAAAACATATTTGTTTATTACTGTTTGATGTCGCCCATCGCAATTTGGTATTCATGCCACAACGCATCGATGGTGTATTGTTTTCCTAAACATTTTTGTATGGCTGCATCCCACGACCATGTTTCCAACTCGATTGCAGTGCGGTTAAACTTGCGCAAGAAGTTGGGGTCTTTGGTTTGCTGTATCCAAGCCAAGAAATAGCCTGTATAGCGATATCCATTTTTATAGCTACCGCCCTTAGGTCGATCTTTCTCGCCATGAAATCCATCATTGGCTACACGCACAGCATCGGCCATTCCTTCAATAAAGCACCAATTGGTTTTATTCGTACTATATGAGCCAATGCCGTGAGGCTCGAGCTGAAAGGCATGTGTTAGTTCGTGTAACAACACGCCACGTGTTTCAAAGTCGACCCGCGCTGTATCATTATTCGCAAACGACTTTTGTATGTGGCGGGTGCTATAGAAAATACTCACATTACCGTTTCCACCACCTTTTGCCGAGACGCCATCAACATCTTCTAACGTGTAATGCAACACATTAAAGGCGGGTATGCTGTCTTTCTCTGAATAATAGAGGGTGTTTAACACCTCACGTGCCACCTTATTTATATACGCAGTAGGATTAGGTATGAGCGCATGATAAATCTTCGACCCTTGGCTCTGCGGAGCCTTATCCTCAAACAGAATTTTAGGTATCGAGAAATTTTTCCAACGCTTTGCAGCTACCTGCTGTTTCTTTGTTTCTTTCAGTCCGCCAGCAATGCTTCCATTGTCGGCAGTAAGTTTTGTTGTTCCGCATGAAGCAATAATTGTTGCGACAGATAGTGTCGCCAATACATTTGTTAGTTTCATTTGTGAATTGTTTTTTAATGTTATTAATAAAATGATTTATTTGGTCATTGAGTAAGGTTTGGCATCAGCTGTCAAGCCACGCTTTTTGTTGGGCTTACTGCCCATTGTAAACTCGATGGTACATCCATCGGTAAGCATTTTGTGTGTGAGATACAGTTTTGAATAAGGTTTACCGTTTACTTTCACGCTCTGCACATAACGGTTTTTATCACTCACCTTAGGAGCTTTTACCACAATGTGCTTACCATTTTCAAGTGTCACGTTCATGTAAGGAAGATAGGGAGCACCCAATACATACTGGTCGGTACCTGGGCATACAGGATAGAAGCCTAATGCCGAGAAGATATACCATGCCGACATTTGTCCACAGTCGTCATTGCCACCCAATCCGCGTATATGGTTTCGATACATTTTATTCATAATGGTGCGCATCCATTGTTGCGTCTTCCAGGGAGCCGATGTCCATGCATAGAGATAAGGTATATGATGACTGGGCTCATTGCCATGCACATATCCACCTACCAAGCAATCGGCCGTAATATCCTCATTGTCTTTATAGTATTTCTCGGGTAAATCCATGTCAAACAGGTTGTCGAGTTTTTGCACAAACTGCTTGTCGCCACCGAAGAGGCTAATAAGCCCTTTTACATCTTGAGGAGCAGAGAACGAAAAGTTCAATGAATTGCCTTCAATAAAGCCCTCGCCATAGGTTTGATAAGGATCAAGGTCGGCTTTAAATGTGCCATCAACACGTCGGGGCGAGGCAAAGCCTACCGTCGTATCAAAAGTGTTACGATAGTATAAGGCACGTTTGGCAAAGATGTCTGCAATATCGTTGCGCCCTAAAGCCTTTGCGGCAGCATAAATAGTGAAGTCGTCGTATGAATACTCAAGGGTGTTTGATGCAGCTGTAGCATATTTATCGAATGGCGCATAACCATACTTCATATAGTCGCCTACACTCTCATAGTAAGGACAAGTGGCCGTTTCAACCATCGCTTTGAGCGCTGCATCTCTATTAACATCGGCCCCTTTTACAATAGCATCTGACAATACTGATACAGCATGGTAACCGGTCATGCACCAACCCTCGTTTCCCATAAGGCTCCACACAGGCAAGAGGTGATGCACGCTCTGTTGCTGGTGAGCAATCATCGACTTTACCATATCGGTGTTGCGACTGGTCTTGAGCAGTCCGAGCAACGGATGTTCTGCACGGTAGGTGTCCCAAAGCGAGAAGATGGTATAGTTGGTGAAGCCATCGGCCTTATGGATGTTTCCGTCGAGTCCGCGATATTGGCGATCTACATCCATGTAGACCGAGGGGTTGATCATGGTGTGGTAGAGCGAGGTGTAAAGCATGGCCATCTGGTCTGACGTACCTGTACACTCTATTACATCCAGTTCTTTATTCCATTGCGCATCGGTTTCAGCATACACTTGCTCAAACGATTTTCCGCCCACCTCGCTTCTGAGGTTCTTTAATGCGCCCTCAGTGCTCACTGCCGATAGCGCCACTTTCACCACCAGTTCTTGCGATGTAACGTTGTCGAAATTAAAATAGGCCACAATGTCGCGACCTGCAATCTCGGGAAAATTCTCATGCAAACGCAACTTACCCATAAAGCCACGATACTTAGGCTTTTTCATATCGCGGTAGCCATAGCTTTTAATGGGCTTGCTCAGTGTAATGGCAAAATAAGTATAATTGCAAGTGGCCCAACCATTGGTGATACGATAGCCGGTGAGCAAGGTGTCGTTTTCTACGCGTATGCTGCTCCACAACACTTTGCCATCATAATTATATATGCCATGCAACATATCAAGAATAACACGCGAGTCGGCACCTTTAGGGAAAGTATATTTATGTACGCCTACACGCTGGGTAGCTGTAAGTTGAGCACGAACGCCCTCATCAGCAAGCATCACTTCATAATAGCCAGGGGCAGCCTTCTCTGTGTCATGATTAAATCGTGAGCGATAGCCAGCATCGGGGTGAGTAGCCGTTCCTGGGTTTAGACGCAAACTTCCGGTTTGCGGCATTAGCATCACATCGCCTAAATCAGAATGACCTGTACCACTAAGGTGTGTATGACTGAAACCTACGATTGTAGGATCAGTATGCTGATAACCAGCACAATATTCGTACACCTTTCCCTGATAACGTCCATTAACATTTTGTGGAATGGTATCTGTTTCAGGGCTAAGTTGCACGATACCAAATGGAGCACAAGCGCCAGGAAACGTATGTCCCATTCCGCTTGTGCCAATCATCGGATTTACATAAGCCGTCAGCTTCTTGCCGTCAACAGCCGACACCGTTGCCGTACCAAGCGCGAAGAGGGCTATTAAGATTACAACAAATTGTTTCTTCATAGTTTTAAATGCTATTTATATTTGTAATATGTGATATGTTTGTATTATATTTTCTGTCAATATGAAGATGTGGTTTGCAAAAGATACGGATTAATATTATTTACTCGTTTCCAGTCCGCTACGCTTAGGACGCTTGTAGCTACGGTAATCGTCGAGCGGAATCTCAATATCGGGCTCAGCTAACTCGCCTTCTTGTGGTAAACGAAATTTCATATATCGTATATTTAGGCCACGCTCTATCCACTGACTCTCATAATAAGTTTGTATGCCCAATATGGTTTGGGTTTGAGCATCTATGCCCTCGGTGTGATATAAATCTTCGGTACGGAACAACACTGGCAACGCGTTGCGCTCTACCATATATGTGGTGTATGTAAAAAGAAAGTTTGAGTCGGTCTTCAGATGCACCACGCCGCCATCTTTTAAGAAATGACGATAACGGTTCATAAAGAAGGTGCTTGTGAGGCGCTTGCGCGGGTTCTTCATCTGTGGGTCGCTAAACGTGAGCCATATCTCGCTCACCTCGCCCTCAGCGAAGAAGCGGTCAATGATCTCGATGTTCGTGCGCAGGAACGCCACGTTGGCCAGTCCATCATTGAGAGCCTGTGTGGCGCCTGTCCACATGCGTGAGCCCTTGATGTCGACACCAATAAAGTTGACATCGGGAAACAGCTTTGCCAGCCCAACAGTATATTCGCCTTTGCCGCATCCCAACTCCAGCACGATGGGATTGTTGTTCTTGAAATATTGCTCTCCCCATTTTCCCTTCATGTCGAAAGGCACGTTGTCGATAACCGAATAGGGATACTGGAACACATTCTCATATCTCTCCATATCGGCAAACTTGGCCAGTTTTCCTTTACTCATCTTGTTCTTTTATGTTTTGTCGTAAATTATCGTTTTTATATCATCTTGCAAAATTAGGCAAAAAAAACGACATTACTTACTTTCTATTACATAAAAAAACGAAAACGGCCATAACATTGACTCACAGAAACGCCATAATCAGAACCTACGCTCCACATCTTCAGAACTCATCTTGCGTTCAGGAGAGTTATCCTTTGAGTTGAAGAACTTATAATATTACTCTTTATATGAATTTTTTTCTTCTAAATAATATCACTATTGTCACCATGCAAGACAGCAACTTGATAATCAGGTGTTTACGGGTGACAATAGAGGCTTTTTCTATTGTCACCTAATGTCACCTAATG
>ERZ779660.536-NODE-536-length-21849-cov-2.693356_pt1 | contig 21849 bp, 18 predicted proteins | sample MGYA00511906_ERZ779660 | MGnify/ENA primary metagenome ERZ779660 (study PRJEB29588, sample SAMEA2156906) | human gut metagenome | biome: human gut; feature: human-associated habitat; material: faeces | place: Denmark | collected 2008/2010 ... | reverse complement strand
GCCCATTCTCCAGCAAATCCTGGAATTGCGGAGAAAGAACCGAAGCATGGTTTAAAATAAAGTCGAGTTTCAAATCTAATCCGAGGGCTTTGATTTTTTCCAAATCCTCATATGTTCCATCAGAAAATTCTTCTTTAATACGCATGGAAGCCATTGCATGACTGTCATTCACTTTGTCTGCATCTGCCATTTTCAGAAATTTCCCTAATAATTCCCAATCACTTGAATAATACAGTTCCACTAATTTTGCCCTGTATTCCAGTTCCGCCGGAGTAATGTCTGGATATTCCTTCAGGTCTTTTGCGTGCTGTGCTTCATGCTTTAAAAGTGAAACGGTAAATTTCTCACTCTCAAAATCATAGGCACTCTCGATGCATTGAATCGTTCCGTCCTCAGATGCCCAGCCGCCAGTTCCGTATTTTCCAAAGGTCAGATAATCCATCCAGCTCCGAAATACAAAACCTTTTAAAATATTTACCGTATACTGCTCTACGCCTTCCGGCAATTCTATCTGATAAGACGTCGGAACCGTATCTTTCCAGATGTATGGTCCAAAATACCCTTGCGTTTTTCCGAAAAGTGCATGGTAGCCTTTCTGTTCAAAAAGTTCCTGCAATCTATCTTCCAGTGCGTCTTTCTCTTTTTCCGATATAGAAAAAGTCTGGCACAGCTTTCTTATCAGTTTGTCTGCGGCAATTTCTTCATCACTATTGCAATAAAACACGTCTCTGAAATATTGCTGATATGCAAGCAGTATCTCATTCAGTATTCCATCCACTTCATATTGCCGATAATGCTCGTTTTCAAATAAGTCAATATATTGTTCTCGTTCTTTCTCATATTCCGGAAGGTCGCACATTATTTCAATGGCTTCCTTCACCTTTCCCTCGATCAGTAACTCGTCTACCTTGGTCATCTGTGCCTCCAGCCAGTATTCTTAAATCTTTATTTCTATCCTTGTTTTATCCAGCTCCACTCAAAACTGTCAAGTCCGGCTTTTCCCTGCGCAAGCTGATTCAGTTCATGCAGACAGATTTCCGTCGCCCTGTCAATAAATTCCCGGATCATCTCTCTGGTCAGAAAAAAGCTGCTTTTTTCTTCCATTGGGTGAAATTGTTCACGTACTTCCCTTACCAGTTCCTGCTCACGAAAATCTGCTAATTCCATAATCGGCTCACCTGCCAGTGTCTGCGTCCGGAGCATATTCTTATCCAATCCATACTGCTTCGCTACAAACCAATTTGTATTTTCATAATCCTGATGCAGCCTTTCAACATTCTCTGGAATGGATGAGTTAAAGTGATGCTCAGAATATACATATCTTCTATAAAATATGTCCTGAATCAGATGAAGATAATATCCTAGATACAGTTCATCTGTCTTCATTTGTTCCCCGTATTTTTCCCTGTAAAATTCAAGGTCATAGGTCACTCTTGTCTGTTCACAGATCATTTTCTTAAGATGACTGTTTCCACTGACAGCCCCGTCTGGAAGGATCACACCCAGACGCAGCCTGTCCAAATTATTAAATTCTGTTTTAACTATTATGCATCGTATGATTGCAAGATGAATCATGCTGGACGCCATAAAATTTTCTCCCGCCTTCTGATATTCTGTCACATGTTTCTGTAAGCTGTTATATTTTTCGCTTTCTGCTTCCTTCATTTCCTCATAATACGCTTTGTATCTGTAAATGGTACGCTTGCTGACATTGTTGCACTTTGCAATCTCGACCAGACCCGTACCACTAAACCTTTGTCTACCAGAGCATTCACTAAGGTTGCCTCTCCAACACCTCAGTATCTCCTCAATATGTTTCGGATTCTTGCTTCCAACAATAACGTGATTCATCTTTTTCGACACAAAATCCAACATGTCACTAAGTGCATATTTCTTAAATCCGTCTCCCATAGCAAATGGCATGCTGGCAACCGTCTCTAATTCCAATGCCTTACAAGCTTCTATCATCGTCATCTTCACACCATCTATCATCTGGGATTTCACTGTGTCAGCCCAATCACACATGATATTATATTCAAACAAAATATATTTAAAATGATTCTTTTCTCCGGACACTTTTCTTGCTATATTCTTTATTCTTTCAATCTCAATATGCCACTTATTTTCGAAAGGTTCTTCTACCATAAATTCAAATGCTATGCCATAATATCTAATCTTTCCTTCAAAACACTTTGTCTCATACCATCTTATAAGCATTTCCATTTTCTCATAGAATTCGTCTTCCGTTAACTTTAATTTTGTTATCTCGGGAATATGAATGTAATAAACATCTATCATTTCAAGACCTAAATTTTCCAATGACTTATTAAGAGCTATTTCATAAAAAGCAGGATTGAGAGTCTGGAATAAACCTTCATATTCTGAAAAATCTTCTATTGATATTCCTTTATTTTCCAGTTTTTCCGACAAGTATTTCATTGGTGGAAGCTTTGCTGAAATATCTCCATATAATAATCCTGCCTTAGATGATATAAATACCTCTTCTCTGGTAATAATGCCATAATTCATTAATTCAGCTAATGCAACAGTTCCCATAGGCTTGTGCGAATACCCTTTTATCATTTCCATTCCTCTTTTCCATATTGATAACGTACATTATAGAAGTAATGCTAATTAATTTGCAGTCTTGTATTATAAAAACATAAATGCTATATTAAAATAAGAAATGGGTTTTTTGTCTGGTAAGCTTTTTGCTGAGAGAGTTGCCCATTCCTTTTTTCATGCAGATGCATTTTTCCGTCATTTGCACACCTAATTAACATTGATGCATGAAAAACATTACTGATCCTATGTCAATTATATTTTTGGCACACTTTTTAGTTGCTGCCTACCATAGAATCAATGTAAAAAATTTTTTAGATAAAACAGGGCTTCCACCCCACAGAAAATCTGCAAGCGCGCAAGCCCTGTAAAATATACTACATAATACTTCCCATCAATGTGGACATCACGATCATCACCAACGAAAATGTAAAAGAATTTACCGAAATAAGCGTAGCTCTCTGCTCCGATGGAATCATATCATTTAACAGGATGTCTGTGCGCACTTCCAGAAAATCATCTGCAAAAGAACCAGCAAATCCGCCAAGAACCATCAGATATGGATTGCCCGAAAACGTCATTGCAAACGCAAACAACACACCGATTCCACTTAAAATAATATACTTTTTGTATTTCCAATTTGGAAAATATCCCACCACTTTGGCGCCGAGTGCAGCTCCAAGTCCCATGACAAAAAGAGCCGGGCCAAGCAGTGCCTCGTTCAATCCCGCCAGTGGAAGCTTTGCCTGCAGGAAAAACAGGACAAGTGTTGACACTGCACCGATCAATGCATTTACGATCATAATGCTTCTGGCTTTTCGATTGTTTTTCATGAAATGCCAGCTCTCTGTGACGACGTTTTGAAGTCTCTCTGAAATGCGGATGTTCTGAATGTTTTTCTGATCAGTTTCCTCTTCATTCATCCGTTCCGGCTTTTCTTCACTCATCTGCTCTTTGTTATGCTCATCCGTCTGTGAATTTATCAGTTTATCGTCAGCACCAGTGAAACCGGAAATTTCTCTTAAACTGCATACAATTCCAAGTGCGATCATCCCAAAGAAAATATCAATCGCATATGCCTTTTTGTACCCAAGCCACAATGCAAAACCTGCACAAAGTGTTGCTGTAGAACTTGTGATCCGATATAACATCATTTCCGTGGAAGCATATTGGTTGTATTTTTCTTCCTGCTTTACCGACTTTAAGCTGTCATACGCCAAAGCTTCTATGGTTCCCGATTCCAGATTGTAACTGATAGCACTGAATGCAATCGCAAATGCCACCGTTCCAAAATTGTCGGATAAAATCATAGCCAGACCAGACAGCACACTGACCAGCTTCGAAAGAGCCAGTGTCTTTTTCCTTCCAAAAACATCTGCCACAACACCTGACGGGATCTCAAAACAACTGCTTGCGATATGGAAAATACTCTCCAGTATTCCAATCTGTAACAGTGAAAATCCTCTGAGTGCAAGAAGCGCCACCCACGATGCTCCCGCAATCCGAAAATAGCTTACCGTAGTAAGTGTATACAATTTATTGATCTGTCTTTTTATATTAAAATTACGCATAAAAAAATCTCCTTTTCAAAATAATATCTTTTCAATATTTTTGAACAGGAGATAGTGTCTTTTCGTATTTACATTCTTAATTTTAGAAACTGTTTACCTGAAAAAGAGCGCACTATCCCTGTAAACAGCTAATTTGTTGCCTTTTTGCAGGTGAAGATTCGTTGTTTTCCAGCGCATAGTCTGCTCTCCTTTCTTAGGATATTTGTTTTCTTCTGATATTTACATCTTCTGTATTATATACATGAATGGATGGACTTGTCAAATTTTCATAAATTTCCTAATCCCTGACGGCTTCGATAAATCAGATTATGTGCCTCCAGTTCCTTCAGCATCTTGTTAATTTTCTTATTTCCCAGATGCAACAACTTCATCATTTCTTTGATTGTAAAAATGATAAATGTAGCTCCATATTCATCTCGCCATGCATCACCATTACACTCTGATAAGCAGCGCCGATCCAACAAAATCATATAAAGTGTCTTTGCCCCATTCGTCATACTTCTAAATTGATCTTCTTTAAATAATCGTTTCGGTAATCTGTAAAACTTACCATCATATTTTGTATTTTCCATTTTTCCTGATTCTCCATATACTTTGAAGTTCTTTCGTCATTAACAGCCTTTTTAGCATGTTGGTGTACGCCCCCAATCCCCCAAAACCATGAAAATGACTTTTCATGGAGCTGCGCCTTCCGGCTTTTTTCATATTGATACATTTACAACATTCCATAATTTTTGTACTCCTTTCCGATTCATTGTATGAAACTATTTTCTCAAAATTTTTATACGAATCCGGTATATCCAAGATGCTGGAAAAATATCCTCTTTATGATTTTTTCCAATATTTTGGACAAGACATGAATTAAAATTCACTTTATTCTTTACCAATATCATGGTAATCTATCTATATCTTTGAAACGAGGAATGTACTATGCACACAAGGCTTACCATACCGGAACGGCTGAAAGATTTGAGAGTCGCAGAAAAAAGAATGTCATTGCAGGAATTGTCTGATGCTACCGGCATCCCAAGTTCCACACTCGGCAACTATGAGAAAGATGAAAATGTAGATATGTCACTTGGCAATCTACTGACGCTTGCAGACTTTTATCAAGTAAGCACCGATTATCTTCTTTGCCGAACAGAACTACGTGAACATACAAATAAGTCAGTATCCGAACTGCATCTCAATGATGATGCAGTCCAAATACTGACTGATGAAAAATATAATCCACGGTTATTATCCGAATTACTCTTTTATGAAAGCCTCCACAAATTCATGACTGACCTGGAAATCTATATTGATGGATTTAATGATAAAGGCATTCAGATAGCAAACGCTTTTCCTGATGTGATTAGATATAAACTGAACTAACTCGGTGCCGACTCCACTGATGTTTTTACAAAAATATTTGATACTTCTCACATTGAGACAGAACAATACTACATGAACATTCTGTTGGAAGATTAAAAGCCAATCGTCTCTGACCTGAGAAACACCCATATGAAAGACAGCAACACTGCCAGTGATATTGACTATCAAAGCATGGTAAAAAATATCATTGATGATTTTACTTCTCCCTCTCAGATTGCTACAGAGGATACTCCCGAAGCCTCTAATGATGCTTATATTAACGGACTACTCCTTTTGTTCTGCAAAAATTTGGAAATGAAAATCACCCAGCTTTCTGCCGAAGAAAAACAGACCTTAAAAGAAATATTTTCCCGTTCCAAGCCGGCAAAGGAACATAGAAAACTGAGGAGGCGAAATCCGAAATTATAAGATTTAAATTATCCATTTTCAAAACAAGCCACAGAGGACTATTTCCTTTGTGGCTTGTTGTATTATGACTGTTTTCCGTATGGTGTTTTAGGTTTTGCTACCATCGAAAGCAGTTCCTGACTATCTAGGTCATGTGTTAATGTCTTATACTCTAACTCAGTAAAGATAGATGAACCACCGCTGTATCCGTCACCCCAGCCACATCTGAACGTTCCTCTGCGGTCAACATACGCACGAAACCGAAAATTGCCTGTGAGAAAGCAATCCCAAACACATTTGTAGCTTTCTTCGAAATTCACCCCCCCCACTAGGAATCTAAGCTATTGAAAGAATCTCTGCCCTTTCGATAATCATCAACCAGCATCTTCGCCCGATTTATTTTCTTACGCAGGGCATACAACACCTTACTATCAATCGTATCTTTGCAGACAAGGTAGATATAATGGCACTTTTCTACCTGTCCAGCTCTATGAATACGCGCCTTTGCCTGTTCAAAATTCGACATGGAATAATCAAGAGAATAAAAAACCATCGTGCTTGCTGCAGTCAGTGTGATACCAAGACCAGCCGCTGCAATCTGTCCTACAAACACACAGCACTTTTTGTCATGCTGAAATCTGTGAATTTCACTGTCGCAGTCCTTTACCCCGCCACGTATAACCGCATAACCGATCTTTTTCTTTTCCAAAAGTTCCTGGATATCATCCAGTTCCGGCACAAAGCGTGCCATAACTACGATTTTCTTATCTTCAGCTATTGCAGTATCAATGATGTCTGAAAGTGCATTGAGCTTTGCGCTACTTACAGCATTCACCACGCCCCCGTCATCCGTCAGGTGTCCACCGGTAATCTGGGATAAGCGGAGCATTCGTGTGAGAATGTTGTCACCTCGGATTCATTCATTTCCGCATAACTGTCCGATTCGATACTGTCATAGATTTTGGCAGCATCTTTTTCCAATTCCACGGTACGGACTTCTTCCGTAATCTCTGGAAGATCCAGGCACTCTGCCTTTGTCACGCGAAACACCACTGAATGGAGTTTTTTTAGAAAATCATCCGTCATCCATTTACGGAAGATCGGTGTGTGATTGCCATATCCGCCCATATCAAAATACTGATTACGAAAGGCATAAAACGATGTTCCAAAAATCTGTGGATTAAGAAATCGATACTGTGAAAAGACATCCAGCTCTCGATTTGTAATGACCGTTCCGGTGAGAAGCAGCTTGTACTTTGCTTTATCACCAATATGCTGCATTCCCTGGCTCTGCTTCGAGCGATTCTCCTTCAGCTTGTGGACCTCGTCCGCAATCACAAGATCCGGATTGTAGGCCAGCAGTTCTTTTTCCAACCGCCATGCTGATTCATAATTCACGACCACAACCTGCAGCCCCTCTTCTGGGAGTTTGGTGAACTGTTCCTTTTTCTTTGCAACTGTCCCTTTCAGAATGACCAACGAATATGGAAAATCTGCAAATTTAGCAAATTCCTCTTCCCATACCCCAAGGATGGAAAGCGGCGCAACCACCAACACACGGTTGATCTTTCCGTATTGATACATGCAACCAGAAACAGCGATGCTCACGATCGTTTTCCCAGTTCCCATTTCCATAAGTAGGGCTGTGCCACGACTTTTGAGTTGGTTATCAAATACTCCGAATTTATCGCAGGCAAAGGCGAATGCTTTTTTCTGATGCTCATACGGAGTCGCCTTAATCGGCATCAAGAGTTCAATATTCTTATTCATTTCCGTCACCTCGCATTTCTCTGATCTCAATGCCCTGTACGTTTTCACCCAGTGTCAGAACAAGAACTTCACAGAAATCTCCGAAAAGGAAATGAAGTAATCTTTGGGGAATGCGTCTACTCGTGATCTCAAGCACTTCCTGTTTGATGCCGTTTTTGTCTGCAATGTTTATTCTTACTTTGTGTTTTAATTTCATGGATCTGTCCTCCTTTTTTGTTCTTCATTGCTTTGGAGGATGGCTTTATTTCCTTCCTCACTCACTGCCGAAAAATTCAACCCTCCGAAGAGGTGCGGACAGGAGGACTCCGACCGCTATAAATACCGCCGCACATGACTTAGTCCTGCTTAGCGGACTTACGGCGCTTGATACGTTCTACGCCCAGTGCTTTTGCCGTTTTGTCAATGATCTTGTTTTTTCGATTGGTCATTGCCTGGGAAGATGGCAGCTTTCCTGTTTCCTCCGCTTCAGCCTGACGCATCTGTTCCAGCTGCGTTTCCATTCCGAAGTGCTCAAAAAAGAAATCTTGCTGTGCTTCCGTGCAATCCTCATCAATGACACGACGAACCTGTGCAGCTAATGGATTTTCCGATTCTGGTTCGGAACACATAGAATCTTCCGGGTTACTACCCTTGGCAGAGATTGTGTCCCAAGGGTCAACCGCATCCTCGTCATTCGTATCAGCCTTGTAGCTGTTGACCTTTGCTTCAAAAAGTGGATCACGCAGCTCGCTCTCATAGCGATCCTGTAAATCCGAGTCGTGGTCAATCTCGTCCAGCATGATGGTGAGTTCGAGCGACAGATCCTTACCAACTTCCAACTTCTGAGTAATTTTTTGTCCTGTCTGAAGGTCTTCGAACTCATAGCAGTAATACTTACCGTCCGATGTCAGGTAACAGGCGCGATTGGGATTGAACCCACTCTTGCGAATTTTCGATGTTTCTCTTTTCTTCATTGCAGTGTCCTTTCCGTCCGAACGGGACGGAAGGACACAAAAAGAGCCTGCGGTGAAGATGAACCACAGGCTCCAATGGCCAAAAATAGGCGCACGAAAGCAACGGTGGGAGCATCTTCATTCCAACTACAGCCTTCAATTGCTGTGTTCGAACTCTAATGCATCCCTCCGTCCTTATAGCGCTATTCGGACTAAGAGATTAATATTGATAAAGCAGGTTTTAACGATTTGTGAATTTATATATGCGTTCGCACGATTTCTTTGCAAAAATGTAGAATTGTAGTTTAAAGTGTGGTATTCTTAAAAGTAGATTTACAATTTGATTAATTTACGTGTTCCACCTTCGTCGTCCATATCTGCTTTACACTTACCATTCTACTAATTTGCCTTTTTCAAAAAGCGGACTGGACGGACAGATTCGGACAAGTTCGGACAAACACTTTTTAGACAGGAGGTACATGCAGAACATGATCTTTTCTGAATATGCTTTAGGCCTTTTACCGTATATTTCCGGTAAGAGTTCAAAAGGTGAATATTTAACAGAACTCATCGGAAATTTCATTCAAGATGGGGCAATGGATGCGTGCCCAATCCTGCAAGCAAAGGCCGACACCAAATGCAGATATATCAACGGCACTCGTAGAATTTCGCCGCAAAATGCTCAATATCTTTATACTCACAGAGACATAGACAAATTTACTCAGTGGCTTGGTGATCGAATGGATGACTCTGATTCATTTGAGAATGTTGCCAATTGGCTTCATACGAATGGAATTGACACAAAGGAACCTGATTCTGCATGTGCCGAACTTTTAGCGAGTATTTTTCTTGACGCTTCCAAAGGTTCTAAATCCGATCAAGCCGATCAGGAATCTGCAATCGATATGCAATTAATCGAAGATATACAGAAAAAAATTGAGTTGCTTCCTCGCCCGGCGGATGTGCCAGTGCCAAAGAAAGCAACTCAAGATGAACGTGTCTATATCAAGGAGCTATATAACGCATATGGTGATGCAGAGGGCCTAGACTCTTTTTCAGAAAAAGATCTAAGCTCCTATCCAGAATATGCAGAAGATTTAGATGATCGCCGAATTGATTACTATGCTGCCGAAAGCATTCGTCGCGGTGTATTGGAGTTAAAAGGTAATAAGCTGATTGGACAATTTGAAGTTCTAAAAAGCGAAACTCTTGATGGTGTCAAGGACACAGCGAAACGTACTCATATAAATGGATATGAGCATATGCTTGCTGTTATGGAGCAGGCAGTTAATGCGCCTATCTCAAATTACATACTCTGTGCTTCACCATATTGGATTAACGGAAAAATCAAAAAAGGTGTATGTCATCACCTTGTTAATGACGGGAAATTAGTATGGATAAAAAGGAGGAAACGGCAATGAATGCATCGACCATAGGTTCCACATTTGAAATATCGCTTCGTATCCTTCTGATGTTGAACTGCTTATCTCCTCTGCAGTTGGATGAACAGCAAATAGGCATGATTGATTTTATTGCAGTTTATGCCGCGGATTTTGGACTATTGGATGAAAATCTGCATGGGTATAGCAATTATCGTTTTAGTGAATTCCCGGCAAGGAAACAACCAATACAAGTGGCCTTAAGAGATCTGATATTAGACGAATATGTTCATTTGACTTCCACTTCTAAGGGATATGAATACGCTATTACTGCTTCCGGAAAGAATGTATGCAACCAACTTCACAGCAGTTATTCCGAAGAATACTGTCTGGCAGTGAAAACGACAGTATCCGCCTTCAACCATGCAGATACTACTACCATGTTAAATGCAATTAATAACCTCACCGTAAAATCGCTAAAGGAGGTCACGCATGAATAGATTCTATATTGAAAAACTGATGGTGTCCGGCGGTGGGCATCATACCTCTGTCATTGATTTCAAGCCAGGTTTAAATTTCATTCTCGGTCCTTCCAATACAGGTAAAAGCCTCGTAATGGATTGCCTAGACTATATGTTTGGCTTTACACCGAAGAAAAACAAACCTTCTAAAATCGTTGATAACAACAATGGATATGAATGGATTACTCTTCAACTTGCCACCGCAAACGGAACGGTAATTCTTGAAAGAAAAATAGGTGAATCCAAAATCACTGTTAGCGGCTCTGATCCAACTGTTGAACATGGCAAGTACAGCGTAGGTCATTCCGCTAAGAAGAATATCAACACTGTTTACTTACATTTACTTGGCATTGATGAACCTCATTCTGTGCGTTCCGCGGAAACAGGCTCCAAAACACAGGCTTTGACATGGAGAAGCATGCTCCACTTGTTCTTCCTGAAGCAAGGAGACGTTGCACGAGAAAGTTCTGCTCTTCTGTCGCCTGGAAGCCTAGGGTCTACTGCTTCTGCTGCCGTACTTTTATTCCTTTTGACTGGGCAAGATGCAAATAATCTTGTGCAGGATGAAGATCCCAAAATCAGCGAAGCAAAGAAAAAAGCGCTTATCGGCTATATCCAAGATAAGCTTCGGGAGGCTTCCAATCGACAGGATGAAATAAATGAAATACTTATATCATCTAATATCGTTGATCCACAGGCCAGTGTTGAACAAGTGCGTAAAGAGATTGCTGAGTTGCAAAAAGAAATAAACTCCGCAACTAAGGAAAGCCAGCAATTGATGTCTGAGATTTATGAATGGAATGGGAAATTGTCCGAAGCAAAAACGGTTGCTTATAATTTTTCTGTTCTTCATAAACAGTATCAATCCGATATCCGACGCATTGGATTTATCGTTGACGGTGCATCGACAATCCAACCTGCGAAGAAAAAAGTAAGATGTCCTATATGCGGCGAAGAAACCATGCGTGTACACGACACCTCTTTTATCAGTGCTTCTGCTGCGGAGCTTGAGAAGATTCAAAAACATCTGACTGAATTAAGCCTAGCTCAACATGATATAAATGTTCAGCAAGAAAAGATCCGTGGAAAAATTCAAGAGCTGGAACAAAAGAAGTCTGTTGTTGATTTACATATTTCTGAACTTCAAGAAAAACTATCTTCCTTTGAAGCAGAACTGGAACATCAGTTGAATTTCATCCGCCTCAAGAGTGAGTTGGACGTCATTCACAAAAATGAAATTCAATATAAAAGCGAGTTATTTCAAAAAGAAACAGAAGAAACCGTCGAGCCTTCTAAGCACAATATATTTGAAGACTATAGCTACAACCTGATTCACGGATTTGAAGAAAAATTAAAATCCATTTTACAGGATACAAAGGTTGGTGGAGCCGATTCCGTTAGGATCAATATGGAAAACTTCGACATTGAAATTGGTGGCCTTAAGAAATCGGTTTCGATGGGAGGCGGGTTCTGCGGAATCCTGAATACTCTGACTACACTTGCCATGAGTGGATATTTGATTGATTTAGATCGATATGCTCCGGGCTTCTATGCAGTCGACTCCTCTCTTACTCAGCTATCTGAAGCGGAATACAAAGAACAAAGCAGTACCATTAAACAGAACTTTATCGAATACCTCATCGCCCACGCGAAAGAAAGACAGGTAATTATTGTTGAGCAATCAAAACGTATGCCTTTCATTCCTGAGGATAGTGATGAAAAAAGAGTCCATGTGATTCGTTTTTCCAGAAACAAAAACGAAGGTCGCTATGGCTTTTTGAATGAAGTATATAACCCTGAAGATCAATAAACCATTTAAAGGGATTCCCATAAATAAGGAGACAACAATGCGCATCAGCTATAACAAATTATGGAAAATGTTAATTGATAAAAATATGAATAAGCGTGATCTTGCTGAAAAAAGTGGCGTCAGTTCCGCTTCCATTGCAAAATTAAGTAAAGGTGCAAATATCACAACCGACGTTCTACTTAAAATATGCGAGTCATTAGACTGTACCCTGGAAGACATCATGGAAACAGTAAAAGATTAACTGGCTCTGAAGGGAGATTTACCTGTGGAAATATTTAATAACACCACGAAGGTCGTGAAAGATGACCTTGTGAAAACGATAAAACGCGGTGATCGTATTTCTATTGCAGCAGCCTGTTTTTCCATCTATGCCTATCAGGAATTAAAAAGGCAGCTGGAATCCTGTGAAGAACTACGCTTTATATTCACCTCTCCTACCTTCGTGGCAGAAAAAACGCCAAAAGAACGCAGAGAGTTTTACATCCCGCGTCTTCAACGAGAAAAAAGTTTATATGGCACTGAATTTGAAGTGCGCCTGCGAAACGAACTGAAGCAGAAGGCTGTAGCAAAAGAATGTGCAGATTGGATGCGTCGTAAGGTGTGCTTTAAAACCAACACTACCCGTGAAGGCATGAATAACTTCCTTCTGGTTGATGGCGATGAAGATACCTATACCTATATGCCAATGAATACATTCACAACCGTCGACCTGGGGTGTGAGCGCGGCAATAATCTGACGAACATGATTACACGTATGGAGAATCCTGCAAGTAAAGAATTTCTCCATATGTTTGATTCCGTCTGGAACGACGAAGAAAAGCTCACAGATGTTACAGAAGAAGTCATCGATATGATTTCTTCTGTATACCAGGAAAACTCACCGGAGCTGATTTATTTCATGTCTCTGTACAATATCTTCAGTGAATTCTTAGAGGATATTTCAGAAGATGTACTGCCAAACGAAGCTACCGGTTTTAAAGACAGCGTAATCTGGAATAAGCTGTTCAACTTCCAGAAAGATGCTGCCCTTGCAATTATCAATAAATTGGAGCAATACAACGGCTGCATTCTTGCAGACAGTGTTGGTCTCGGCAAAACATTTACGGCACTTACTGTCATCAAGTATTACGAAGGCCGCAACAAAAATGTTCTCGTACTCTGTCCGAAAAAGCTGTCCGAGAACTGGATGACCTACCGTGGGAATCTGATTAATAACCCACTCGCAGAAGATCGGCTTCGCTATGACATTCTATATCATACGGACCTTTCTCGTGACAGCGGAAACACTGTAATTGGATTGCCGATTGATCGAATCAACTGGGGAAATTATGACCTTGTCGTCATAGATGAAAGCCATAACTTCCGAAATGGAAATGGCACCAACAGCAAAGGCGGCGAAAAAGAGAATCGCTATATGCGTTTGATGAACAGAGTCATCAAACCAGGTGTCAAGACAAAGGTGCTTATGCTTTCCGCAACCCCAGTTAATAACCGCTTCTATGATCTTCGCAATCAGCTGGCTCTTGCCTATGAAGGTGATCCATCTGAATTTAACGAAAAGCTGAACATCAAATCGGATATCGATACGATTTTCCGGCAGGCGCAGAAAGTATATAACGCATGGTGCAAACTGCCTGAGAAAGAGCGTACCACAGCTACTCTTCTCTCTCAGCTTGATTTTGATTTCTTTGAAGTACTGGATAGCGTAACCATTGCGCGTTCCAGAAAGCATATACAAACCTATTATGATGTGGCGGACATTGGAAACTTTCCAAAGAGAAACAAGCCAATCTCTCTTCGTCCGAAATTGACAACACGTCCAAATGCTATCAACTATAAAGAAGTATATGAACTGCTGTCGAAATTGCACCTGACAATTTATACGCCAACCGCATTCATTCAGCCAAGCAAGCTGCAGAAATATCTGAGCGAGGATGAAACGGAGAAATTCCGCAGCGGTCGTGAACTTGGTATTCAGCGGTTGATGAGCATCAATCTGTTAAAACGTATGGAAAGCTCTGTACATTCTTTCCTGCTGACGGTAAAGCGTATCTACGACTATCTGTATGATACCTCACACGCAATTGATGATTTCATCGCTACCGGCGCTAACAGCCTGAACGAAATGCCTGACCTGTCCAGTGAAGCAGATGAATTCGACTACGATGATCAAAACACAGATTTCTTCAATGTTGGCAAAAAAGTCAAGATTGACCTGCGTGATATGGACTATATTTCGTGGAAACGCGAAATGGATGAGGATATCGATAACCTGCAGCTACTGATTCTGATGATTGAAGATATCACCCCAGAGTATGACTTCAAACTGAATGAGCTGATTCGCATCATTCGTGAAAAGGTTGCAACTCCGATCAATCCGGGCAATAAGAAGATATTGATTTTCACTGCTTTCTCAGACACCGCTGAATATCTCTACGAAAATATCAGTGGCATGGCGCTGAAGGAGTTAGGATTGCACACTGCCCTTGTCACTGGATCGGTGGACGGTAAAACAACCATCCCGAAATTCAAACCCGACATGAATCATGTACTTGCATGCTTCTCTCCGAAGTCGAAAGATAGAGATGTGCTATATCCTAAAGACAAAACAGATATTGATATTCTCATTGCTACAGACTGTATTTCAGAAGGTCAGAACCTGCAGGACTGCGATTATTGCGTAAACTATGATATCCACTGGAACCCAGTGCGTATCATTCAGCGTTTCGGTCGAATTGATCGTATCGGCAGTAAAAATGCCGTGATACAGCTTGTGAACTTCTGGCCAGACTTGGATCTCGATGAATACATCAACTTGAAATCCAGAGTGGAAACACGAATGCGTATTTCCGTCATGACTTCCACCGGTGATGATGATCTCATCAACCAGGAGGAAAAAGGCGACCTGGAATATCGTCGCAGCCAGCTCAAAAAGTTGCAAGAAGAAGTCGTGGATCTGGAAGACATGACAAATGGTATTTCCATCATGGACTTGGGACTAAATGAGTTCCGTATGGATCTGCTCTCTTACATGAAAACGCATAAAGATATTGACCACACGCCTTTTGGCATTCATGCGGTTGTTAAAGGTGACAAGCCTGGCGTTATCTTTGTTTTAAAGAATGTAAATGAACACATCAACATTGAAAACCAGAATCGTCTGCACCCATTCTATCTGGTCTATGTCGGTATGGATGGCGAAGTGATTACCAATCATCTGCAGCCAAAAGATACCCTGGATATGATGCGGCACCTGGCGCAAGGGAAAACAGATCCAGATATGAATCTATGCGAACAGTTCAATAAGGCCACAGACAACGGCAAAGATATGGGGAAAATTTCTCAGCTGTTGGAAGATGCCATCATGACCATCATCGATGCAAAAGATGAAAGTGATATCGATAGCTTCTTTGGTGACGGACAGACCACTTTCCTGTCCGGCGACTTTTCCGGCCTGGATGACTTCGAACTAGTATGTTTTATGGTGGTGATAAAATGATTGAGTTCCCTGCTGCTACGGCAGTACACAGACGTTTGCCAAAGGAGGCATTTTATAAGCACTTACCGCTGACAAAAATACTGAAAGAAAAATTTGTATCCGACGTAGACCGCATCGTGGTTGAAAACAGTTTTACCAAAGAAAACCTGAATCTGGCATCGGATGCAGAAATAAAAGAGATCATGCTACTATCCATTTCCCTGAAAAAGCAGGAATTTGATGGTAAAGTCATTGAAGCAATCGCCCGGCAAAATCCACATAAGCTGTTATTTCTACTGAGCTTCGAAGATCAACAACAGCTGGCCGTTTATCACAATAAGCTTTATCGCACCTTATGGATGACTCATGATGAAATAGCATTAAAATTACAAGGCTATTCTTTAGATGAAATATGGGATTCTTTCATAGAGCAGATTGCTCTGTATGAAGAACGCGCCGAACAGACGGATGATCTTTCCATAGAGAATCGCCTTGAAATACAAGACCAGATACTAAAATTAGAAAAACAGATCAGCAAAACAGAAAACGCGATGTGGAAGGAACAACAGCCAAAGAAGAAATTTGAACTACACACTCGCCTTCGTGAATATCAAAAAAAGCTGGAGGATTTGAAACATGGAAAATCTTAAAATGCACACGCCAGATTTGGCGGACGAAAACTTTAAGAAGCTCGCTGCACTGTTTCCGAATGCAGTGACAGAAACCATAACCGGTTATAAAGCAGATGGAAAACCTATTATTGAACGTGCTATTGATGCAGATGTACTGCGTCAGGAAATCTCTGCCACTGTGGTAGAAGGCCCGCAGGAACGCTATCAGTTTACATGGCCTGATAAAAAGAAGTCGGTTGTGTTGGCAAATCAGCCGATTGCAAAGACACTGCGCCTTGACCGTGAAAAGTCAGTCGGCAAGGATGGAACTCCGGGAAATATTGATACAGAAAATATCTATATCGAGGGCGATAACCTGGATGCATTGAAACTACTGCAGGAGACTTATCTTGGTAAGGTGAAGATGATCTATATCGATCCGCCTTATAACACAGGCAATGACTTTATTTACGAAGATGATTTCTCACAGAATGCTGACGACTATCTTGGAAATAGCGGTCAGTTCGATGAAGAAGGAAATCGTCTGGTTCAAAACACTGAAAGCAATGGCCGCTTTCATACGGATTGGTTAAATATGATTTATCCGAGATTAAGGCTCGCAAAAGATTTATTGACTGAGGACGGGGTAATATTCATATCTATTGATTCAAGAGAAAGTTCAAATCTCAGAAAAATTTGCGATGAAGTTTTTGGTGCAACTTGCTTTGTATGTGATGCCATTTGGAGGTCTTCTGATAATAGCAACAATGATGCAAAGCAATTCTCTAATGATTATAATTCCACGCTCATATATAGTCGTGCTCCACTTTGGCAACCTCGAAAACAAGATGATCCTGAAAAACGGAAACACTTCAAGAATCCTGACAATGATCCGAAGGGCCCATATTTTGATGGAAATCCGCTTAATTCTCCAAACTATAGAGAGAATTTGATTTATGACATTATTTCTCCTTCAGGTAATGTTATTCATCCACCAAAGAATGGTTGGCGTTGGTCGAAAGATACTCTTGAGCAAAAAATGAAAACTGGTGAGATTCGTTTTAATGAAGATGAAACCAATATACGAAGAAGGACTTATCTATGCGATATGGAAGGATTACCACCTTCAAATTTATGGATTGATTTTGAAAAAACTGGTCACAATCGCCAAGCTAAATATGAACTTCTAAAACTTTTACCAGAAGATGTATTTGATACGCCAAAACCCGTTAAATTGATAATGTATATTCTAGGGCTAATTCCACATTCTGATAACGCTATCTTCATGGATTTTTTCAGTGGCTCTGGAACAATGGCAGATGCCATATTTCAAATGAATGCGCTTGATGGTAAAAATCGGAGATGCATACTAATTCAAATTCCTGAAAATTTGGACATCAGCTTGCAAAAAGCATCAAATGATAATAAAAAAGCGCTTCAAAATGCAATTTCTCTTTGCGATAAACTTGGACGGCCACATTACTTAACAGAAATTGCTGAGGCACGTATCCGTCGTGCCGGAAAGAAAATCAAGGATGAAAGTCCGCTTACCACTACTGATCTTGACATTGGCTTCCGCGTGTTCAAAGTAGACAGTAGCAATATGGAAGATGTCTACTACCGCCCTGCCGATTACAACCAGGGACAGATGGAGCTGTTCGCTGACAATATCAAGCCAGATCGTACACCAGAAGATCTGCTCTTCCAGGTAATGCTCGACCTTGGTATTCTGCTCTCTTCTGATATTCAGGAAACAGAAATTGCTGGCAAGAAGGTGTTCTCTGTAGCTGACGGTTATCTCATTGCCTGCTTTGATAAGGATGTTACAGAAGAAACCGTCAAGGCCATTGCGCAGAAACAGCCGGTTTATGCCGTATTCCGTGACAGCAGTATGGCAAGCGACAGCGTAGCCACAAACTTTGAGCAGATCTTTGAAACCTATAGTCCGAGAACACAAAGGAAGGTGCTGTAATGGCTGAGATGAAATTCAAATTTACCATACAGCCTTACCAGACCGAGGCTGTAGACAGCGTAGTAGGTGTCTTTGCCGGTCAACCTTTCAACGACCACTTCACCTACCGACGCGATGTTGAAATCAAGCGAGATGTGACCAACTGGATGCTTTCTGATGAAGAACTGTATATGGGTTTTGCAAACGCTAAGGTACAGCTCGATTACGGTCAGCTTTTGAATAATATCCACCGTATCCAGGCTCGCAATAATATTAAACTCTCCGATTCTCTGAAATCCGGAGGACTGGGTGTATGCTCTCTTGATGTTGAAATGGAAACCGGTACCGGTAAAACCTATGTTTACATCAAGACTATGTTTGAACTGAATAAGCTGTACGGCTGGAGCAAGTTCATCGTAGTAGTTCCAAGTATTGCGATCCGTGAAGGCGTACAGAAGAGCTTTGAAACCATGCAGGAGCACTTCATGGAGTATTATGGAAAGAAGGCTCGCTTCTTTGTTTACAACTCCAAGAATCTGCCGGATATCGATAATTATAGCCAGAGTGCAGATATCAACGTCATGATTATCAATATTCAGGCATTCAATGCCCGTGGTAAAGATGCAAGGCGTATCCGTACAGAGCTGGATGATTTTGGCAGCCGCAGACCGATCGACGTCATCAAAGCAAACCGCCCTATCGTCATCTTGGATGAGCCTCAGAAAATGGGCGGCACGGCCACGCAGGAAAGCCTGAAGGAGTTTAATCCGCTGTTCTGCTTGAACTATTCTGCCACCCACAAACAGCACCACGACCTGGTCTATGTGCTGGATGCCTTGGATGCGTACAATAAAAAGCTGGTAAAGAAGATTGAAGTAAAGGGATTTGATATCAAGAATCTTAGAGGTACCGACAGCTACCTCTTTTTGGAAAATATCGTCATAAGCCCAAAGAATCCTCCTATGGTCCGCATTGAGTTTGAAGTTGGGTACAACAAATCCATCAACCGTGAGACAAGAATTCTCGGTGTGGATGATGACCTGTTCTCCCTCTCCAAAAACATGGAACAATATCGTGGCTATCGCATCAGTGAGATTGATCCGATTCGTGGTACTGTTACTTTTACCAATGGAGAAGTCATCCATGCTGGCGAAGTCATCGGTGATGTTTCAGAAGCAGATCTGAGACGCGTACAGATTCGTGAAACCATTCGTTCTCACTTTGAGAAGGAAAAGGAACTGTATTCTAAGGGCATTAAGACCTTGTCCCTGTTCTTTATTGACGAGGTCGCTAAATACCGTAAATACGATGAAGATGGCAATGAAATCAACTCTGAATACGGCGATATCTTCGAGCAGGAATATACAGATATTCTGAATGAGTATCTGACTGTGTTCAACACACCATATGAGCAATATCTTCGTTCCATTGATGTCCATAGCACACATGCAGGCTACTTCAGCATCGACAAGAAAGGCCACAAGGTAGATAGCTCTCTGAAACGCGGCAGTGATGAAAGTGACGATATTTCCGCTTACGATTTAATTTTGAAGGACAAGGAGCGTCTGCTTTCCTTTGAAAATCCGGTACGCTTCATCTTCTCTCACTCCGCTCTTCGCGAGGGATGGGATAACCCGAACGTGTTCCAGATTTGTACCTTGAAGCATGGTGGCAGCTCTCCTACACAGAAGCGCCAGGAAGTTGGTCGTGGTCTTCGCCTTTGCGTAAATCAGAACGGTGAGCGCCAGAACTATGACACCCTCGGCAGTCAGGTACAGAAAATCAATCAGCTGACCGTCATCGCATCTGATGGATATAAAGACTTTGTTGCTGATCTTCAGAAAGGAATCCGTGAAGATCTCTATGATCGTCCAACCAAGGCTACTGCAGAATACTTCATCGGTAAAACGCTCAATATCGGTGGCAGCGATGTCACGGTATCTGATAAGCAAGGCCGCGACATTTATCGTTATCTGATCAAAAACGATTACATTGATGAGGATGATCACGTAACCGACAAGTATCGTGCAGACCTCGCAAACGATGCTCTTGCACCCGTCCCTGAAAGCTGTAAGGAAATCACCGATGGCGTACATGCACTCATTCAAAGCATCTTTGATGAGCACGCTCTCGATGATATGATCTCCGATGGCCATGAGACGAAGATTCAAGAGAATGCGCTGAATGATAACTTCTACAAGAAGGAGTTCCAGACGCTTTGGAATTATATTAATCACAAATATGCTTATACCGTAGAATTTGACAGTGATGAACTGATTCGAAAGGCAATCGCGCATATTGATGATAAGATGTTCGTGGCAAAGCTACAATATACCGTTACCACCGGCCAGCAACAGGACGATATGAATTCCGATGCACTGAAAAACGGAGCCAGCTTCATAGCAGAAAAAAGTAAGACGTATACCCTGGAGCGTGCAGAAGGCAGCTCCGTAAAATATGATCTGGTTGGTAAAATTGCGGAAGGTGCAAAATTAACGCGTCGTTCTGCCGCAAAGATTCTGGCAGGTATCCGGCCATACACCTTTGCCATGTTTAAAAATAACCCGGAGGAATTTATCACAAAGGCTATCCGGCTGATCAACGAGCAGAAAGCAACCATGATCGTAGAGCAAATCACCTACAATCAGACCGATGGAACCTATGACAGCTCCATCTTTACAGCTGAAAAGAACACGGATTTTTCCAAGGCATATCATGCAAAGAAAAACGTGCAGGATTATGTTTTTGCTGACGGCTACGCGAAAGACGGTCAGAGTATTGAGCGCCAATTCGCTGAGAGCATGGATTTAGCCGATGAGGTTTGCGTCTATGCGAAGCTGCCGAAGGGATTCTCCATTCCAACCCCTGTCGGCAACTACTCTCCTGACTGGGCGATTGCTTTCAATAAAGGTACTGTCAAGCACATCTTCTTTATTGCGGAAACCAAAGGCACAATGGACTCATTGAATCTAAAGCCTATTGAACAGTCAAAAATCGCTTGTGCAAAAAAACTATTCAGTAATCTTTCTTCTGCTGATGTCGTTTATCATGAAGTAAACAGCTATCAGCACCTGCTGGATATTATGGACAAGCTCTAAAATCGCATAAAAAAACAATGCACACCCGCATAACGAAATATCCCGTTCATCGTTACGGAATAGATAAATCGTTATGAAGGTGTGCATTTTTAATGTTCTGCGCTCACCTACGGGGGCTGACGCTCGCTGCCGGTTTATCTTTCTGGCAAAAAAATAAGACCTCTGCACACCCCTTGGTGTCAGAAATCCCTTTGTTCTAAAGGATTTGTTTGCTGCTGCCCTTATGTATCGTTATGCAGTCCGTATCAATCACGCAACTGCCTCATCATATACTTTATTGATTTCCGTTTTTCCTACAGTTCCAAGGCGTGTGAGCAGTTCGGATACATCTGCCGGAGTAAAGAACTCTCCACCAGATTTTCCGGCATTCGATGCATACATAGTCATAAGATACTCATACGCATC
>ERZ779660.531-NODE-531-length-21913-cov-3.202672_pt1 | contig 21913 bp, 20 predicted proteins | sample MGYA00511906_ERZ779660 | MGnify/ENA primary metagenome ERZ779660 (study PRJEB29588, sample SAMEA2156906) | human gut metagenome | biome: human gut; feature: human-associated habitat; material: faeces | place: Denmark | collected 2008/2010 ... | reverse complement strand
CTCTGCGGTACAGAAGCTACTATTACGGCAGCGAACGGGTTATTATCATCTCAAATCAAGGTACTACAACCCTGAATTGTGCAGGTTTATAAATGCTGATAGTGTTGATGTACTTGATGAAGACCAAAATAATGTTCTTGAGAATAATTTATTTGCATATTGCCTTGATAATCCTGTAAATATGGTCGATTATGATGGAAATAGCGCAGTAGCTATAGCAGGAGGTTATGGTTTATATGTATGGGCGTTTGCCGGGGCAAATGCATGGAATATTATTGGTCAAGTAGTACTTGCTAGAATGGCTGTTGTAACTATTGTATTAGCAATAAAAATAGTTTACGATAAAACATCTGGCAAAAAAACTACTAAAAATGGTTCGCAGACTGCCGGACGCAGGACTACTAAAAATGGTTCAAAGAGAAAAACTAATGACAAACATACAAGACCAAGACCGGGGCGTCAAAGTGAAAAGAAAAAGATGAAACCGTCTTGGAAAAGAAGGAGGTAAAATAATATGGATATTATAAACAGCATAAAATTTTGTCGAGACAAGCGAAAGGTTGCAAACGTATACCTCGATAAAGAGGACACATGCCATCATCTGACGGGATATATTACCGCCTGTAATGATGACGAGGTGCTGATAGCCCACATTAACACACGAGGCGAATACGACGGATTTGTATATGAATATGCAAGCAATGTTTATCGTGTCGAATATGACGGAGAGTATGAAAATAAAATCGGAACGCTGTATAAATTAAAACATCAAAGTCACCCACAATTTGAACCTGATGAAGGAAATATTCTCTTCTCATTGCTGAAATTTGCTGAAAACAGCAAACTTTTGGTTTCGTTGGAGGATGAAGAGAACAGCGTAACCGGTTTTTTGAAAAGCTTTTCCGACACCCAAATTGAGCTTGAAACCGTAAATGAATACGGTAAATACAGCGGTGTTACCGTAATTGATTTAGAAATGGTTGAAACCATTTCCGTTGACACCGATTACGAGCAAGACGTTAAATTGTTGGCAGATAATAATACAGAGAACGGTTCTGGGTGTTGAAAGCCGTGCGAAACAGTTGAAGTGTGTATATTTATTTTATAATATAACGCCTTGGCTCAAACGAACCCTCTGCGGTACAGAAGCTACTATTACGACAGCAAGACGGGTTATTACCACCTCAAATCAAGGTACTACAACCCTGAATTGTACAGGTTTATAAATGCTGATTCACAGTTGAATACAGTTGCGGGAGTTCTCGGATATAACCTATTTGCTTATTGCAATAACAATCCAGTAAAGCTTACCGATCCTGATGGACATTTTCCATTTTTAGCAATAACAGCTGCAATTGGTGCAGTTGCAGGGGCAGTAATTGGAGGAGTTAGAGCTGCAAAATCGGGCAAAAGTGTTTGGAATGGCGCTCTAAAAGGAGCTGCCATAGGTGGATTAATTGGGCTTGGTGCAGGTGCAGCAGCAGGTGTTTTACTTGCGGGAAGTGCGGGTATTGTTGCTGGAGCAAAAATGTTAGCGGATAATACCTCGCAGGCATGTAGTAGTGTATCACAAGTGTTTTGGTCTGGTTGAGATGTTGCTAAAAACGCAGCAAAGCAAGTTGCTAACGATGTTGGGGGAAAAACATTAGAAATGACTTGATTAGGAACATATTTAGAGCAAATTGATGCCCCATATTCAGCATGGCAGGCGGCTTCATCAAATTTTGCCAATGTTGCGAGCAATTCAAGTAGTGCGATATACTCAATTCAAAATGCAACAGGTGTTGGTTTACAAAGCACATGGGCTACAATAGAATACCCATTATTGCAGGGCAGAGATATAATATATGGTGTTGCTTCACAAAGTGGATCTATTCAAATTATGCCGTAGGAGAAATGATGATGGGAAACTATTTTGTTATGAGTACGAGATTTAATAAAAGTAAGGCTTCTGATTTTGGATTAATATCAAAAGATGCGAATACAGCAATTAACCCAAATGATAATTCAATATGGATAAGGACCGCTTTGTACGATTTTGGCTGGGGAAAAGAAAACGGATTTTATAAATCCCCTCTACCAAATTTTGATATTCTGCTTGATCTTGCACTAAATAGTAAAAGCAGAGATGATATGTATGGGGCAGCAGCTATGATTCTTGAAAACTTTGCTGATGAATTATTGTGTCAATGTGAAACATTAATTAATGACCGTTCTCGAAAAAAAGAATTCAAAAGATTGGTGGAGTTATTCAAGCTAAAGTCGGCAACAAACCGGTGTTCCGTTGTTCGAAAAACATATGAACAAGTTAAAAGCGATTATTGTAGATGGAAAAAAATCTCTGATATTGCAAATAAGATGTAATGCATTATCTCAGTAAGCGTCGCTTTTTGGGGCAAAAGGTTAATTTCACAAATTTAACTGCTGTATATACTGGAACTACAGAAATTAAGTGGGATGATAAAACCACGGAAACAATATATACCGATGTAAGTTTTGGTGGATATGCGCTTTTAGCCCTTGCCTATTTTCTAACCTCAGGGGAGCCAGCCCAAGCTCCGGAAACGTTTCCACAACCGGTGTCGGCACAGTAAGAAAGGAGAAAAAAATGTTGTATGGAATGTTCAGATTAGGCATTGGGTTCATAATTGCTATTGTTCTATTTGTCCTTATTAAATATACTAAAACAATAGATAAGCGTAAATGTTGTATTGCAGCATTTATAGCTGTTTCAATAACTGTCAGCTTGTTGTACCTGATTCCGTTTGAAAACGCATTTATTACTTTTTCTACTCCTGAGAAAGCATTTCATTATACAAACTCTTGGGATATAGACAATATAGTCAGCGGAACGGAAACAAGCTTTGTGATTGCAAGCAAAAACAATGTGAATACTTATAAAATTGTCCCTAAAACGCAAAAAGGCTGGAAAATTAGTAGTGCATTGGCAACAAAAGATATATTTCAGTATTTTTGCAACGGAATATCTATTCATATATACAGATATAGAAACTCTTCGGATTATTATATCGCATTGTTTGATACTGATGGCGGTCAAATCAATATAACTGACAATCGTGGTTCCAACTTCATCTCCGTAATACAGAATCAGTCAGCAGATATTGAACCGGTTTATCATTACTATGCTTGCATAAATAATATGGATAGCGAATATGTTATTACCCTTAATGGCGAAGATGTAAAGCTGCCAATAACAAAATATAGCTGATACTTGCGGCCTTTGCGGCCAAGTGAATTGTTTTTAACCATGTAAAGCACTCTCTACTTTTTTATGAAAGTGGAGGGTGTTTTTTGTATTTAAGGGCAAATCATACGTTTTTTTCGTCATATATAGATGTGAAAATCAAGTAGTTCATCTCGTATGACTTGCGTAAAAGCCGCCGTAAAAACAAGCGGAGAGTTTGTGGTGAAACCATCTCGTCAAAAAACCCACGTTAAATATGGCACGGGGAGAGCTTGGCTCCCCACCTTTATATGCAAGATTAGTGTTAACGGTCAGCACATCAGTTTTCCAAACTGAGAGTGGGAGTTCAAATCTCCTATCTTGCTCCAAAATGCTCCATAAAAAAGTAAAAAGGGGAGATTTTTTGAATAAAAATCGCAAAGAAACAACCAAATATCTTTCAAAACTGCTTGAACAACACCTCAACCCACATAACGACACTCGATTATACATTGCAAAAGAAGTGACATTTTATTATTTCACTTCAAATGCCATAAGAGTAGATTATATGCAATTCAAACCTGTTAATAATACGGTTAGTGGAATTGAAAAAGGCGATTTCCTTTGTTTTGAAATAAAATCGTCAGTTGAAGATTTTCTGTCGAAAAACGGACATAATTTCATTGGGGATTATAACTACTATGTAATGCCTGAAGATGTGTTTTGCTTAACGAAGGACAGAATTCCTTATTCCGTAGGTGTATATTGTCCTCATGGAGATGAATTGAAGTGCTTTAAGAAAGCACGAAGGTGCGATAGGAAGTGTCCGGCGCTTCAAATGTTGTTGATGATGTTTAGGTCGTCAAACCGAGAAAACATAAAAAATAAGCGTTCTGCTGCCATTACGCTTCAAACGGCTCGAAAGGAAAGAAGATGAGGAATATTTTGAGAGAAACCGAGTTCCAAAAGGTTGGGAAATACAAAGTTGATGTTGCAAATGCAACAAATCAAGCAATACGTTTTGTGAAAAGCAATCCGTGTTGTATTTGTTCATGTGAAAACTTTTGCCCTATAAAATACAAGGGCACGTGTAAGATTTGGGTTAACCTGAAATCTGCATTAGTAGATGTGAAAGAGGTGTAAAGAATGTCATTTGATATATCAAAAATAGACACGCAAGATGTTGTAAATGCTATTAAGCTTTTCATGAAAGAACAGGAATATGACGGCTTTGCCGTGAATTGCCAAACAAGAGAAGAAGCAGAAGTGTTTTTATCGGGTCTTCACGCAATAGGGAGATATTGGAGCGAAGACCAGCCGATTATAAAAGACGGCAATGTAATAACATACTATAAATATCGAAGCGAAACTTGTTATCGTTTTTTCCTGCAAGAAAAGAATGTAATGAAGGCTCAAAAGTCTTACTACGAAAAGAAAGGGATAACGATATATACCTTCTCGGAGCTTATAGAAAATTATCTTAACCTTACCACCGATAAGACAAATAAAAACAGCGATGCAGAACATCAGGCTGAATTACTCGAAAATACAAAATCAAAACCGGAAACGCCGAACACAACGATTGCGACTGCAGCCGAAAACGAAAAGACGGTTAATAACGATGGACCTAAAGATGTTCGCAAGGAAATGGCCGCCAGAACGTCTCAGGCGGCTCAAAACGATGTTTTGCCGAACATATGTAGAATTCTTAATGTAAAGGTAAAAGAACCGTTTTACATAGAGTGCAGCCGTATTTTGCTATTTCTACCAAACACCCCGTATAGATTTAACGAAAACGGAATGAGAGAGTTTTTGGCGGATGCAAAAAACGAAGCTTGGGTTCCGTGTAACGACGAAAGAGAATTGGCGTACCTTATATGTCATCCGGAGATTGTTATTGTGAACCACTCGGCTTAAAAAAGCCGAGTTTCCTCGCCCACTATTTAACAGAAAGGATGTGAATGGGCAAACCCTCCCACCACCTCTAAAGAGGTTGGAGTATCTTTGCCTTGATTAGATGACTAATAATGATAAAGAACTATGTTTACAAGTAAAACATAGTTATCGTGAGATAAAAGAAGCGGTAAACTTTGAAAAAATGAAAAGTTTTGAAGAAATAGAAAGGAAAAGAGAAAAAAACAAAAAAATCAAAGTAAATTTTCAAGAAAAGTTCTTAATCAATAAAGCATGTAAATTATCGTATGAAAAGATGCAATATATACCTTTGACAAAAAACGAGCTTGCGAGCCTCAATATCCATAATGTAAACGATTATGTACATTTTCTTAATGACTTCCTAATGAGTGAGGTCATGTATTTCTCGTATTCGCAGTCCACAATTCTCACTATTCGTCAAATAGCAAGACCGCCACAACAGCTTCTCAACGAGATAAACAAGTCTTTGTTTGTGTATCTTGACGAAAAGCCAGACAAACCAATTCGCTTCAATAATGTGTTTAAAATTTTCGAAGCGAGATAATCAGCTTGGTTTGCCCTGATAAAGTACAAGGGAGAAAAGATTATATGGAAACAACAAAGAAAATATTTTGTTTGTTAGCGATACAGTTAGCCGTTTTTGCGATTTTCGGAATTGTATGGTACGTAAATTTTCACAACATACCGTTGCTCAACGAGAACGGTGTACCGAACTTCTTTTGCGTGCCGATTTAAGATTACAGGCGGGAAGTCTCGGTTACTTGTATCCGAGATGAAGCCTGTCCTTATGTAAAAAGCATGTGTATGTATTCAATAAAAACCTTAAATATATTGAACGGCAAAGGAACTGTCAGTTATGAACAAATCCATAAAATATAGATTATATCCTACGCAGGAACAAGAAATTATGTTTGCTAAGACTTTTGGCTGTTGCCGTAAAGCATATAATCTTATGCTTTCTGATAAAATAACCTCATATCAATTAACAGGAAAATTTGTTTCAGTAACACCGGCTAAATATAAATCTGAATATCCGTATCTTAGTGAAGTTGACAGCCTTGCTTTAGCAAATGCTCAACTTAACTTGCAAACCGCTTTTAAGAATCATTTTGATAAATCTCACAAAAAGAAAAACGGGTTCCCGAAATTCAAATCTGCAAAACATAGTCGGAAGTCATACACAACTAATAATCAAAATGGTACAATTGCCATTTTTGAAAAAGGTGTGAAGCTGCCCAAAATAGGTATCGTTAAAGCAGTTATCCACCGTTTTCCTCAAGATGATTGGAAACTGAAATCTGCTACAATATCACAAACTTCGGACGGCAAATATTATGCGTCCGTTCTTTTTGAATTTGAAAAGCCCGAAAACAACTATGTTGCCGATTTGAATAACGCAATCGGTTTAGATTACGCATCAAACGGGCTTTATGTTGATAGTAACGGTAAAATCGCTTCTAATCACAAGTATTATCATGAAAGTCACAAAAAACTTGCTAAAGAACAACGTCGGCTGTCACGCAAAATCGGTTCTAAAAAGAATGAAACAAAATCCCAAAACTATCTTAAACAACTTAAAAGGGTTAATAAGATACACAGACATATTGCAAACCAAAGACTTGACAATTTGCATAAGATTTCTACTGAGATAGCCAATCAGTATGATGTCGTATGCGTCGAAAGTCTTAATATGCGAGCTATGTCAAATAAAAGTTTTGGAAACGGCAAAGCAACTCTCGACAACGGATACGGAATATTCTTGTCTTTACTTGAATACAAGCTAAATGACAGAAACAAATACTTTGTCAAAATTGGCAAATGGTATTCGTCGTCTCAGATTTGCCATAATTGCGGCACCTTGCATCCAGAAATGAAAGACTTGAACAATCGCACATTAACCTGTGATTGTGGTCTTACAATCAACAGAGATTACAATGCTGCAATCAACATAAAAAATGAAGGTTTACGCATACTATTATCTGCTTAGACCTTGTACTTGGTAGGATAGGAACTATCCGAACCTAACGCTTGCGGACACTGTGTAAGACTTGATTGCATTTTATATGTAATTAAGCGTTGGTGGTTGAAACAAGAAGCTCGGTATTTCAATGCCGAGTAGTTCACTACTTCAGACAGGTGATGTTGTGTGAAAAGAATTTTTAAAACTCAGAAAAAGAAGTTTATATCTGTTGTGATTGCGCTTGCGTTATTACTGTGTACGTGTTGCTTTGTCAGTTCTGCTGCGGCCACAAGTATAAGAATAAACGTCAGTCAGGTTACAATCCAATCAGGCGGACAGTATCAGTTATCGGCTATAATTATGCCCTCAAATTCAAGCAAAACATTAAAGTGGAGCAGTAGCAATAGCAGCGTTGCTTCTGTTAATAACAACGGGCTTGTCACCGGAAGAAATTCCGGTACAGCAACAATAACGTGTACTACAACAGACGGAAGCAATTTGTCTGCTTCTTGTACCGTAACTGTCGCTCAGTTAATATCTTCGATAAGCATGCAAGGCAATCTTGAAATATATACGGGCAACTGCCAGAGATTATCGGTAACAATTACACCTTCAAATGCTACAACCAAAGGTTTGAGGTGGAGCAGCAGTAATAACAATGTGGCTTCTGTTAATGACGGAGTAGTAACCGGCATAGCACCGGGAACAGCAACCGTAACGTGTGTTACAACGGACGGAAGCAAGAAATCTGCATCTTGCACGGTCGTTGTGAAACAGGGCGTAACCGGCATAACACTTAACAAGACAAATGTCACGTTGGGCGTTGGAAATTCGGCGCAGTTAACAGCTTCGGTGCATCCGAGTAATGCGTCAAATAAGAGTGTCAGTTGGAGTAGCAGCAATAACGGGGTAGCTTCGGTTGACAATAGCGGACGTGTAACGGGTAACGGAGTAGGAACAGCGACTATAACCTGTAGAAACGGCGATATAACGGCATACTGTAATGTTACGGTAGCAAATGTATCAAACGGTAATACATATGTACCTTCGGGCACTCACAGAAACGGAAACAGCGGCTCTGCGGGACCGGGAAATACCGTTGCCGTTCCAAACGACAGTAGCAACAGCGGCGACGACGGCAACGACGTAAACAACGTCCCTGAAAACGAGGGTGATGTTATAGAATTGCCCTCGGATGATTTTAGCCAAGCTGTTGAAGATTTGTTTTCAAAGAACAACGATGATTCCTCAAAAAAATATGAAATAACGGATGTTATGAAGCTTCAAGTAAGGCAAAGCAAGAAAGAAAATCCTATAACGATAAGTTGGACTGCTGTTAAAGGCTTTACCGGATATGAAGTGTATGCTGCTAAAAAGGATGGTAAAAAAGAAACTTCCGATGAGGATTATGTTTTTCTCGGCGAGACAACGGGGAGTTACTATGAAATAGTGAACTTTAAGCATAAAAAGACATATCAGGTTAAAATCAGAACGTATATGATAAATGAAGAAACGGGGGAAAAGAACTATTCTGATTTTACGGATATTGTAACAATAAAGACTAAAAGCATGAAGTTTTCTCAATGGATAAAGAGCCTGTTCGTTAAGATGTACTAAAGCTTTTGATGATATTTATGTAAAGTGCCGAAAGCGATATTTGTCGTCCGTTTTTTCGTCTTAATTGCTTGACAAGAAATAAATATTATGGTATCATATTGACATAATAAAGATATTAAAAAGTATTTTGTTGCTGACATCCTCTTTAGGGGCTGTCAGCTTTTTTTGTTTATAAGTTTTACTTAATTTCTACTGTAGTAGATGCTGCTATCTTTCACGATTGGTGAATGATGGCAGCTATTTTTTTTATCAACCGTCATATGTAAAGGCGGCTGTTAGGGTCTTTTGAAGACCGCTTGTTGTAGTAATATGACAAGTATAATATATCAGCCGCCTTCTCCTTGGAGAGTGCGGCTTTCTTTTGTTTTCCGGCTGTTCTATATTTTACAGCCGTTTATATATATCTTACTTTTACTTCTTACTGAAAGGCAGATATTTAATCATGAAAAAGACGTCTAAAATAATAATGGCAGTTGGCATTTGTGCTGTTTTAACAGCAGCACTTACGGTAGCTTTCTCTATTCAAAGGAATAATGATGAAGATATGGCGGAAACAACGACGGTTGTTACGACATATGCAGATGCTTCAGATGTTGAGGCTTCTGTTCCTGAGAGTACGTCAAGCCCGGAAAATGCTAAGACAGAAACCAAGGCCACAACCAAGCGCAGAAGTGTTAACAATTCGGTTGTGTCGGTGAAAAGTAACGAGACAGACAGCAACGACGAGGTTGTAGCTGTACGAAGCAACGATGAAGATTTCGAAGCATCCGTTACCAAAGCCGAGAAAAAAGCCGAAGTTGAAGCTTCCAAAGCAGCCGATGAAATACCGGATGCAGAAGAAGTCGAAATAGCACCGAGTGAAGTTCAAAGCTTGTGGAGTCAAGAACAAAGTAATGCCACTTGCGAACATAAGGGAAAATATTCGAGTATGCACGGTTCGGTTTGATTATTTCATTACATAAAATAATTTAGAAAGTCAGCATCTTTTGATGTTGGCTTTCTTTTTTTGACTTTGTAAGAAAACGTGAAAAAAATGTGAAAAAAACCGTGAAATAAAAGTGAAAAAATCGTGAAAAAAAGATGACATTGACTTCAAAATAAAGCCGCGATATAATAGTTACAGTGATAAGTGCGAGAAAAAAGAATAAACGTAAAAAACAACCGAATAACGAACATCAGACCGTTTCCCTATGGGAAGCGGTTTTTTTATGTCCTTTTTTACATTGATTTTTTGTAAAAAAGGCAAATTTCACGATTTTTTCATCATATATAGATGCAAATACAACAAGGAGGAAAAACAAAAAATGAATGAAAACAAAAAACTAACCACATCAGGGAGTTCTGATGTTGAACAGAGCAAAGAGCAGAAGACGGATGAAAAAAAGATATACTTCGCTCGCAATGTGCAGGACTTGGGCGTAGGGTATAAAAAAGGTGAATACAAGCGTGAAAAAGAGAAAAAAGAATATCAGTATCTTACACGCAAGCAGTTTAAGCGGTTTAAGCAGGAGCAGGAAGAACGCGGTAAAGACTATCCCATTGACGGCTTTGCAAAGATAAAAAAGAAGTTTAAGGACAAAGGCGACAACATACTGTCTATAAACGGAGACAAATTCGACCATTACAATAAGCGAAGATTTTTCTCGTATACAAAACAGTATGTAAGGACGGGAGAAAACTCCTTTACAAAGATACAGCGTTCGTTAGCCGTAATTATAATTCCGATTTTACTTGTGACGTCTATGCTCGTCGGATTGACGTTTATACCGTCAAAGCCTGACAAACCGCATATGCCGTGGACGCCTGTGATAGAAGACACTACAGGGAACAGCGACAATAACGGTGAGGAACAGCGACCGGCAGGCATACAAGTAAAAGGCTTCACCGAATGGACGATACCGGCAAATAAAACAGAGGGATTAGGTATAGACCTCGAAAACCCTGATGGCAACCCGTGCTATTTCTCGTTTGAGATTAAGCTCAAAGACTCAGGAGAGGTAATATACAAATCAAGCATGGTGCCGCCCGGAGAAAAAATACATAAAATAGACATTTCGCGTGAGTTCTCGCAGGGCGATTATCCGATTATCATACACATTTATACAAACGAGCTGGAAACCGGCGCCGAGATGAACTCGCCGGAGATGCAAGTAACTATGCACGTCAAGTAAGATTGTTCAGAGGCGCGCAATGAAAACAAGACCGTATACAAAAATCTAAATTGAAAGGAGAATTGCTTTGAAAACCAAAGTCTATTACAAGGTACGAGCAGAGCCTTCTTGTGCTACATTTCAATAAAAGCAAAAAAATTCAAGAAAGAAAAAGAGGTAATTAACAATGCATTTTAAGAAAAACGTATTAAAGAAGGCAGTAGCCGCAGCTCTTTCACTTGCGACTCTTTGTTCACTCAGCACAGTAGCTTTCGCTGCTGACAAAACACTTAATCAGGACACCCCGACCGGTACTGCAACCGTCTATTATCAGGCAGGTAAAGTAACCGACCCCGGCACTCCGGAGGACCCGACCGATGATACGGTCAACGGAACATATATAGTAACCATTCCGGAATACATTAAAGCTGCCAAGGTCGGCGAGACCCCGGTAACCGAAGATGTAACTGCCAAAGAAGTCCTTATTCCGTTCGGCAAGACCCTTAACGTAAAGGTTGCATTTGCGGATTCTCTTGTACTTGCTGACAACGCAGATACTAAGATTACTTACGACCTTCAGAATCAGGGCGAGAAGATAGCAACAGGCGACACCATTCTCAGTGTGCCCGCCGGTAATCCGGATGCTGTAACTTCCACGGCTCTCGGTGCTGTACTTACTCAGGCTCCGTCCTTTTCAGGAACCTATAACGACACAGCTACATTCACTGTATCTGTTGACTAATCTTGTATTCGTAATCGGTCTTGATTGACCCGATTCCATTTTTCAGCGGCTCCTATATATTGCCCCGAACAATTATAGGGGCCGCTTTTCCTATTTCTAAGAAAGGATTGATAAATTTGAAAAAGTTAACAAAACAGATTATATCTGTAGCTCTTGGAGCGGTAACAGCCGCAAGCTGTGTCACTATGGCTTTCGCGGCAGATAAGACACTTAATCAGGACACGCCTTCGGGCAGTTCAACAGTTGAGTATTCAGAAGAGTCTACATATACGGCGACTATACCAGCGTATATCAAAGTACAGAAGATGTCCGAAGACGTCGATACCAATGCCAACAGCGTAACATTAAGAAATGTAATTATACCGAACGGTAAGTCCCTTGTGGGAACAGTTAAGTATAATGGCGTTGTAGCTGAAGAAAACAATGTGAAAATACCATATAAGCTCGCTACCGCCGAAGGCGATTTAAAAAGTGGCTCGACAATCATAACTCAGACGTCCGGTAAGTCTACTGAAGAGAAAACCTCACACTTTGGTGCTGTTGCAACCGAAAAACCTAAATACTCGGGTTATTATACTGATACAGCTACGTTTACGTTCGATGAGGTTGGTGCTACTAATGCCTTTTTTGAACAAATAAAAGCCAACAATTACACGCTTAATATAGGCAAAACCAAACCTGAGTATGTTGTTGCTAAGTTCAATAAAGATTTTACAAAGGTAACAATATCTAAGAACGGCAATGACTCGGATGGATTGATGAAAGATGATGCTTTTGCTTACGTTAACATGAAAGGCATTACCGAGCGCCATCTTCAACAAACGCTTAAAGAGGCTGAGGTTCTCGATGGTGTAAAGAACATTGGAAATCTTACATTTTATAGTTGCTTACACCTTACAGACGTTAATATTTCTAATAGTGTAATAAGTATTGGAAAAAATGCTTTTGATGATTGCGAGAGCCTTGTAAATGTCAACATTCCCAATGGCCTGACAAGCATAGGACCAAACGCGTTTCATTTTTGCCCCCATCTCAAGAATATCACAATACCGAGGAGCGTTACAAGCATAGGTAATTTCGCGTTTAATGGTTGTTATAGTTTGAAGTCAATAGAAGTTGCAGAGGATAATTTAAACTATTCAAGTGAGGATGGAGTGCTGTTCAATAAAAACAAATCAAACTTAATATGTTGCCCCGGCGGAAAAGTTGGCGAATATACTATACCTGATTTTGTAACAAGCATGAGTTCGGGTGCTTTTGCCAGTTGCAGAAGTATCACAAAAGTCGTTATACCAAACACAATTGCAAACATTCCATACGGTGCCTTTTCTCAATGCGATGCTCTTACTGACGTTGTAATTCCTAATTCTGTAACAAGTATTGAGGAAAGAGCTTTCAATGGCTGCTCTTCTCTCGCAAATATTACTATACCAAGTAGTGTTACTAATATAGAAACAAACGCTTTTAATAATACTTACAAACATCAAGAAGGGGAGCCTCACGACAGAAGAAACGAGAGGTATATAACGCTTTTCGTTACTACCGGTTCATATGCCGAAACTTGGGCAAAGACTAAGGGCTGTAAGTTTGTGGCTCAGTAAAAGAAGTTGCTTAATGCTTAATAATGTTAAAAACACCCCTACTTTCGTTTTGAAAGTAGGGGTGTTTTTGTATGTTTACGGGTGTCGCTTATATCATACTTATGCAGTAGCAAAACATTTTAGAATTACAGCATCGTCGTTGTAGTCAATATTGACAAATTATCAAAACAATAATATAATATCTTGTACATAAACAACGAATTGCGGAAGTAACACAACATTGTGTTCTTTATAAATTAACAATTGGGGGAAAAACATGAAAGCAAAACGGTATTTTAAAATTTTGTCGGTATTTTTATCAATGCTTATGTTGATAAGTGTGATACCGATAAACGGGGCAGCAATTGAAAAAATTGGTGTGAGTAGCGATACTCAAAATGAAGCAGAAACAAAGTTGGCTTCAGATAGCGAAATTTTGTATGAAATTAATGACAAACGTACTCAAAATAGCAAAACATACAAAAAAAGCGACGGTTCGTATTGTACTTATTTATCTTCTTCAGTGCTACATTATTTTGATGGTGAAGAATGGCGTGATATAAACAATACAATAACTCCTGACGGAAATGGTGCATATAAGAATGTATCTAATTCATTTGAAATAAAATTTCCGGAAACCTTGAAAGAAAATAATAGCATTGATGTTTTAAAAGATGGACATGCTATATCTTTTGTGATTAACGGTGGAGATTCTGATAAAAAAGCTGACATTCAAAATCCAAAAGAAACAGCTGATATAAGCTCTCTTCAGGATAAGTCAGACTCTTCAGTAAGTTATAAGAATGTATTAAAGAATACTGATATACAATATAGTGTTAATGGTAATGTTGTAAAAGAAAACATTATTATAAAAAGTAAGAAAGCAGTTGAAAAAACGTATTCTTATACTGTTTCAACCGACCTTTCTATTGAAAAAAATAATGATGGTAGCCTTATCTTTAAAGATGCTGAGGGTAATAACGTATTTAAAATACCATCTCCGGTTATGTATGACAATGACAAAAACTCGTCTTCGAAGATTGCAGTGACGCTTGAAAAAATATGCGAGGGACAATATATATTAGAGTATTGTCCTGATGAAGCTTGGCTGAAATCTAAGGATAGGTCGTATCCGGTAGTTCTCGACCCTGTTATTTCAGAAGTTGGGGATTCTGTTGTTACTAATACTTGTGTAACGAGTTCAGACCCGGATGCCACAGGAGAAGATTCTTTGCTCTGTTTGTCGGCAGATAATTATATTCCTGATAATTCGTCCGAACCTATAACGGCTATTACATATCTCAATTTAAATAAAAGTCAAATTTTAGATGCTATAGACGGCGCAGTTGTTACCGAAGCTCAACTTATCGGACAAGGCTGTGTTAAAGGAAAAATTGCAATAAAGGAAGTCTCGGACTCTGTTAATTTCTCTAATGTCACTTTTAATACAAGACCTAAGTTATCGAGTGGCATTTTGGATTATTATACAGGGTTTAATGTGTTGCCCGAAAACCCGACAACAGTCAACTTCAACATAACGGACTATATAAACAGAATTGTCAATAATTACTCAAGCAACAAAGGGCTTGCACTTGTTCCACTCGACAGTTCTTCGTATGGTGTGCTGCTCGGCAATACTATTGTGGGAGAAAATAAGAAATCAAACATAGGATTGCTTTTAAGTTATACTGAAGTTAAGGGATATGACAGCCGTTATCAATATCATACTCAAAGCATTGATAATGACGAAACGGCATATGTTAACGATTTTACACGTGATATGTCGATTATTAGAAAAGATATGGCTCTTAATGGTAATGTTATGCCTGTGAACATTTCTTTTGTCTATAATTCAAGTGTCGATTCAATTAAGCACTATGCTGTATCAATTAAAGAAAATGCAGTTTCTGATGTGTATGGAACTAATTGGATAAGTAATTATAATAGGTGTGTTGTTCCGGTTGTAAACGATTCAAATGTTATAACATATAACTATTTAACTGATACAGGAGCGATAATAGCTTTTAATGCAAGCGTGAATACGACGGAAGATAATGATGTAATTGTTTTCGACGAAGAGAAAGCGTCCGTGATTGGCAGTAGTGGGTATTCTATGGAACTTTTGGATGTACCCGATGATTATGATGGCGATTTGCTTGACTATATAGTTGTAAAACGTCCTAATGGGCAAAAGGAACGTTTTGACAAATATGGTAGACTTATTTCTGTAACAAAAACAGTTAAAACATCAAGCGGATATGCTGAACAAAGTATCAATATCGCTTATGTTAGTGACCTTAGTACAGATGGTAATTATTTTGCAATAAAGAGCATAACTGATGGCGTTGGCAGAAAATATCTGTTTTCATATAATACTGCCGGAAAGCTTGAAAATATCAAGTGTTTTATGCCTAATGGAACACAAATACATAGCGCAAATGAATTATATTATATGATGAATACTTATAAATATGATGGAGAAAATCTTGTTTCTGTAACAAAGAATAGCTCCAAGACGTATTCTTATGAGTATAACTCAAGCAACGAAATGGTTTCGGCAAGTGTTGCGTCTCAGTATAAAGTCGGTTTTGGATATAATGATAATGGGAAAATAAATTATATAGAAGAACTTGCCAAAAAGGATTCTTTGTTTGAAAGAGGAAACACAATTGTAGTTAGTTCTGATGGCCCTTATGGAGTGGAATTTAAGGATTCTACCGGGACGATAGTTTATGAGCAGTTTGATAACTTTGGGAAAAATATAGGAACATATGATAACAAAGGTTATTACACATACTTGACAGGTAAAAATAAGGACGTATCCGGTAATATAACTTCGGCTTCAAACCTTTTGTTAAACGGAAGTTTTGAGTCGGGAATAAATTCGTGGGACAGTGAGAACATTGAAGCGACTGATGTCGTTGATACAACTTTTGATTCGGGTGCCCATTCCATTAAATTCGCCTCGGACGATAAAACAGATAAATACATTTCTCAAACGGTTAATATTTCTAAAAATGTACCCTATACTTTGTCTGTAAAAGTAAAGTCCGCTGAGGCGAATGCTGACAGCAAGCTTACATTGCTTTTGGAATTTTCTGATGCTCATGGCGATATGCAAAATATTGAAGAGAGAGAAATAACCGCAGTTGGCGGAGACTTTCAAACTTATTCTTTGCAAATAACACCGAAAGCTTTTGTTGGCTCTGGAAAAATAACTGTTTTGATAGGGCTTGGAGACTCAAACGGTGAGTTCTATGTTGATAGTGCCATGCTTGAAGAGGGTAATGGTATTGGAGAATATGACTATTTGCAAAATGGCAATTTCGAAATTGGTACAGATAATAATATAACCGATTGGAATAGTGAAAATAGTTATATTAAAAGAACCGATTCTATTTGCAATCGCTCCAAGACAATGCTTAGTTTCCCTCAAGCAAGTATAAACAATAATGTCGAGTTTTCACAAAGCATTACATTGAACGGGAAAAAAGGTGATGTAATTTCGTTTGGAGGCTGGTATCGAGGGAAATATGTGGCATCAGATACTACCATGAATTTGAAAACTGCAAACGGACAAGATGTTACATCTGCTTTGCGTTTGTTAAAGGATAGGAATGCCGGCTTTAAAGTTACATATAATTATGTAGATGACGATGGAAAAACCGCAACGGACTCGATTTTTGTTTCTGCAAAGCAGTATATTAAAAATTGGCAATATCTTGCTGATGATGTTACCTTAAAAGGTGACTGTACTGAAGTTACGTTTAGTTTTGTTTACGAAAATTTACCCGGTACTCCATCCATCGCTGAGGTTAGTTTGCACAAAAACTCTGCTGTAACAGACTCCTTAAATGCTGAAAATACTGCCGATACTTCTACTGGAGAAGTAGTTGAAGAGCCTCAACAGTCTACTACCATAACATCTTGCATTTGTGGGGAAGACTGTGCCTATGGCGATGGCTGCATATGTAACTGTAAAAGTAAGGACTCCTGTAAGTGTTTGCAGTGTAAAAAACGGTTCGACATTGTTTATGATGATTTTGGAAATCTTTTGTCACTCGCAGTAAATGGATATGACCTTAACACGTTGATTTCAATGTTTAACAAGCGCTCATATACTTCGGACGGAAACTATCTTATGTCAACGGTTTCTGAAAATGACAAGGAAACTACATATAACTATAGCCGAGAAAACGGTTATTTAAAATCAAAAACAGAACCGCAGGGAAAAACAACATCATATTCATATTCGACAACCGGTAATCTTACAAAATCATCTGTTGCCTTATCCGAAAATTCATCCCTTGATGCAACATATGGTTATGACAATTTGGGTAGAATTACATCCATAGGTCATAATGATTTCCATTATATTATCAGTTATAATACATGGGGTAATGTGTCACGTATAATGGTAGGACTTTCCGGGTTGCTTACAGGGAAAGTGCTTGTTAATTATACTTATGACGAGGGTGCATATCGAAATCGTCTTTTAAAGGCAACTTATGCAAATGGTGGTTATACTTCGTATAATTATGATAATAGCGGTAATATAATTGAAATAAGAAATGCCGACAGCGGTTCTGAAAATGCAAAAGTAAACGTCTACAAATACTCATATGATTTGTATGGCAATATGCTTTCTGAAACTGATATTATAAATTCTGAAATAACGAGAACGATATATTATAATGGAAATTCAACCGAAGTTTTGGTCGGTGATAGACTGGAAAGTTACGAAACGTATGATTCCGATGGCAATGCTGTTGAGATTGTTAATGGAACAGAATTTGTAACAAAGTCTTATGACTCTGAAACATCTACGGATACACAAAACACTAAGAACAGCTCTGCACTATTAAGTAAAGATGCATCCGTCGGCTTTACAGTAACAAATGATTCATTTGGAAGAACAGTGCAAAAAGAAGTTCTCATGTCTGACCCATTAACTCTTTCTTCAAATTATGCAGAAATAAAGACGGACTATTCTTATCAAAGCTTAGAAAAAGATGGAAAGCCCATGGCTTCGAGCAAGACGGAAACGCTGTATAATACCGTGTCTTCTGTTACAGACGGAATAAAAACAGTTGTTTCAACTGAAGGATGTTATTACGAATATGACGACAATGGCAATATAACACACGAATATTCGGTTTCTGCTGATGGTACAAAAACGCTTCGTTATCGCTATACTTACGATAAGGCTGAGCAGCTTGTCCGTTTTGATGATAATGTTAACGGAAAATCATACAAATATAGATATGATGCAGGTGGAAACAGAACATCAATTTATGAGTATCCATTTACTCTTAGTGCTTCGTTCTCCAAATTAAAAAAGCGGACTACGGCTTCATACGGGTTTGATAGTGGCTCAAATTATATGCTTTGGAATGACCGTCTAAAAACATATAATGGTAAGGACATAAAATATGACCTTGAAGGGAATCCTGTGTCATATGATGGTAAATCATATGTTTGGAACGGAAAACAACTTGCAGAAATTAAAGCAGCAGACGGGTCATATACCCAGTATAATTATGATGCAAGCGGACTCAGAACGCAAAAAAAGCAGTATAAGTCAGACGGAACCCTTGAGTATTCGGTTGACTATATTTGGAAAGACGGCAAGATTTCTGTACAAAACATGGTGTATAATATAGAGCAGGAGAAAGATGGCGTAGTAACATATAAACCTATAACGTTTACGTCAAAATTTGTCTATTTCAATAATGAAAATACACCGAGTGCCATTATCTTGAACGGACAGACGATGCTTCTCAAAAAGAATATTCAAGGCGATGTAACTTCTATTATAGAGCCAAGTGGCGAAACTATGATTTCGTTTAGCTATGACCCATGGGGGAATATAACTTATGTTGCCGATGAAAGTCTTGATGAAACCACAAAAGCCGTAATTACAGCGATATGTCCTGTAACATATCGAGGCTACAACTATGACTTCACGACAGGACTCTACTATTTGCAATCGAGGTACTACAATCCGGAATGGGGCAGATTCCTGAATGCCGATGATACAAGCATATTACTTTCTTCGGTAGGTAGCCCCATTGGAGCTAATATGTATGCTTATTGTAATAATAATCCAGTTAATAATGTCGATTATGATGGTAGACGTGTAACGCTTAATTATCGCGTAAGATATTGTATCAATTTAATGGTCGTTTTGATTGCTCTTAACAATGCTTGCCGAGATAATCTTAACAAAATATTGCCAACGTATGTTTTGCCTCCTAATATATTTGACAATAACAAAGGTAGCGAAACAATCAATTGTCTGTATTTTGATTATGATATTAAAAGTAATAGCAAAACAACAGAAATCTTAATACGGGGAATTTTCAGAACGGCTATTGGTCCTCGACACTTTGAAGCTGAGATAGAAATCCATTCAAACGCCGATTGGGAATATATAAGTGCTGGAGGAAAAATGGGCAGATATTTGACGGATTTTGATGATGCGTTTTATGGATTTAGTTACGGCTTATCAGAAGTATTACCAGATAAGTACTTATTTTATTTTAATATGGCTGAAGTTGGCAGGTCTATACTAACAGACAAGGTTACAAATTCTAAAAGGTGCCAATATATTAACCATGAACTTAACGAACAAAAAAGCCTCGGTATCGATTCGGCTTGTATTCTTAATTGGTATTGTTCATACGAACGACGCAAGTTCGCAGGCAGGCCAATAAATGTACACTATGTAGAACATATTCCTGCGAATGAAGGGCCAGAGGGTTGGTGGTAATAATATGGATAAAAAGAAATCAATTAAAAATCTCGTCGTCGTTTTAATTGCAGTGGTGTTATTGGGGCTTCTTTGGGCTTTTGTCAAAAGCCAAGTAACAACAACACCGATATATATTGTTGATGATACCTTTACTCTGATTATACCGAGCATAATTTTGATACCCGGAATAATTTGCTATATCGCTTACTTTTTTGTCAATGACGCAAAAATAAAATCCGTGCTTAAGATAAGCTCATTATGTATAGCGGCTTTCTGCGTGGTTTTCTCCGTGTCGTTTTTTGCCGCGGTATTTGTAAATTCAGGCAGCGAAAAGACGAGCAGCTATAAAGAAGCCGCCGAGAGTAAATACAGCTTGGGTAATTTTGTCGATTTGGCTGATTACGAGGCTGAGCGTTCGGATGATGAGCTGTATTCAAACGGCTTTTTAAGCGGTTATTATACTGTTGATAATTATTCTAAAAGCGACGGCAGCTATAACTATTATACAGCTACCGTATATGAGTATACCGGCGGAACGGCGGCATCGCGAAAGCTTATTAAGAAAAGGCTTGAAAAAGAACTGTTAAGGGAGACCTCGGTCGGCGGAAAAAGCATTAAATATACAGACGGAACCAATGGCGATTACCGATATAAATACTGTAATTACACAGACAAATTTGAAATGCAGTCTTCGTCATATTTCAGTATCGTAGCGGAAAGCAGCGATAAGGTAACGGTATATATATTAAAGTCGAAATATAGAAATCATTTCGGCGAGCCGTTTGACGCGGAAAAAATTATCAGCTCAATTTGCAGCTGATATTTGCGGCCTTTGCGGTCAAATGAATTGTTTTTAACCATGTTAAGCACTCTTTGCTTTTTAAATGAAAGTGGAGGGTGCTTTTTTGTGCTTAAGGGCAAATCAAACATTTTTTCGTCATATATAAGCGGCAAAAGGAGAGCGTGAATGTTAACGCTGCGGAAAGCATTTTGTTATGAGAGGCAGCCGCCATGCTTGACAAAAGTTTAACGATAATTGTGTTGACATCTATAACCAAGTCATATATAATAAAAGCAAATATATTTGGTAAAGGATTGAGTTAATGGTAAAAAAACTGACGGCGGTATTGCTTACGATGTGCATGGCTGTTTCGCTGCTGCCTATGTTCGCTCAGGCGGCGTCAAAGCCTGATATTAAAGTGGGCGATTATGTCAAAATGGGAACATATAATAAGGCCTCGATTCTTTGGCGCTGTGTGAGTATTGATGATAACGGTCCGCTTATGCTTGCAGACAGAATTGTTGACACTCTTGCGTATGATGCCAAGACAAACGACAACAGCAATTCGAAATCGCACAGCAGAAGCTATAAGCGCGACGATTACGGCTCAAATTATTGGAGAGACAGCAATATGCGTTCCTGGCTCAATTCAACTGCGGCCGCAGGTAAGGTCGATTGGCTTTGCGGTAACCCGCCGAAGGATGGGTATGTCAGCGGAACAGGGGCCTATGATAATAAAGCGGGCTTTTTAAATGAATTTTCAAAGTCGGAAATTGCCGCTATGAAAACCGTTACCCAGCGTTCTCTTGTCTCTCATCCCGAATACAATAAGGGTATTGTTGAGGGCGACGCAAATTCCGATTTGTTATACTACACCGATATTTCGGAGGCTGTGGCTAATTATGATGATTCATATTTTGAAACCACGACCGAAAAGGTGTTCCTTCTCGATGTGAAACAGGCTAACGCCGTGTGGAAAAATCTTAAAGGCTATTATGTCGCATACAACAATGACGGTATGGCTTGGCCATATTGGCTTCGTACTCCCGTTACCGACTGTAATCATGATATGCGTTATGTCAGCTCGTCTGGCGAGGTGGGCAGATATGCTCCGTGGTATTCCGATTTGGGCGTAAGACCTGCGTTTTATCTCGATACCGAGTATTTTGTCGCAACCTCCGGCAGCGGCACTCAGGGCAATCCTTATGTC
>ERZ779660.515-NODE-515-length-22313-cov-2.845269_pt1 | contig 22313 bp, 20 predicted proteins | sample MGYA00511906_ERZ779660 | MGnify/ENA primary metagenome ERZ779660 (study PRJEB29588, sample SAMEA2156906) | human gut metagenome | biome: human gut; feature: human-associated habitat; material: faeces | place: Denmark | collected 2008/2010 ... | reverse complement strand
CCATAAGATGAATACACCAAGTGCACCAATTGTTAAGTTATGACCAGGAATCGCATTTACCTTTATCACTTTACCGCTCTTATCTTTCTTAAACTTACCAATACGAGGTCCTAAGAATGCGGCACCAATTAAAGCACAGATACCACCTACCATATGAATAGCACAAGAACCGGCATAATCATGAAATCCAAGATTTGCTAACCAGCCGCCGCCCCAAATCCAGTGGGCTTAAATCAATGCTGAAATCACTGCTGAGTATACACAATAGGACAAGAACTTAGTTCTCTCTGCCATTGCTCCGGAAACGATTGTTGCCGTTGTTGCACAGAACACAAGGTTAAATACAAACGTTGAAAAATTGAAATTTGCAAAGTTCGTAAACAAGTCAAATCCCGGTTTACCAATAAATCCAAGATAATCTTCACCAAGTAACAGTGAAAAACCAATCAACATAAACATCACAGTTCCGATACAGAAATCCATGAGGTTTTTCATAATGATGTTACCGGCATTTTTGGCTCTGGTAAAACCACCCTCTACCATAGCAAAACCTGCCTGCATCCAGAATACCAGTGCGGCGCCAATCAAGAACCATACGCCCCACAAATCGCTCTGAAGCGATTCAACTGCTTTCATTACATCCATACTAATTCCTCCTTTTCTTTCATGACGTATTCCCCTGCAATAGAAAAAGCGCCAGAAACAAATTCTCGTTTCTGACGCCTTCGTCATTTATGTCTGCAATTATAAAACGCGGTTTTCTAAATGTCAATACCTTTTTTTACATTTTGTGTATTTCCAACAAATACCATTCGTAAAAATGCAACTTTTTTTAATAATTAAACAACAATCCTTTTCTTGCACACATTTCTGTGCTATAATTGATTATGTCTATCAAAATAAGAAAGGCTGATTATAAATGGCTTTAAATACCAAAGGAAAAAAGACATCTTTGACCGAAGAGGCATCCATTTACCAGAAAAGACAGGATGATTTATCGGACAAAGAACGTATAAAGAATATGACAGGAAAGCAAAAACGGGACTTTTTCAAAACTTATTATCTTCCCAAACTGCTCGTTATACTTGCTGTATCCGGTGTTGTTTTTTACATCGTATGGGTTGATTTTATCAACAAGTCTCATATTTATATGCGGTGTGCGATTCTGAATGAGTCGATTACCGACAGCACCCTGACAGAATTCAGTGACCGATTTACCGACTCTATGAAGATGGATTATAAAAAGAACCGCGCTTCTTTTTATATGTATTATACCCGCTCGGATGTTGCCAGAGAGATGGGAGCCGACACGGGCAGTGATTTATCGGAAATCAGCAGCCGTCTGGTGGCTAATTCATTAGACTGCATGATTGCTTCTTATGAAGATGCAGAAAATATTTACTTAAAAAATGGATTTATTATGAATCTCAATGATTTTTTAAGTAAAAAAGAAAAAGAAGCCCTAAAACCTTATTTTGTCACCCAGAAAGATGAGACTGATAAAGTGATTGGTATTTCTTTGAAAGACTGCAAAAAATACCAGACACTCTTTACCGGCAGAACACCAATTACAAAAGAACCTGTTCTTTATGTAATTACGAACGCAACCGATGAAGGAAAAAATTATGTCAAACAACTCATTCATTACCTTTATTCGGATGAATTAAAACAAACAGAGTAGATTGGAGGACTTATGTTAAACGGACGAAAAACCATCGGTATTATTTTATTTGATATAACCGGCTACTATCAGCAGCAGTTGGTACATACGTTATCAAAAACCGCTTCTAAGCACGGCTACAATCTGCTTACTTTCTCTGCCTTTACCATCTACGGCAGCGATACAAAAAATGCAGCAGGTGAATATAACATTCTCCATCTGATTCCGTATGAACAGCTTGACGCCCTAATTGTCTGCCATGACACATTTAACAGCAATGAAGCTGTCGAGGAACTGTGGAAACTTGTCACAGAACGCTGTCAGGCACCCATTATCAGCATACGCAAAAAGGTAAATGGCTGTTACAACATACTAGTAGAGGACACAGATGCAATTCCTGCTTTTGTACGCCACTTTCATGATGTTCATCACTTTGACCGCATTGCCTTTATGTCCGGACCATACAACCATCCGGATGCAATTTTCCGCTTAGAAAAGTATAAAGAGGCAATGGCTGAGTTAGGACTTGACTGCCCGGAAGAATACATTTTTGAAGGAAATTTCTGGAGAGACTGTGCTTTGGATGCAGCAAAGCACTTTATGAGTTTAAAAAAACGTCCTCAAGCAATCGTCTGCGCCAACGACTACATGGCACTCTCTCTTTGTAAAGAACTTACATTACAGGGTTATTCAGTGCCACAGGATATCGCCATTTCCGGTTTTGATGATGTACGAGATGCGCGTGCAAATGTACCACCGCTAACCACCTGTTATGTCTCAGTCCCTGATCTGGCAAAAAAAGCAATGGAAACGATTGATACCTTATTAAACGGAAAGGAAGCTCCTGCCTGCACGTTTGTTCCTACAAAAATCATCATCCGCAACTCCTGCGGCTGTGAATCCTCCACGATGAAAGATTTAAGTCTTTCCCGTATGTATGAAGTGGAATTAATGGAACAGCTGATTAACCACAATGCGCATAATACATTCGTTTCCATTTCGCTGGAAAATATGACATCCGCAGAGGATATCGGTGATTATCTCCGATTAGAGGATGTCCCCGGCATTCCCCGCGATTTCTACCTGTGTCTTGGAATCCACGGCAATGGTGCCTATCCACAGGTAAAGAAAAAAGCACCCGGTTTTGCAAAACGCTCCCATTCGATTTACAGCTTAAAAGATTTAAATCCAATTGCCACCTCAAGTTTTGAGACGAAAAAACTACTGCCGCCGGAAGCTATCCGCGAAGAACCAATGGCAGTATTTTTCTTCCCGATTCATTATTTGGAGTATAATTTTGGCTATGTAGCAGCAACCTCAAACGGTGAGGAAGCACAAGATACATTATTTCACTCCTGGCTTTCCCTTATCGGAAATACATTGGAAAACTCGCGGATTCGTGCAAAAAATCAAGCACTATTGGAAAAACTAAATATGCTCTACCACGAAGATTTTCTTACAAAATTATATAACCGCCGCGGTTTTGAGCAGTTCTCGGAAGAAGAATTTGCAGAATCAAAGAAACACAACATAAAGACGATGACACTGAGTATCGACATGGATAACCTGAAATACATTAACGATGTTTATGGACATTCTCATGGAGATTTAGCACTTCAGACAATTGCCGATGCAATGCGTCAAGCCTGCTCCGGGTGTGAAATCTGTGCCCGCATCGGTGGCGATGAATTCGCTGTATTCGGTTATGACTACAGCGAAGAGAAGGCGAAACAGTATACCGAAAACTTCTTACAGTACTTAAAAGATTTTAACGCGGACAGCAACCTTCCGTACTGTGTCAACGCCAGTTTCGGATATACCATCTCCGACCCGTCGCTTTCCATATCGCGAGAGCAGTACATGAAGGTCAGCGACGATTTACTCTATCAAAACAAGCGAAAACGCAAGGAAAAGTATGGTAACCTAAGTCAGCGGTAAAAAGATTCTAAAAGCTGTAAAAAACGCTTCATCTGTAGTGGTTTCTCCAAGAAAGCATTGATTCCTATCTGTATACTGGATTCAATGCTTTTTTGGTGGATTTCATCCACCAATACAAACAAAGGAACTTTTTTCGCCCGTTCACGGCTGCGAAATTCCAGTGCAAAATCTTCATAATCAATTGCTAATGAATATCCATCCACCACAACAACATCAAATGGCTCTGCCACATAACTCTCCCATAATTCCAACCCTTCTTTTGCAGAATAAGCAACATCCACCTGTGCTCCACAGACACGAAACCGTACCCCCATCATATCAGATTCCTCATTCTGCGACTCAATAACCAGAATTTTATAGCCTTTCAATGATACATCATTTTGGAAAAGTTCCGGTTTTAGCTCTAACTGCGTAATCTTATCTTTCCTGCTCTTCTTTAACGGAAGTTCCAATTTCATCACATTCACATTTCCTCCTCGACGGCTTAATTCCAATCTTCCACCGAGAAATTCCGATAAGCGTCTGGCAACCACCAGCGAGAATGTTGTACAGTAAATACCCTCTTTTCGCTTCCAGTCCATTCTGGTATTTACATGATCCAAAAGATAGTTTCTGCCAAATGAAGACTCATCAATTGGCAGTCCCCAGTCCTCAAACATAACAGATAATAAAAACTGGTCGTCCCCTCTTTTTTCCACTGTTCCGAATACACGCACAGTAGAAGATTCCTCTGAATTTAGCAGGCAGTTTCCAAGAATGTGGTTGAAAATTTCGAGAATACGCTTTTCATCTCCAAAACACAGTTCTCCATCCAAATCAAAGTTTGCCTCTAGCGTTAGTTTTGCCCGGTTCATTCTCTCTTTCCAGTCAGTAACCACTCCATTTACAAGTTTTGCCAGAGAGAAAGAATTGTTTTCAATCACCATTTTCCCCTGTTCAATTATTTCGTATTCTGACATACTCTCAATAACTTCGAGTACATACTCAGCGGCCGTCCGGATTTTTCCAATTCGCTCTTGCAGATTCTCCTGCTTATAAAGTTCCGCGCTTACATATTGAACCGGCGCCATTACTTCTCTTGTTAAAATAGCCAGAAAATTTCTTCTCATCTCCACCATATCCTTTGCTTCTTTTAACGCTGTCGCCATCAATCTGCGGTTTGATTCTTCCTCTTTTAACTGAATCAGTCTCAATTCATGCATATCCTGTGCTTCAACAATAATTGTATCCGTGTCACTTCCCAGATAGCTGTAGCGGAAACATTTGTATCGATAATCCCCACCCGGCTTATTAATGCGGAAAAATATGACTTCCTCAATCGAACTTGACTCCAGCACATCTTTCATGTTATCTAAATCAAATACCGTATAAAAACGCGCCTTATCCTCCGGGTGCACGTAATGAGTTGCCGTTTTTTCCACAAAATCTTCAAACATGGCAAACGGGTAAATGTCTTCAAAAGCTTCCTCTCCGGTAAAATATCCCTTCATTGTGTGGTCACGCAGAGAAACTTTGATTACGATTTCATAAATTTTATCTGCCTGTTTTTGATAAATATTCTGTAATTCGAGCCGCTCTTCCTCCTGTTTTTTCTGTTCCTCAATATTTTTCATACTGCCAACCAGGCGAACAACTTGACCCTTTTCCAATACTTTCGTGACTGCAAATTCATACCACTGATAACTCTCTTTGTCGGTAGAATTCTCCTTTGTTAAAAAGCGAATCTGTGAGGATGCCGAAATTTCATCCGTATATAAAAAGTCAAAAACACCCTTATCCTCCGGGTACAAAAGACCGGAATCATACATAATTTCATTCAGCGTTCCCTTACACTGTTTTTCCACGCATAAAGAAAATGTCATATGTTCGGAATCTTCATAAAACTGCATCTGTTTTTCCTTTACATCGTATTCAAACAGAAAGTGGGCATTAATCCCCGAAGCAATCATATAACGCTCTTTTTCCCGCTCTAAGCGGTACATCGTACGTTTCTGTTCCGTGACATCCAAAAGCGTACATAAATACTCGCATCCCTCTTCGCTTTCCTGATAATATCTGCCGACCATCCGGTACCATCTTGTATCCTGATACCGAGGATGCCTAGTACGAAAATCATAATCAAGCGGTTCCTGTTTTCTTGCCTGCTCAATGATGTGGCTGCGAAGCCCCGGTAAATCCTGCGGATACGTATAAATACCGGAACTGCCAAGATACTGTTCCCTCGTTGTTCCCACCATTGTAAAATACTGGTGATTTGCCTCCATAATGTAGAAATTCGTATCGGTAACAAGAACGGTCATCACACCACCCGGAATGTTATCATAGGTCGTGTCTCTTTCCCTCATCGTTTTTTCTTCGCGTGAAACATCAACGACTAAAGAACGGATATTTTTTCTTCCGGTATCATCTTTTTCATAGCGTCCGTTTTCCCACACCCAGATAAGTGAACCGTCTTTCTTTCTCATGCGGTAACGGCACGTGTAACTGCCGCTCTGTTTCAGATTTTTTCGAATCTGATAACGAATTTCCTCATAATCCGGCGGATAAATCAAATCGCCCACTTTCCCACAGCTGCGTATCATAAGCTCCGACTGCGTATAACCCATCATATTGCAGAATCCTTCATCCACCTCATCAATGAGCATTTCATCATTTTCATAATGCGAAAGTCTTTCCCCAAAATCTTTGAGTTCATGCATTCTGGCTAACTGCCACATTTCCTTTGTCATATATTCTCCTTCTTTCTCGCCACAACTACAAACCGCCCGTTTTCCGTATGATAAGCACAAGTTACCAAAGTCAGAAGCTGCTCCCCGTAAGCCGGCGTTGCCCCATCTTTGTAAATTGATAATTTCTTACAATTTTTCACATAGGTTTCATACTGTTTTTTTGACAGTTTACCTACATACCGGTAATACTTAAACACATCCTCATTTTCTTTATACACCTTCGAGCGAAATACTGCCACAACCTCATACTGCCGCTTCTCATAAAGCGTATCGAACTCAATCGTTTTATGTTTTTTATAAAAATCTGCCTTTTCAAAATCCTCCAAATGCGCAAACATCAAACCGCTTTTCATGTGATGACCGTAAACCATCAAATTTCCTTTTGGCTCATCAATGTCACACTTGGCATCTAAAAACGGTAGTCCGTTCACATCGGATTTTTTCTCAAAATTGCGGTGTAAATAATATTCCGAATCTTTTTTCGTCTGCATAACCGGATAATCAATTTTTGTATTTTTTACCGTCACCCAGCCAATTAAATCTGAATTTTTCTTATAAAGCTTACGATATCCCTTTTGAATCGACCGACCGGTTTCGGATTTCACTTCCGTTTCTTCTTCCGCATCCGAAAATGCTTCCTGCTTTATTTTCTGCAATTGTGACAGCTCATCTTCTGTTTGCTTGGCCATCCAAAAATAGTGAAATAAATAACCACCACTTGCCAAAAAAGCGATTATTAGCAGAATCAAAAGAATTGTCGATAAGGTTCTTTTTTTCTTCATAATTGGTCTCCTTCATGTAACTAGTTTACAACTTTCTTTTATCATTTTACCATAGAGACCACTACATATTCAATCCTATTTCTGCAATCCCCTCTTTCCAAGAACATGCCTTTCGATAACAGAAAAAATACATTTATCAATCACAATTCCAACCACTACAATGACAATCATGACAAGCATAACCTGATTAATATCTGCAAGATCGCGTCCCATAATAAGCGTCTGTCCAAGCCCAATTGAAGTCGTCATAACCTCTCCAGCCATTAATGCACGCCACGCAAAAGACCATCCCTGTTTAAGTCCTGCAATCATCTCCGGTAAACAAGCAGGAAACAAAACATAACAATACATCTGACGTCTACTCGCTCCCATTGTAAGTGCCGCTCTCGTGTAAATAACTGGAATATTCTTGATTGCATTATCAACTGAAATTGCAATACCAAACGCTGATCCCATCACAACAACAAAAAGGATAGCTTGTGTCGAAAGGCCAAACCAAAGGATTGAAAACGGTACCCAGCACACACTGGGCAGTGTCTGTATACCAAGAATAATGGGCTTCATGTTTCTTTGCAAATATTTGAAATGATAAAGAGACACCCCCAGTACCACACCAATAAGAACGGCGATTGCATAGCCGAGGATTCCACGAAACAGTGAATTTAATGTCGCCTGCAAAAGACTTCCATCCTGCATAAGTTCCAAAAAACACCTGCCCACACCGAGCGGAGATGGCACCGAGTAGGATTTAAAAATTTCAAGCACATCGACGCCTATCCAGTACGTTCCCTGCCATAGAAAAAGCAAAATCAAAAAAAATAATATCATTCCCATAAACTACATCTCCTTATTTTCTCTATTGGTCGCTCCCTGCACGGCATCCAGAATACTATGACGCAGCTCAACAAACGCCGGATCATATACATGACGTGGCCGCTCCAAGGAAATCGGAAGAATCTCTGATACCATTCCGCATTCGGGCGTCAAAACGACAACTCGATCTGCCAGGTATACTGCCTCTTCTGCGCTATGCGTAATAAATAAAATTGTTTTTTTCGTTTCCATCCAAATCCGCTGCAATTCTTCACGCAGACAATTAGAAGTCTGTTTATCCAAGGCAGAAAAAGGTTCGTCCATCAAAAGAATCTCCGAATCAACAACAAGTGCGCGAGCCAAAGCCACACGCTGGCGCATTCCACCGGAAATCTCATGGACTCGATAATCCTCGTACCCTTGAAGGTGTACCATTTTCAAATAGTAATCCGATTTTTCCCGACGTTTTTCTTTCGATACTCCTGCTAATTTCATACCAAATTCCACATTTTCTCTCACGGTAAGCCACGGATACAAAGCGTGTTCCTGAAACATGACAGTCCTCTCCACTCCCGGACCATTCACTTCCTTTCCATCGAGCAAAATTCTTCCAGAAGAAGGAGTCAAAAGACCAGCTGCAAGATTTAACAACGTACTCTTTCCACATCCGGATTTGCCAACAATACAGACAAACTCCCCTGTCTGTATCTCCAGATTAATCCGTTGCAGCGTTGATTCATTCTGATTCAAAAATTGTTTCGACACATTTTCAAAAACAAATGACATTACCTTTTTTCCTCCTCTTTTCTAACCGCGTATAACTGACTATCAACAGGTAGTTCCTTGATAAATCCCTGTTCCTTACTAATGTTTGCAAACCCCTGAATTGCTTCTTTTCGATAATCTGTCTGAAACAAAATACGATCAAACGCGTCTGCAATAATGTTTTCTCCAAGAGACTTTCCGGTGGTTTGTTTCAGCTCGGCATTAATCTTTTTTTGCACCTGTTGCGGCTTCTCATAAATCTCTTTCGTTGCCGCTTCATGTTCCCTTAAAAATTTCTCAACAAGATCCGGATTCTTTTCCATAAACTCCTTACGGACTACCACAACAGCAACATCATACTGTCCTTTCAAATAAATCTCATCATAGTTAAGAACCATCTTTGCTCCCTGTTCTAAAAGTGTTGCCCCCCACGGTTCCGGAACCAGTGCAGCATCAACATCTCCCCGTGCCATCGCATTCGCAACATCGGCATTCGCAACAGCACTAACTGTCACATTACCACCTTCTGTAACAGGCTTCAAACCGGAATCTTCCAAAAGTTTTAATAAACTCAAATGCTGCGTGTTACCAATCTGTGGGATTGCCACTGTTTTTCCGGCAAGATCTTTGACACCAGATATTTGTGCCCCCTCGCGCCGAATCAAAATAGCACCACCTTTTGCTGCGCCAGAGAGAATCTGCACATCACCATTAGACTTAACATTCGCACTAATTGCGGGTACAGGTCCAATGTAACCGATATCGATATCTCCGGCAAACAGAGCTTCTACCTCTGCCGGTCCGGCATTAAAGGCTGTCCATTTAACATTGATATCCTTCCCAAAAGTATTCTCAAGACTTTTCTCTGACTTCATCAAAAGAGCCTGCGCATGCGTCACATTATTAAAATATCCCACCTTAATTGAATTTACCTCATCCTTACTAGTACCGCATCCGCTAATTGCAAAAAGTGTCGACAACGCAATTCCAGCTAATATCATTTTTTTAATTTTTTTCATGCGGATAGCAACTGCTGCCTGGGTACACCCCCATCTTCGCGCAAGCTCTTCTTGACCATGTCCCTCAAGTGTGACATAGGTAAGCAATTCCAAGTCCTTTTTGTTTAATTTCATAATGGCGCGAAGTAATCGCTCATCTTCCAATGTGTCAACCCATGCATAACGATCTGGAAAGGCGCTTTCGTCAAAGGAAACCGAAAGTGTCTCGTTTTTCCGAAACAATGCAGACCGACGCGCATCGTCCGGACTTTCAATTTCCAGCGATGGCATTTGTGCTGCCCGGCGCTCATAGGCGCGATTGCGGCAGAAACAATGCCAGTCATAGTCATAAATCTTCTGTATTGCTGCTTCGCTCATACCGGCATCCGTGTATTCTTTTCGAAGGCGCAGCCATTCACGGTCAAATTTCGCTTTTTCCTGTGCGCAGTTGAATCCCATTACGGATTCCTCCAGTCTTTTGAAATTTTGAGAAAACCAAAATTTCAAAAGCGGAGGCGCGCGAGGCTGGTAAAAAACGGCCAATGGCGCAGTTCTGTTATCAAAAACAAACCTGCGCCATTGGCCGCTGTAAAAAATTACGAAGCAAACCATCTTGTCTTGAGAAAATAGCCGCATCTTGCTGCAGCCCATTTTGTTTTACAATATGGTTAGCCGCTTACCTTTCGTGTCAAGAAATTGAGTCTGTTAACTGTAAGTATATAGTCACGGGTAGTCTGCCTACCTATTTTTCCTTCATCCCTTTGCTTTTTCTCAATAGCGCCTCGACTATAGCCATTCGCTGACGCTATCAGGAGAGTCCTCAAATAAGAACGCCACGCTTTGTAATGTTTGTATGAAGCAGTGTCTCTCCAATGCATGATTCTCTGGGGATAAGGATTAGCGTTGAAGAGAAGTGCAGTGCAATTTTCGCAAGCAGCGGAAATCGCTTGCTGCAACGAGCGGAGAAAGTGCAACGTGTAAACGCCCCTTGAACCAACAGGGATTCTGCTCCTTCTCTTTATACGGTGTCTTCATAATCTCATAGCAGTTTGATTTTACATTCACGGCAGCAAATGCGTTATCTGAGGCGTCTCTACAGCTCAAGGGGCATTTTATACGTCAGCGTCAATTGCCCACTGGCATTCTCATAGGCATCGCCGTATGTAAAGCCGCAGCCCATGGAGCCTAGAAGCACGGATTTTCTAAAAATGTCCATCTCCTTGTAGGGCGAACGACTGATCCGTTCTTCAATGGCGGATGTTGTCTTGGCCGAGCCGCGGGACAGGGTTAGAGTCGGAGACAGCTTCACCAGCATATTGCTTCCAAACACCAGCGCCACTGTCACCGGGAAAAACTTGCTGACGCGGCGGCGCGGCCATGCAGCACAGCTACTGCACGGATATTCCTTGGGGCGAAGCCCAACCCGGCGATCTGGTCTTTTATCCGGATGATTCCCACGTTGGCATCGCTGGAGGCACAGACGCAGACGGCAATCTGCTGATCGTCCATTGCAGCGGCGGTGCGAACGGCGTGGTTATTACTGGTTCGGCGGGATTTACGGCAGTGGCAAGTCCGAATTTGTTTAAAGCATAAAATCTACGGTGAGACACATTGCACAAAGCAATGTATCCCACCGGAAGAATCATACTGCCCGTTCTGACAGGACGTACGTTTTTTTGCAACAATGCACGTCTGAGTCACAGCTAGTACAAATCTCCATCTATCACTTCAAATAGATCCATCCCAGCGATTTCTTCATGCGAAAGTATGTTCTCAAGTACATAGCTATCTTCATTAGAATATAGAATCTACTGAAAGAACGTCTCATAACAAACTACGTTTTCCGTTTGATCTATCTGCGCTTCCGTGTCAGTTGCGTTTCCATTTGATGCAGCCACAGCAGGTGACAGTGCCGACAGCAGGAAAACTAAAAACAAAATATCGTTGCTTTGTTTTCATTTTTTCCTCCTGCTTTATGCGATGGAATTCTTATAGCTTATTCCCTCAATCCCTCCGGCTCCATTTGCGTTACGATCACGGCCTGTGTCGCAGCAATCGCTTCCTGCCACTGCTCGGCTCCGGGCGGGCAGGCCACATACAGAAGCGCCCCCTCCGGCTGCAGCGGCAGGTTGTGCCAGATGTTCGATATTGCAAACGGCAGCGGGGCCTTGACAGTGGCGCGGAGCTGATACAGCCCGCTGCCTTCTTCAAATCGGACGCCATACTTAGACGGACAGACGTAACCGTCCGCGCTCCAGCCGCGATCTATACACACGTCATCCAGCTTGACCCACGCATCGCTTCCCTCCGGCGCGATGGAGAACTCGTACCAGCCCACGTTGTCCGCGCCAAAGTAGAATTCCAGATCTTCGCAGACGCTTTCTCCAACAGGGGCGTCTGCGTTTGCGCTCAGGGCGGTAGTGCCGCATTTCTGACGGCGTCCCTCCGGCCAGTTTTTCGGGCATTCGCCGCAGCGGGCGAAGCTTTCCACCAGCAGCAGTTCTTCCCCCGCGCACCAGGCAGACTGCCACGCCGCTGATCCCGGCTGTCTGTACACCCGAAGCAGGGTGTGATCGTCCGTGATGCAAATGTCGTGCCATGTGGCCGTGACTTTGTTGGTTTCTTCCCGATGAAGCTGATAGCGCGTACCTTCCGCGTCTGCGTCAAGGGGAACGCGAAGCAGACGGTAGCTTTCGCCGTGGATTTTCTCGTTTTCACACAGGCCATCGCTTGCCTCCGCGCTCACGGCAATCCAATCCTCGCAGCCCTCCGGGGCAAGGAAATAGCTGGCCGCCTCCTCGTTCGGCAGGGCAACATAGCAGCAGTCGATGACCTCCGGCCCCGCTTCGGCGGGATCGCCCTCCTGGAAAAACCAGCTTTGCGGGCAGTCGGCGCAGCGCCGCATGGGCAGAAGCTCCGGCAGCTGCTTACCCGTCTTCGGGTCGCTTCCCACGACGAGCAGCGTTGTCTGATCCTTGATCTCAAGCGACCATAGCTCCTGCACCTCAGCGGGCGTCACCCCGACCGTCGTAGTCCTGAGCTGATAGCGTCCGTCTGCTTCATCCGCGAAGCGGAATCCGAACTTTGAAATATGCGAGGGCTGCTGATGCACCCGGCTGTGCTCCTCTGACTGGCCGCAGGTTCCCAGCCAGTGCGCCTCGTCGAGCTTCTGCCAATCGTCGCTGCCCTCGGGGGCGATGGAAAATTCATAATCGCCGATGTCCGCTGTGGCAAAGAAGAATACCAGATCGTAGTCCCCGTCGCTTTCAGGAGAGAGAAATGACGGATCTTCTGCCTGTTCCGGTTTGGCTGGGCGCGCTTGCGGCGTAGGCTGTGCCTCAGTGGGCTGCTCCACCCCTGGCGGTTGCTGCACAGCAATATCTATCTGCGCACTACGACTTTGTTGATGGCAACCGCTCAGCATCAACACCGCAATCACAAGCAGCAGGAGACACATCACACTTTTTCGCTGCAGAGTAACGACTCCTATCATAGAACATACCTCGCGATCATTCTGTCTCATGACCTGTGCTGGTCAATCCTGGCATATTTCCATAATAGCCACAGACCAGACAAGTCCCCATACCACCGACTTGTGCGTAGTGACTTCCGTAAAGATAAGTCCCGCACGCTGTGCATGCTCCTCTGTGCTGCGTCGAGGAATATGGCTTCCAGACATTCACATTATGCGGACAAATAATAAAATCCAAGTAGGGGAACGTTTGTGCAAATCCACTCCATGTCACATGTGAAATTGCTACAGTGCCGTTATCAGGCCAGTTTGCATGGTAGATGATAACGCCAGTGCTGTCTCTGCCAACCAAAATCATTGTATGCTCATCTGATGTGCTGCCGCTGTAGCTAACTCTGAGCAGCGTTCCAAGAGCAAAAGACTGAAGTTTGTTCTTTATTTGCGTTTGAGTATAGTTTCCGATATACTCAAAACCCTGAGAGCATTTTGCACCACTGCTTCCAAATAAGTAGTCATAGATATAGAGCCCAAATCCGTGGCATTGTGAACCTGTACCAAAACTCGTGCTGGTCGATCCGCTATATGTGCCGCCTGCGGGATATTGCGCGTTAGGAATGCTTTTTCCGTTTATGGTGGTTGTATAGTTTGACTGATCTGTGAGGCCAACACTTGTTGCCGCAATGTAAAATGTGTTCGGGTCACGGATGGCCCGAACTGCGCCTGTGGTCAAATCAAAGTACTCATACGTGCCCTCCCATGACAGCTCATATTCATCCTTGCACAATGCGTTAGGGCACGCGACCATAGTCGGTTTTTCACTGCCAATCATGACGCCTTTGTTCTGATATGGTATAGCAAATTCAATCTGGTATTCTGGCACGTACTCTGCAACATATTCTTGTTGCGAGTCATCAACGCTGGCAATCTTATTCTGCGTAGAAATAAAGATAGCTCGGTTGCCGATAGCTTGAACATCATCGGCTTCGCTCAACGTTTCACCTGTTAAGTGAATCTTCGCGCTGTCCGTTTCTTCATGAGCATAGGCAAATGCCGATAAGAGCATCGCTACAACCAAAAGTAGGGCAAAAATACGGATTTTCTTTTTCATAGTTGTCCTTCCTTTCATGGCATTCATTTGGTTCCATATTTTCCATTAGATACTGATTGATTCGTCTGTTTCGGGACTACGTCTTCTTTGTTTTGCCTGAGGAGCACTGCATTCTGTCAGTGCGTAATCCAAAAGGTTATTTTTTTAGGCCTTCGTCTTCGAGGACGCAACATCCATGTGAAAAATCAGGCCCGCAGGGCTGGTGCGTGATCTGTATGTCAATGATCCGGTCGGGCTGTTTGGGGAACGTGAGCTGCGTCAGTTCCTGCGTGTCCAGCGCATAGCGGTAAACGTTCCAGATTGTCTTGCCCTCCGCCTGGCCGACGAAATACAGGGTATTGCCGTCCAAGGAAGGATAGAACATATGAACCTGCTGAATTCCGGGAATTGCCACATTCTCCACCTCCTGCGAGGTGATGTCCAGACGTTTGAGTGTACGCTTTCCACTGACCATCTGTGGCTCTGTTGTCATCAGAATGGTATTTTCATTCAGCCGTCGGGTCAGACAGATTTCAAAATCCTCCGTAAAAAACAGAGGTGTGACATTCTCAAATGTTGCGTCGATCAAAGAAATTGTTTTAGGCCGGATATGTGTCTCCGCCGCAACGCGGTGTGTCCGCATTTCCGCATCCGAGCAAGTGAGGATCAAAAATTCGTCTGCGTAATCGTCATAGGAGAAGGAGTGATGCCACGTATCGTCGTCGGCCTCATTTCGATAGGTAAACGTCTGGCTGTCAAGGTCAAACCGGGCGGGCTGACAGGTTGTGCAGAACTCCCGAGCCACATTGGCATAGAGCGTGCCATCCACAAAGAGAAGATCATTAAACGCATTTTTTCCATCCGTCAGCCGCTGGACATTTCCTGTTTTCAAATCACACGAATATAGGTTGTCATATGTCTCGTCCGGGCGTGCAGACGCGTAGTAGACGATCTGGTGTTCAAAATCCACCGTATTGGCCGGATACACATATGGGCCGATTGGCGTCTTGAAGATTACCCGAAACGCCTGCGACTGTTCATCGTAAGCATAGATGACTAGCTCCACGCCGTCATCCGTATTTTCGCCGTTGATGTTATCTACCACAGTGACAAGCAGCGTCTCCACTAGTTCTGTGTCCGGGGCTCCCTCGGGCGTCTCGATCTCTGGCAGCGTCGGCTTTTCCGCCCCGTCTTCCGGTTCAGCGGCAGAGGCGTCCATGTTGGACGTCTGTTCCGATGAACCTGCTTCGTCCGGAAGGTCAAGGTCGGTGTTTGCGCTACACGCCGTCAGTAGCAGCAGCATAAGAAGAATGGAAATCAATTGCTTTGCTTTCATATCTCTCCTCCTGTTTCAAAAAGGGCAGGACATCCGCCGCTGCCGGGAGCAGAGGCGGATATCCTCTCTAAGCGTTTTTATCTGGCAGGGGCTGTTTGATCAGAAAACCTCTCGTGGTAATATCTCACATTATTTGCGTTATCTGTCGGCGCTCCATCCGGGGTTCCTGCAAGCTCGCGGATGTTGTCCTCGCCCCAAATGTCGATAATTGCATCGGGCAATGCGCCAACATCGGCCTGATAGTAGGTAAAGACCTCGTCGGTGTCCAAATTCCGAATCTGAACATTTTTGTCGCCCACTTTAGAATAATCATAGGCCATTTTGGTTGCGCAATCATATGGCTGAAACCGATTATTTCGGTTACCATATGTACCAATAAAATAAGTGGCTCGCCCTGTTCCAAGGAAATGTCGTTATCCTGCTTCGATTACCCGATTATATTTTCTTTTGCTATCCACTTAATTATGTTAATATCGTAGCATATGGGGACAATTAATTGAAAACTCTAAAGAATATTTCTGGCGGAAATAAAAATGCACTCCTTTGGATTATTCCGGCTATCTCTTGCGGAAAATATAATTATTCCGCAAGGAGTGGTTGACATGGACAAGAGAATTGCTACAATAATCGGAATGAATCTGCGCGTTTGTGAACACAGTATGGATTAACCCAAGAACAGCTTGCTGAAAAGGTGGATATCAGTACATCATTTTATGCAAATCTCGAACGCGGAAATAAAGGCGTCAGTATTTCAGTACTATATGACCTAGCAAATTGCCTGGGCGTAAGTGTGGATTATCTGATATACCCAAACCAAGCTGATGCTCGCATCCGAAACATCGAGACACTCTTGAGGGATAAGCCCGAATCGTTTATAATCGCAGTAGAACGTTTGGTTCAACTTTGTATTGAAGAATTTTCAAAATCGGAATAAATAGTGTTGAGCAAGACTCTTGGCCAAGAAGGATATAACATGAGTTTAAATCAAGAAGAAGAGGAATATATCGAGCGACTTTACCGGGAGATGTACACCCGTCTGTGTATCTACGCGATGAGTGCACTGGGAAGCAAGGCACTTGCTGAAGAAGTTGTACAAGATACTTTTCGAATTGCGTGTATTAAGCCAGATGGATTGATGAGCAGTAAAAATCCACGTGGTTGGCTCGTCAATACACTTAAAAATGTGATTCGTAATAGACGGCGAACTGAGGCTAGACTTAGTAATGCACTACTTGCGGCGATGTCTGCGTATGAGCCGCAGGCAAGCACAACTGTGGAGACAACAGAATTCATTGTTGCCTACTCAGATGCTCTAGGAGAAGAAGATTTTCAGCTTCTTGTAAATATCGTTGTTCGTCGATATACTATGTTGGAAGCTGCGGAAGAATTGGGAATTACGGTTGAAGCCTGCAAAAAGCGTGTGCAACGTGCAAAAAAGAAGCTTAAAAAAATAATTGAGAAAGATTTTTAATGTATGTCCCCAACAAACCAATTGTGTACATATAAAAACAAAGGGGGTTCACAGAGATGTCGGAATCCAAAGAGCATTTTTATCGAGATTTTTCAAAGTTTGACGAGATGAGCACGGAGGAATTGAACGAAATTTTACGTCAGGACTCTCAGCTCCCAGACGGCGAAGACTCCGATACTGATGCAATTTTATATATTATGGGGGTGATCGCAAAGCGCAATCAGGAGCTGCCGTCATCTGATTTCGGAGATGTCAATCACGCTTGGAGTTCTTTTAACAAAAATTATCGTTTTGCTTCAAGCGAAGGATGCTCGCTCTTTGATTTTGATGATGAGCCACAGCTGAATGGTACTTCCGACAAAACGCAAATCCTCCGGCCCGCACCGCGTTCAAATACGCGTCCACGCAAATGGGTTCTTCGCACAGCCCGCATCCTTGCGGCAGTCATTGCCGTTCTGCTGGCAACCTCTCTAACCGCTTATGCATTTGGGCTTGACTTATGGGGAGCAATTGCCAACTGGACCAAAGAGACATTTGGTTTCAAGTCGTCAGAATATACGCAAACAGTCGCGCGTTCTTCCGCGAAAGAAATTCCGGCACCGTTGACCCCTATTGCCAATGAGATGGAAATGCACGGCATACCTACGACGATTTTGCCAAGTTATCTTCCTGATGGGTTTGTGGAACGTGATTTCCAATACAACGCCGTAACTCAACCTGAGTCTCTATACTGTCTCTTGGAGAATGGCGATTCTTCGATCACGTTATTGTATACAGTGTTTTCAGAGAATCAGGATCATTTACTATATGAAAAGGACACGGTTGATCCTGAGCAGTACGAATACAATGGCACCGTATACTATATCATGACCAACAAGGGAGTTTATTTTGCAGCGTGGACTGCGGACAATATCGAGTGCAGCATCGCGGGCGTTGAAACTTATGATGAAATCATTAAAATCATACAATCGATAGGAAGCGCAAAGCGATCTGATCGAGGGGATTGGCCTTAATGAAAAAACACACATTTTTTACGATGCTCTGCGTTCTACTAGTATTGACGGGCTGTCAGAAACAGCAAGAGCAAACGGATATCCGTCTGCCGGAGTCGGATTCGGCAGTTACGGAAGAAACAATAACCGAGCCGACGGAAAAAGCGGAAGAAGCGCTGTCGGAAGAATCACACGCGGAACAAGAACCGCAGAGTACAGTTCCGGATCTCGGCGACTATGAAAATCTTTGTGCGGTTCTTCAAACACTTCAGACGCTGGATGACTGGAAAAGCAACCCGGAATACGAGATGATCACGGCGCAAAAGGAGAAGGTACTCAGTCAGCTGATCGGCAGCTTTTACCACGGGCTTGACAGCCTCAGTCTTCAGAATACCGCGTGGGGCGATCATGATCTGTCCTGTATGGCGTTTGAGGTGTTCCGGAGTCTGCTTGGGCCGGAAGATCTGGAGCTGGAAGCCGAGACGCCGCTTGAATGGTTCCGGACCTGGTTTATCTGGGCATTCGGACACATTCATGAAGCGGACGCAGCAGGACTGCAGGCGCAGTATCCGGCTTCTTATGCCGCAATTTATTCGCTTATGGATCACCACGATACATGGGAAAATTCCGTTACAGCCAATTTGGACAGGGTCGGTCAGTACGACTTCGATCTCTACGCAGCGAGAGACCAGATTGTGTCCTACATCCGTAAAAATGAAGAGATCTGGCCGTTTTCGTATACGCTAATCCTGCGAGCAAGCAGCGCACCCTACGGTGCAGAGAGGCAGACACCCGGTGATCCGAATCTGTACGTCGACTTTATCTGGTGGCGCGTATGCGATGGTGGCTTGCGGGAGTATTTTGTCGTGCAGGAACTGACGCTCAACCCTGAGACAGGAGAATCGTCCGTATGGACTGTTCCGCGAAAGGATGGAGAAATGGAGCTTCATAATATTCCGGATTGGGTCGTGGATACATTGTTTGAGGATTGAATAAGGGGGGATTATTTCAAAGAAAGGTAATATAACAGTTCCGGAACTGTAATTAAAACGCTGTCGAATGGCGATGAAGTGTGCTTCACAATTGATGATGGATATGCTGGCGCAACAAGACCATATCTCATTTCAATTTGTGGGTACACAGTATTTACAAACAATTTGGGATACTACACTGCAGTAACTTCAACGACATTCGTTGATCTGAACTTTGATTGTGGATATACAAGCGGGTATAGAGTTGTTACAGAAATTGACCGGAGGTGATTCCGATGAAGCGTTTCTATTGCGTGATCCTTGCCATGCTTGCAGTTGTCCTATATGCAATTGTTATGTCAGGCTGCAGAGCAATTTCATCAAATGTCGAGGTGGCAACTCAGCCGGTGGTGGAGACACCACTGGCTGAGCATATCGGAAAGGTGCGGCAGGGGCCTTTTGTTAATGATGCCGAGGAGTTTGTTCGCAATATCTCAGTATTGCTTGAAGAAAAATCTCCCCATGATTATTCCGTAAGGAGAATCGAGGAAATATTACTAAACAATGGGTACTTGGAAGAATATTTCAAGGGCAATACTGAGCCATTGGCGTTGTATTGTTTTGAGTATATTATCAACCATGAATCCCTTTGTTATGTCAGCGATAATCAAAATGTGAGTTTTTCGGGAAACGATAAAGCAATTGCTCTAATTGCATGGGAGTTAATGCTTACATATGATGACACTGATTTAAATTACATAACATCGGCATCATCCTTGGAAAATTGGTTGTATTTTTTAAGAACTGGGGCACCTGTGAATTTTATCTTGGCGGAAAGTAATATAGATGACACCTACTATACTACGCACCCTATAGAGAAACAGTATATTGTAGCTATGCTTCGAGACCCAAAACGTATTTTTTTTCTAACAGTGAACTATCTTAGCGATCCAGAGTTAATACAAGAAACCAATTTGGCGTTTTACCGGCTTTTTTCGAGCGGGATTATGAATATGCAGATGACGATAATCCCGGAAAATACGACCATAGAAGACTTGCGCGCAAATTGCACAGAATTCTCCTATTGGGTCATTAACGAGAAAAATGACGATATTATCCTAGAAATTACTTCTGATACTGGCAACCTAATTCAAGTAATAATTGAAAACGCGTCTTAATCAAGAGAGTGAAACTATTTGCTTAAAAGAATGATTCGGCATTATAAGGAACTTTGATGCCGCCACAAGCTCAAAATACAGAAAAGACTATCGAGAGTTTTGCAACTGGGACACAATACAAGATGACGATGCGTGTATTCAAGCCCTCTGGAGCGTATACAACCACAACGAAATATAATTGTAGCAGAATTAGCATGGATAAATATGAATTCACCGAAACCGGCCTATACAGAATTGTTACTTACGCAAAACCGACATCCGAAAACGATGTTGCAAACAGCCATCAGTTCTATATTCGTGTATATTAATTTTTGGAGATCATTTAGATATGGCAAAAAAACATTTGGCAGCTGTTTCGCTTCTCATTGTGTTGATTTTTGGTTTAACATCTTGCGTATGTCGTTCCTCTGATACGGCAATATCAATGCCTGTGTACGATAAGCCGGCAAGCGCTACAGCCAATACCAGAACAATGCAGGACGAAACAGCGACGAAATCCTCATCTGAAAAATCCTCCGAAGCAACCACGGAATCCGCTCAGAGTGAAGATGCGTCCGCTCTGATATTCCCAAATCCTTGCTCTGAGCAATTTGATTTATCAGAACGGGACGCGGTGCTATTTGATGCCGCTGTTGCCGCACGGAATCGAACACCGAATGCGGACATTTGCATCCCGGAAATTGGGGTCTATGGCACATACGAAGAAGCCGAAAAAACCGTTATTGTGTGCCACGTGTGCTATCATTTTTATTATGGCTGCGATGGTACGGAACATTATACGGACAGCGGCGCTATGCAGGCACCAGCAAAAGCAGTGTTGGAAGTATCTGATGATATGCTGCATTGCGTGTCCTTTGAACTGGTGCCGAATGGTGCTGGAACCAACGTGTGGGCAAAAGAGTTCTGTGGGCCTTTGACAGATTTGGCAAGCTACTTCCTTTCACCTGAACAGGATGAAGAATGGCCGCTGGAAAATACAATGCCATCTTTGGAACAACTGTTCCGTGAATACATAGAAACCTATAAGAAATACACATAGCACAATTGCTATATGCTTACGCCGATGCATAACGGCAGCAGTCTTCTCTTGGTTGCTGGCCAACATATCAATAACGGCCAAACAGTTAAGTGTAGTTTTTGTGCCTTATAGAGTCTTGCTTTGACGAGTCCCATTATGCTCCTGCGGGAAACCCATTGTGCAATCAAGAAAGTGTCCGAATTCGTGCAGAATCGCGCTGGCCTCGAAAACGTAAATCCGCTTCTCTGTGTATGCCGCCGCGCCGATGCAATTCACGCCGAGCTTGCGGCTGAGAGCTGTGAGGTACTCCGTGCCGATCACGAACGTCCAGCCATTTTCGTTGAAAGCATCAAGGATCGGCTGTGGAACCTTGCGGAGTTCCAGCAGGAATGCGTTCACATTCCACTGTATCAGATTTTCCACTGTGACCGGTGTATCGGGCGGCGTGACGGTCAGGTTCTGCGTCAGGACGGCATGAAGAAGCTGTGCGGCTTCAGCGCGTGTGACGAGTTCCGCTGCAGTCTTGTTCTCAGCACAAAGCCCAAGCTTCTTGCCGACGCGCAGGGCGTTTTCACCGGGAGAAAGCCAGTCAAGACTGTAGAGCGTCGCGTCATAGAGCGGGATTCCGGCTGCCGCGAATACAGTCCGATAGAGTTCGCCGCGGCAGATAAAGCCGTTTTTATCCCAAACCGCAGTCGGGTCTAACCAGCCGCTGCGGACGGCGATCTGGACAGCATTCGTGCCAGTTTCTTGCCATGAAGTGCCTTCCGGCTCGGTATCAAACGCGCGGCAGAGCATCGTTGCCCACTGGCTGATGGTGATCTTCTCGTTCGGTGAGAATCTGCCGGATGCCGTTCCTCTCAGGATGCCAGCGTCGGCAAGATATGAAACGGCTTCCGCGTAAGTTGCTTTCTCCGACACGTCCGTAAAGCCTGTGGAAAAAGCAAAAACCGGTACCGTCAGCAGCATCGACAGCACCAGCAGGATGGATATAAATTTGATCTTTCGCATAGAGATTCTTCCTTCCTGAATTTCAGATTTCTCTTTTCTGTGTTGGTTCTCAGCTAGAGTTGGTCCTTCAAGCTGCGCCGCAGTGTCATGGC
>ERZ779660.513-NODE-513-length-22357-cov-2.821182_pt1 | contig 22357 bp, 22 predicted proteins | sample MGYA00511906_ERZ779660 | MGnify/ENA primary metagenome ERZ779660 (study PRJEB29588, sample SAMEA2156906) | human gut metagenome | biome: human gut; feature: human-associated habitat; material: faeces | place: Denmark | collected 2008/2010 ... | reverse complement strand
CCGGAAACATGGCGTGTCGCCCGTGGCAGACGAACACGAGGCAGAACGCCGCAAAAGCGAACTGGTATATATCGGCGCCAACCCCTACTTCTATACCGACCGGCTGCACAACAGCATCCCCTATCTCGTACCCCGCGCCTCAGTGCTCTTGCAGGACATAGGCCGCGCCTTCTTCGACAGCCTTCAGACCAAGGGAGTGCCGCTCCACAAGATTATCGTGACCAGCGTGCTGCGTAGCAAGAAGGATGTGACCCATCTCCGCAAACGAAATTCCAACGCCACACAGAACAGCTGCCACATGTATGGCACCACTTTTGACATCGCCTACAACCGTTACAAGACAGTAGAAGCCCCAGGCGAGCGCCGCCGCGTGGTGCGCAACGACACGCTGAAATGGATATTGAGCGAAGTGCTGCGCGACATGAGGCAGAACGACCGCTGCTGGATAAAATACGAAGTCCACCAAGGCTGTTTCCACATCACGGCAAAGTAACCACCAACCCGCTCGCCATATCCAACTCTATATTGACAGTATTGGTAAATCTGTAAAGATTGAAGAGAGCCCACATCTCTTATGTACAGAAAACAATTCGAGCGTTATAAGTTGTGTCTTAAATACTTATAACGCTCGAATCCATTTTATGCAGATTATCATATCACGACTCCCATACCGCGCAGCACCGCGTTCAAATCACAATAATTGGCGCCAACCGCTTCACAGGCATCTGGAATCAAGACACGGGCTTTGCTGTTTGGGTTTGATTTCTCATACGTTACCAGTGTCATATTCTTCGCAGCAGCAGTAGCTACCAAATAGGCATCGGCAACAGTAGCAAACACATTTCTGGCGGTCTGAGTGAATGACTTTGTACCAGCCCATGTCTGGACCTCTCCATACATACGCATGACGTCGCCATCAAGCCCGACAAAGCACGTCTTTGGCGCAGAGTGTTTCAGCCACTCTGTCAGCTCGTCATTACCCCGCTCTATTTCCTCCTTAACCTTGGTACTGATAAACAACTCGCCGCTATTTACCATATCGGTCATTCGCTGCCAGAACGTAGGCCACAGATTCATTGGCATCTCATTCTTCGAACGTATAAATATATTACTGTCTATCAGATATGCCATGACCTTATATATTATTATTCATAAAATGTTCAAATGTTCCTCCGTGCAATCCCGTCAATCTAAAAGCATCAGTATAGCTCAACACACGACTGTTTACAGCGTTTCTCACATGGATAGCAAAAGCCCTTCCCACACGTTTTACGCTGGTCAAATAGAAACTTCCGCCACTACCAGATGTTTTCTTGTTAATGGGACGATTGGAGTATTCATGCCAGAACTGGTTATAGTCCTCATCGCTGAGCAGATTCAGGTCATGCCCTCTTCGTGCAATGACGAGTTCGCTTACTTTGAAGCGTCTTGACATCCATTTGATCTCACCATTCCACAATTCTCGCAACACGTTCTCGGGCACCAGGAATTCGGCAGCAACCATATCACAATATTTCTCGACATGGTTTTGCATGGCAATACTTTCTCCAGCGTGGCCAGCACTAATACCAAGCATGATATGGGCTGTCTCATGTATCAATGTGAACATCTGGGCCGACTTGCTGTCTGCACTATTTACAAAAATATATGGGGCTGTATCATTGACAAGAGCGAAACCTCTGCACTCTTCAACTTTAAGGACTCTATGAGTATTGTTGCCAACAACGCCATTGAATGCGACGAAGATACCTATTTCTTCAAGGTGTTCCGTCAACACATTTACTGCCGTTTCAACATTGGCAAGGCTGAATGCCCATTCGCACTCAAGGCCCAAAGCAGTACGCAGCTTACGGACTGCCTCGGCAAAAGGAGTAGCGGGCGTAATGGTTCCAACTATCTGACAAGTATCCATCACATTGTCTTGCAAATACTCCTCCAGCCAGTCCTGGCGACTCTGAATGTTCATAACCGTATCATAGACATTCAAATCGAAATTATTATCTATACCAGCGCTACCACGGAACATCGGGAATGGAACGGTCTCTACTGGTTTTTGCTGCAAGAACAGGAAACCCATAGGCACAAAGAACTTGGCTGCGAACTTCTCAAGCTGGCGAAGTGTTGGCAATTGTTCTCCAGACAGCCACGACTCCAACATAGGGAAAGCCGCAACAGCTTCCGCTTCATTGTAGCCTGCGCGGACAAACGCCCATCTGAACGTTTCCGCCTTGATATTATCCAATCTTACGACTGCCATACAATAATCATGATTTCCAATAGAGACAACACAATTGCCTTAATATGCAAAATTACGCTTTTTCTTCTACTCTTCCAATATTTTTCACAAGAAAAATAATAGATTGCACTATTTTGTTGCTCAGACAACATATGACGCCATTACACCAAACTTGATTTCAAACTCAGAAACGAGCATTTCTAAGCACGAAATCACCAATTCCGACCACGCAATCACCAAATCAAGCAGCCAAACCAGTCCAAAGTCCATCTCCCACCATTTTATCCTAAAGACAATCACAAGTTTTCTATTCACGTTAACAGACAGCTCCACCTTACGTATCCAAAGGCAATTCTAAACCGAAGGTCACTGCGCATAGCGGAAATCTAATGGAGTTGCGTTTTCCCAGTCCTACCGTTTTCCCAGCCCAGAGTTTAGGCCATTGCGAATCTCCATCCTTCCTATGAGTAGAGATTATATGAGCCAATACGCCCTCGAAGGCAACTCTGTAGGAGTTGCGATTTCTCAGCCCAGGATTGAGTTGAAGCCATTGCAAACCTCTATCCTTACTATGAGTAGAGATTATATGAGCCAATACGCGCTCGAAGGCAACTCTGTAGGAGTTGCGATTTCCCAGCCCAGGGTTGAGGTGCGCAGCGCCTCTACCCTGGGTATCATCCCCCACCCTCTTAGCAACTCTACAGGAGTTGCGCTTAGCCGAAGGCGTTACCATCAACCTTCCAAAATAGAGGCTATATTACTCATATAAAATTCGTATAATGTCACTATCAACCCACTCATTCCCTGACAAACGCAGAAGGCGGATGTCCAAGACTCACCATCTTGCACATCCGCCTTCTGCATAGTATCGCTGCAGCATTTCTCCTATAGCCACATATCCCCTATGCGGACTGCAACAACGACACATCTACCGCAGACAAAGAACTGAAACGGTCTACGCCATCTCCTCCATCACCCGTCTGACATCCTCCACGGGCACATTCAGCATGCGGGCGATATAATCAGGCGACACATCCACAGCACCTTGCTGGCGCTCCATGCCGATAAGATATTCCACGTTCTTCTTCAGGTCACCAAGGCAGTTGGAGAAAGCCGTTTTGTCCTTCCCTCCACTCCACACCTCACTACCATCTACGCCATATCCACCGTCTTTGGCTGCAAAGATGACCGACGGCTCCAGCACCTCCACCGTATGCCAAGCACCCTTCGGCACCACACATCCATATTTACCGGCCTGAGGGTCAAGGCTGATGCGCTCTACCTCTCGCCCCCCATCATCATAGATGACCTCCACCAACTTGCCGCTCAACACCACCACCGTTTCCGTACTCAGCGGGTGGCGATGAATGGGTACATCGGTGCCTGGCAGCAAGGCATTCAGCATACGCTGACTATTGTCAGCCTGTGAGGTACGCAAGTCATGGCTATGGCGCAGACGCGGACTGGCCTTGGCCATGTCGACGAGATGGCTCAACAACTCTTTGTCTATCTCCATGTTCTTCAATCGTTGGGCAATCTGGTCGCTCGCCGCGGAATCAGAAGAAACCTGCAGAAAGCGAAGATGGCCCAAACCAACTTTTTCATTATTCTTCAAAAGGGCGACGAAAGCATCGCCGCCCACCTTATTATAATACACGCCTTAGCCAACGATGGCCTCCTTGATACACTCCACGATGTAACGCACATCATCGTCAGTGACATAAGGGCCAGCGGGCAAGCAGAATCCCACCTTGAAGAGTTCCTCCTCCACACCATTTGTATATACAGGCGCATCGGCATAGACAGGCTGCTTGTGCATAGGCTTCCATACAGGACGACACTCCACCTTCTTGGCGAGCATAAATACACGCAGCGCTTCTACATTCTCATTGGGTTGGCAGTCGGTCACAGCCGAATCGACAGCATGGATTACACCTGCTGCACCACCTACGGCAGTCTTAATAACTTCCTTATAGGCATTCTCCTGTCCTTGTATCTTCACATCTGCATCCAAAGTTGCAGCGCAAAGCCAGAAGTTGGCATCATAGCGTTTGTCGGCAGGCTGCTTGTGGATATGTACACCCTTTACATCCTTGAGCAGTTCCTCATAGAGTGATTGCACATGTTTATGATGGGCAATATGGTCATTGAGGACAGTCATCTGCCCACGACCGATACCGGCACACACGTTAGACATACGATAGTTGTAACCGATAGCCGTGTGCTGATAATAGGGGTAAGCGTCACGGGCTTGGGTAGCATACCACATCACCTCGTTGGCATCCTCTGCGTTACGGCAGATAAGCGCGCCACCACCCGAAGTGGTAATCATCTTGTTGCCATTGAATGACAGCACACCATATTTGCCAAACGTACCAAGCACCTGACCATTGAAGCGTGAGCCCATACCCTCGGCGGCATCCTCTACCACGGGGATTCCATACTTGTTGGCAATAGCCATAATCTCGTCAATACGGTAAGGCATACCATAGAGAGCCACCGGCACGATAGCCTTCGGCAACTTGCCCGTCTTCGCCTTGCGGTCCAGAATGGCCTTCTCGAGCAACGCAGGATCCATATTCCATGTTTCACCCTCAGAACCCACAAACACGGGTTTGGCACCCAGATAAGTGATAGGATGACTCGAAGCACAGAACGTAAAGCTCTGCACAAGAACCTCATCGCCGGCCTTCACGCCACAGCCTATCAGCGCCAGGTGTACCGCTGCCGTACCAGCCGAAAGGCACACCACCTTGCGGTCAAGAGCCTCAGAGCCATCGCTCTTACTATTGGCAAAAGCCTCCAAATCTTTCTCAAACGCATTCACATTAGGCCCCATCGGCACCACCCAGTTGGTGTCGAAAGCCTCCTTCACATATTTCTGTTCCAAACCAGCCTCACTCATGTGGGCAAGGCACAAGTAAATAGTTTTCCTTTCCATAATAGAAATTAATTAAAGTTTTTCCACTGATTATTATATTGTTGAACGTTTCAAACAAAAGATTATCACACTATTAGAGAGTCCTTGCGCTTTGCGTATTGCACTATTTCATGCATATGCAATAATTCCCTCCAAAACTGTTAATGGAGAGATATTACTATGAGTACAAAGCATTACGATGATATAGATAAGAGTCTACGGAAGAATATCAAAGAGGACTATTCTGCAAGAAGATTATAACTGTAGACAAACACTACCAGGATGCAATGCTGACGCATCAGAACACAAGAAAAAAATAGTAAAAGACTGACATTTGTAAGAGCTTATAGAGCAAATGACCTATTAGTAAAACGTCTGTCTATGAAACTCTACATGAAAAATACCACTTATATATCACTAACAAGACAAGGTGACAGATGGATATGATAAACACGCTAATGATTATCCTTGGCATTGACGCCATACTCCTGACGCAGTTCAGCCAGATCATCCATCACAAACGTTTTAGAATACTCCGGTAGTCGATGATGACGTTTGTCCTCGTAATTTAGTTCATTAGGAAAACCGAAGCCTACACGATAGTAAGCATCAAAGATCTCCCCCATTTCGGGAGTAGTAATGACCGTAGAGTCAACATCAGCAAACTTCTTGAACTGGTCTCTATCACAAAGATAAAGGCCCGCAAGTTCCAATTCATCAAAACATTTTACATGCTCCTGATAGCGTTCTCGATAATCAAGATATTCGACGAATCGATGTGGAGCAACACCTTTCCACAACCGTTTCATCAGAATTAAGAATGTTTCCAAATCATCGATACCTATTGACAATGGGTATAGGTCTTCAGGTTCTTTGTTGAGCAACTGAGACAAATCCGTTTGTATAGGCCCATAGTTGTAATCTGTCACCACCACAGACCACACGTCACCTATTTCATGGGGTGCGACATGATACAATAGTTTGCCATTATGCTTTGCATCATATAGATTAACAGCGTTGCCACTACAGAGAGCATCTTCTATACGTTTACATTGGTCATAGCCATATTGGACAGCCTTAGCAAAATCTGTTTTTATACGATCATAGCCCCGCTCTGCATCCCTGAAGGGGGCACGGAAACCACAATTTTTGCATTCCACAACAATCCAGGTGGTGCCAAACTTGATCAACAAATCATTCTCGCATACTCTATCTATCGTATAACTCGAATAAAAACGCGTTTTGCTCGGAAAGAATCGCTGGAAGACGTCCAACACCTTTGTCTCAAAAGCCTCGCCTTTCCTTTCATTATATTTGGTGACAATTCTTTGCAGTTCTGCCGACAGCCGATAATACAATGCTTCTATCAGAAATTTAGTGATGGGGCATATATACCTGTCACCCACTTTGAACAGCGGCATTTCTTCCGAGAGACGCTTGTCTGCATAATATGCAGTCCCTGCATCTATCGCTCGCTGTGGGTCATATAGAAGAAAATTAATTATATGTTGCAGACAACCTCGGTCAATGTCTACACTTTCCACTTCTTCCCTGTCGTGCATACATATCTCTCCCGGATTAATCAGAAGGAAATCAAACGCGCCTTTCAATTCAGGCTGATTTGCCCAGTCACTGGGATCGATTCCTTTATCAATGTATCCAGATATAAGTTTAGTCCATTCTTCGGGATGCTGACTATAATAGTGATACTTGCTTCCTTTATATATCGTTTCTGTATATTTCCTGTTGTTCAGATCACGAACATGCAGCACAAACTTTACGGCATCATCAACTCCAAATCCAAATTGATTTCGTATCACATCATCATAAGGTTTGCAGCTACGCATCAACCTATCAAGCGTCTGTTCCTCATAGCACAACTTGCCATTGCTGAAATAGAAAAGGAACGAAGACAGCTGAACTTCGAGTTTCTCGTCTCGCTCATCATGAAAGACATCTCCGTCATTCGGAAGCCCTACAGTTTTGAAATAAGCCATTTCCATCTCATCCAGCAACTGCGAGATTACATCCCATTTGGCTTCGGTTATATCTTCTATCCCATCTCTGTCCGCAATAGAATAATAGACATCTATCAGATAGAGCGCCTGTTTCATGGGAGACTCCACATTTATATATAGTTCGGAAGACTTTCGGCAATCAAGTTCCACAATCAATCTCATCGCATGCGTAAGCAGAGAGAGTTCATTTATTGTGGCCAATTCGCGCTTCAGGTCATCAATAATCTCTTCTTGCGAACGATTGTTCTTTCGCAACCTCTCCATCTTCTTCAGAGCTCTTTCAAAGTCAAAGCTATTTGTGCGCATAGATATATGAGATTAATATATAATACCTCTTGCCGCCATCGTATTACCACAAAACCAAGAGGAGCTAATTCCCAACAAATTTACGATTATTCCAACTACCCACAAAGTTTTCATTTGCATTTTTTTTGTGAACATCAAATATTTGCAATGGGCAAGCATATTGGACATAGCTGACAATTCATTTTCTTAGACGCCAGCGTCGTTGCTGTTATGCGACAAAATGATTATGACAAGAAAGCATTTACACTTCCTCACCAGCAAACTGTACCTTAAATCCGAGCACAGTAGCAAATATCATTTCTATATCCTTCCAGAACGAGTAGTGACGGTAATAGTAACAGTTTAGGCGTACTTTATCAGGATAGATTACGTTATCGTTATACTCCGTAGCAATCTCCTGCATCGGGCGTTTGTCACCTTCTGCCTGACACTTAGCCACATATTCCGAAATCATCTCATCCTCCAATCTGTACTTCAGAGTAGCAGGACCAGTAATGCCAGGACGCAACTTCAACACATCTCGGTCGTCACCTTGCAATTTGTCTGCATATCCAGGCACATCAGGACGCGGACCCACAAAACTCATGTTACCTATAAGCACATCCCACAGCTCTGGCAATTCATCAATCTTATAATGACGCAGTTTAGCCCCAAACGGAGTAATTCTGCTATCGCCAGCTACTGAAACTGACGAGCCACTATGCTTCACCGTCATAGAGCGGAACTTATGACAAGTAAACAACTTACCATCCTTGCCAACACGCTTCTGACAAAAGAAAGCCGGACCCCCCGGCATCTTCTTATGGATTAAAAACGCAACAATGGGGAATATCCACCAAATCAACAGCAACCCACACAGGGATGCAACAATATCAAAGAGTCTTTTGAATATCATAAAAACATATTAGTCTAAATCCTTATCAAACAAATATCCCCACACACGTCTTCCGCAAAATATCAGGGAGTTAGTGTCAGAGAACAAACGACATTTCCAACTATTACGAAACATATTCATCACCAAGTTTATCCTCACTTGTATTTTTGAACGTTTGCCATTATCACAAACCTTTCTATAAAGTGTATCATCTAATAAACGTCTGTCAGCCTCATCATCCTTAGGACAGTCAAAAGGAACCGTCACACTACATACCTTATTAGCCAATCGACTCATAGTATATCCAAACGACAGCATACCATATTCCTTGCACACACGCTTCCACTCATCCCAATCCACCTTGTCTGCATGAGCTTTCAGCACCATTGCCCAATCACAAATATGTCGCAGTATAATTCCTTCATTCAAGAAGTGTTCTTGGGCATGAGCCAAAATATAAACAGCATCAAAGAAAGGAGAAGTTGCTTTCAGTCGTGAATCTCCAATATGCTCATTATTACCATTCTCAATCCAAGAGCGCAATTCTTGTTCAAACCTCTTAGCCTTACTACTACCTTTTACTGGCAACAAATACTGATGATTTTCAACAGTTAATCCCTTAAGTAAAATCTTTGAATGCTTATAATAACTACAATCTACGGTCAGTCCATTCTCCTTTGCAATCCTATTACCATCATGATATTTATCTTTTAGATAGCAATCCATATCCGTACACGTTCTATGTTCAGGTCTTGGATACAACCTACTCAACGAAAAGCCTTTCAACACATAAGTGTCAATTCCATGCTTGCAATAAAGATCCGCCAAGTCTCTTGCAGCATACCATTGTCCATCATACGCCTTTTCTTGCTTCACAACAGAAACTATCCATTGCATTTTCAAAGGCTTTGGAATCATTGTCAAGCAACCAGTACCCTTATCAAGTATCTGCAGTCCGTCCAAGCAAATAGCCGACACTCCTTGTTGGCTTGCCTTTTTCCAAAGGCATTTCCAATCGACTGACAAAGGAATATGACAGCCGCCACGTTCTTCAAATCCTAAAGATATAAGCCTGAAAAGGATTGTCTCAGTACTTATCATTTTATAAAACTGTGTTCATTACAAATCGTATCATCTAAGTCACAAAGAAATATCTCCATTCCAGAATCATTCGTATCATTATTATAAATTATGTATGCCCCTAAGTTCTTTGTAGTACATTTCTAATTGGAACGATTATCAGCCTCAATAAATGGGTTTAAAACTTCTAATATATTGTCATTAAAACACCTATATATAGTAAAACTTTTCAAATTCTGATAAATCTGAGCCAACATACTTTTAATTGTTTCTGAAATAAAAGCATCACATGCCCAAGTGGAAATGATGATATATACTAATCCGTAGTCCGTTATTATTGAAGTTGTCTAAACTTTTCTGACGAAGATTAGATTTAAACTTTTATCTCTTCTAAATTCGATCTTTACCTTTCTTTTTGACCGCTTTTTGACCTTTCATCGGTCGTGTAGCGAGCTACACGACCTCTTCAATGCCAAAAATCGCTTCAAAAATAGGCAAATCTTGAACTTCAAAAAAAGTTTAGACGACTTCATTATCTTCTTGCAAAAGTCTGAAACACCCAACTTCTCATTTTATTTGGCATTGCTACCTGTACAATCCAACGTATTAAAACATTGTAAGCATACTTAGACAAAGAAATGAGTTTATGATTAAGCATATATTTCTGTAATCGTGCTTCACTTTTGAAATATTTCTTACCACCTCTACGTTGATACATATCTTCACTTACGCGTACATTTACTAGACTTTTTTGATAATTATGAAACTTATGCCCAGCCAACGCTAAACGAATCCAAAGATAGTAATCCTCTTCGCAATACCAATCAATAAAACCACCGACTTCCATTACCTTCGATTTACGATACATCACTGTCGTTAAATTCATTGGACAACGACTCTTTAAATACTCCTTTATCTCTTCATCCTTCTCTGGTACATCACGAGTACTAACAACATTCTCAGGTTTTCCTATGAACTCATTAATAATACTCCCTATTACAGTCACGTCAGGATGCTCCTCCATAAGTTTCAGCTGTACCTCAAAACGATTTGGTTCTGCAATATCATCACTGTCCATAATTGCCACTAGTTCATTGCGAGCATTATCAAGACCAGCCTGACGTGCAGCTGCATGTCCACGGTTCTCTACAAATGGGACAACTTTAAGAATTCCTACTTGCGCCTTCAATGTATCAATTGAAGATTGAAGTTCAATAGGAATAGGACCATCTATTACAAGTACAATTTCTTCAGGAGGACAAGTCTGATTGAAAATACTTAAAACAGCATCTACAAAGTCTATAGAATTATCATTCTTATAAACAGACATTGCCACAGAAAACTTCTGCTTTGTAACTTCTGTCATAATTATTTTTCTTTTATTTGTTCAACTTATTACGCAATATACTAGAACTGATTCCATCAGTATGGTCCAAATACACCACTTTACAACCAACTTTGGCAAACTCTTTTTCATATTGATTCCAAGCATCAGTTCCTTTCCAATCAGAACCAACAAATACCACATCCGCACCAAATTCTTTTACAGGTCGTATTTTATCCATATCTATCTGAGGGACAACCTTATCCACATAACGAATAGCTTCAACTATAGCCATACGCTCCTGTTCATTGATTATAGGGTACTTATGCTTACGTTTATAACAAAGTTCATCAGTTGTAACACCTACTATGAGTGTCTCACACTGCTCCTTTGCACAACGAAGTATATTCAAATGACCTATATGAAACATATCATAAACACCTGTTGTATAACCTATCTTATATTTCTTTTCCATATTTTTCCTTACTTAATATATTCTGTATAATCTTTTTCCGTATCAAATATCATAGCATGAACAGCAGCACGTTGTTGCTCCTTAGATGGTAATTTCATATAATCACCATAACGATACTCTAGATATTCTTTTATGTGTTTAGAGCCATAGAGAACTGTATCCTCAAATGGTATATCAATTGGACTTTCAAAGAAACTCTTATCAAATAAACCAGAGCGGAATTTAGCAGGTGTAATCCAATAGCAATACTTAAAACCTTCCTTTAAATTGTCATACATATATATACGACGGTAACACATCTTTGCTATCAATTGACAAGGTAACACCTTTAACAAGCTGAGGATCATAGCCTGGGCCCTACTTTTGGGTTTCCAATTGCGTTGACTAAGTGCATAAAGAGTAACAAATTTACTCTCGTAATAGACAAGTTTTTGCATAAACTTCGACATAGATACTTTATGTAGAATCATCACATCCACATAAATGCCTTGATGCATATCTTTACGATCTTTATATACCTCTTCAATAAAGGTCGTGCCATTCATACGTACTTTAGCATACTCTAAATAATTATCTACAGTACGCCACTCTTGTAGCATAAACACAGGGTTAGATTCCCTCTCCATAGCTACTTTGAACTTAGCATACTCCTCAGGAGTCATAAAAATGTCTAAATCATCATCCCAAGGAATGAAACCTCCATGACGAATAGCTCCAAGAGCTGTACCCCCCATGATATAATATACAATGTCATTTTTCCTGCAAATAGCATCTATATATTTCATTACATCCAAAATTTTATTTTGGACATCTCGTACTGATTTCTTCTGATTCATATCACTTATATTTTTTTTGCTAAAAAGTAAAACTTATTGAGTAATAATTCAACTCCAGGAAAATGGCGAGCCAACATTACCGACTCACGCACAACTCTAAACATTGCTATCTTTAAGTTGATTTTCCAAGATGATGACATCCAACGATGTGGATGCGTACTCACAACATAACTATACTCACTATCCAATAGCAATGCCAACAATTTTTTAAAACCTCCAATCTTTACATTCTTAACCTCAGGGTGTAAATCATTAGTCTCAGGTAAAGTTATAATATTCCAACGATAACTAGCATCACTTATGTAACGATACTTTCGACCACCTATGTGTTGACTATAATCCACCACCATATCCACAAGATTGGGATAATGGCTACGAATTTCGTTTTTACGAAAGAAATCACGATTACTCGTATAACCCACGCGCTTCTTTACAGGATTTCCATGTTGACAGATAGTTCCATAACGAAATCCAAGATCAGCAAAAACCTTCGAATTTTTAATAAAATCTATTTCTGCTTCTACATAATTACCAGCATGAGCATCCAACACATCATAATGATAAGAAATCTCATGTCCCCACGATTGCATCACTTTCAGTAAGCGAACATTCTTAGGATCATTCATTAGGTACGCTTGCACATAATATGAACCCTTTATTCCATATTTATGCTCAATACTTGCTAATTTGTAAGCATTGGGAACAAAAGTTTCCACGTCATGTTTAAGTACTATGTATCTCTCTTCTTTTGGGAGTCGCAACGACTGTTCCGCTGTGCATATAGTTATACTACTTTCTTTAAGCGCTTTACAGAAATTCTCCCAATTCTTATAATAAAACATTATACCTCCTTTTCCATATTAATAAAACGAAAACCTATATCATAAGTATATTATGCTACTATAATTATAAGCTATAGATAAAGTCTGCCACACGTCTAGCTTGTACATCTGCATTCTTTTTTGTAACAATAAAATCAGATGCAAGCTTACCAAATTCATTAAGAATATCTTGAGGTTGTTCACATATTTCAATTATCTTCTTACGAAGAGCATCAGCCGTTTCCTCTTCACAAAAATAAAGATATTGATGATACTCCTCTGGCAGACATCCCAAACGGAACATTAGAGTGGGGGTACCAGAAGCCATATACTCCATATTTTTTGAAGGAAAGAAATACTTTGTGAATTCCCAACTTGCAGGAGTCGGATTTACCATTAAAGTAGCGCGTCTCTCCATGCGAAGCAATTCTTCACGTTCCATAGGTTCAAAATATATAATACGAGGGTCTTTCTTTGACATTTCTATAATATCCTGCTTCAATTCACCATTACCTCTAATCCACAAACGATAGTTAGGTTTATCGATACCGCAAAAAGCCTCCAACAACATATCCACACCTCTCTTACGATATATATTGCCTGTGTACATGATTGTACGCAACTTCTCTTTATGAATTTCCTCCTTCTGTAACTCTGGTACCTGATAAATACCTTCAAACTGTAACCATGGTTTATTACCAACAGGCAGTTTTTCACGCATATAAGGACTAAGAAGTGCAAAACCATCAAACTTAGACAAACATCTATTTATAAGTTTTTTATCCATTCCTTTTAGCCAAGCCATTATACCTGTAGGTTTTTTACCCATAAATTCAGGAAGGTCAGGTACTATTACACAGAGTTTAGAAATATACTTACGATAATTACATGCAGCCAATAAAAAAGGAGAATGAGGTCCATAAACTATTACTATATTCTCTTCTGTATTTGAAAGTGACTTTTTTAGTTCCTTCTTTATTCTCAAATACTTCGAAAGCAACTTGACAAGAGGCAAGTTAAAACTACCAACATATTTATCATTCTTTATTTTACCATTTTTATGGCTAAAGTAAATTTGCCCAAAATTAAGTTTATTAATTTTAGGATAGGAACTAGTCAAGGCTGATGAAATAACTTTCATCTCTGGATAATACTTATCCAAACCGTTTAAAAGAGCCGTTTGAAAAGTGTGACCAGCAAAGTCCACTACAGACCCCAACTTCAATAAATCATCCTGCATTCCTTGTGGATACATGGAACCAATGTATATTACATTCATTTTTTATAACTGTTTAAAAAACTCAATAGCCTTTCTCATTTGTGGCTTAGGAGTTTTATGTTTAACAATAAAATCGGCAGCCTTGCTACCAAATTCATCCAACTCAAATTGTGGTTTTTCACATATTTCTTGTATTTTTTTTGCCATTCCTTCAATACTTTCATCTTCAAAATAGAAAAGATAATTATTATATTCAGAAGGCATGCACGACAAGCGGCTCATTAACGTTGGTGTACCAGAAGCTAAATATTCAAGAGTTTTTGAAGGAAAAAAATATCGTGAGAATTCCTCTGATGAATGTACCGGATTTACCATTAAAGTTGCCTTTTTCTGCATTTGTATTAAATCCTTACGACTTAATCTTCCTATATATTTTATTCGACCGTCTTTTTCTGCTTTATCTTTCACAAGCCCTTCCAGTTCACCATTTCCTCTTACCCAAAGTTCGTATTCCTGAGATTTAATATGAGAAAAAGCTTCTAAGAGATCTGCAATTCCATATCTTACACCAAGATTTCCAGTATACATAATGACCTTACGATTATATTTATCTACTGATTCGGTTTGAACTTCGTTATTATAAATACCCTCTATTTGTATCCAAGGCTTATTTTTTATAGGAAGTCTTTCTTTCATATCCTTTGCGAGAAGAATAAAACCATCAATTGCACTATACATTTCTGCAGCAGACTCCTTTTGATAAGGATTATTCATTCCAATAATCCTAGTAAAAAAATTTCTCTTTGTCGCCATATACTCAGGAAGATCGGTCACTAAAAGACAAAATTTCGTATCTGGATATTTTGCCTTTATTTTCTTAGCAACTTTAACATAATTGAAATTATAAAGGAATACTATTTTCTTTCCATCATGAGATGCACACCATTTACTCATTTCCTTTAAAACGTGCAATTCTAAACTCTTGCGCTTGAAATAAACAAAGTTGAAATATGGTACACTAATAGTATTTCTATCTTTATATCCTTTGATAAAAGGAGTCTTATAAAAAGAAGGGAAAGATCCAAGTTGTGGCGTATTAAGAACATCAAATGCAACATCGTTTTCTTTCAAACCAGTACAAATTGCCATACTTAAATTATGAGCTGCAAAGTCAAGTCCTATTTTGGTTTGCTTCAAAAACTCAGGAAGTAAAGTATCAGGATAGAATTTTGACAAAAAAAGTATATTATATACCATATGCATTCAAAAGTTTATATAATTGTTCTTTTATGTATTTATTATTATTCTCAACGACATCCGAATAGTTATGTATTATTTTTCCATGTTGAATATATTTAATTATCGCTTGGGGAATATCTTCTCTTGATACAACAACACCATCTTTCTCTGAAGAAATAAACTCATATGACGATCCAAAATTTGAGGTAACTACAGGTGTACCCAAACACTTAGCCTCATTAAATACCATAGGACATGCTTCTGATTCGGATAAACAAACGTACAAATCGGCATTAGCAAAATATGGATACGGATTGGTCTTAGGCCCAAGATAGAAAACTGTATTTGAAAGATTATTTCTTTCTATACCTTCTTTTATCTTTTGCATTTCTTCATGATCAAATTCCGGTCCTACAATATACCAATGAAACAAATAACCTTTTTCTGTTAATCGCTTGGCTATCTCTGGTATCTCTCTAAAATGCTTTACAGCATTTATACGACCGACACTTATTATATTGTAAGTATTATTATTCCATTCTATATCTGATATATGCTCCCTTGCAAGTAATTTTATCTTATCTACATCTTGTAGATTGGAAATACTGACAACATTATCACCAAGCCTAAATATTGAATTAAAAACCGAAGCAGTATATTTTGAAACACAAACTACTCGATTGAATTTCTGATAAATATCTATTTCTTCTTGTTTAATCTTAGGATGCCAATTAGAATAATTACAATGGACCCAAGCATATTTTATAGGAACATTACACAAAGATACAAATTTTGTAGCAGCTCCTTCTTGAAAACTTATAACTATATCATATTGCTCTGTTCTTAGCTTTTTCAGCACAAAATTATATACTTTAGAATCAAGCCCCCATTTAAATTTCACAGAAAGTCTTCTTATACTTTTTAAGAATACCGCTATCAATTTATCAGTTATTAATTCAAGTTCATCATAAACACAATTCCAAAGAGATAGTAACTTATTTTCTGGTAACAAACACTCTTTAAATGATATATTTGCATGACCATGGTGAGACATAGCAAACACATCAATTACAAAATCCCTCTTAATAATTTCATATATACTAGATAAAGAGGAATTTGTGCCACCTGTTGACAAGTTTGGAATAATAATTAGTATTTTTTTCATTATCTCACAGTTTTTGACTATTAGCTGCACTCATTATTAATAATGCATAAAGAAGGTACGAAAAATATGGTAGACGACCTGCAGTATAAGGTTCAAGCGTCATACATACAATAACCATATATATAGTAACTGCTATTACTATACATTTATTCGTTGCATTTTTCTTAAGCTTTATAATAGGATATACTAACATAGATATAAACATTGACAAGCCTACGAAACCATAAGCACAAAGAATAGCTACATAATCGTTATGTGAGCCAAAAGCATATGACATTCCTAATTCTTTACCACCAACATTTCCATAACCTATTATCCAATAGAGTTTTTCACCACTATAAAAGGCATTTAGTTTTTGCTCCCATATTTCGGTTCTACCAGAACCTGTACCTGAGTCATTTAAAACTCTGTATTCCAACAAATCGAAATAACTATTATTATATAAATAAATAATAAATCCAAATATAACTGCAAGAATGAATATTTTATAAATTCTTCCAACTTTAGAAAACACTAATAAAATAGCAAAACTGAATGCAACAGCTAATAACGAACCACGAGAAGCATTTAATACAAGAGTAGGAATAGAAATAGCTATCGTTATTATATAAAAGAATTTCTCAATTATTCCTAATTCTCGATATTTAGTTATTTGAACCATTGCTGCTACTGTTCCCATACCTATAACCATACCAAAATAATTAGGGTCCATCCAACCTGATCTTTCAAGCCCAGAGCCTTGTGCATAATAATCTTCTGTAAAACGATCTTGAAATATAATAAAATATGTAGAAAGAACTAAAGTTACTAAAGATAAACCTGCAGAGTACTTTGAGATTGCATTCCATTCAATATCATTATTCAAATAACGTCCTAATATAACAATAATAAAAACGGAATATGTAATATTCTCTATAGAAAGATTCATTATTAAATCTACAAACAATGTATACAGACCAAACAAAATAACTATATTCGGTAACTTAAATCTAAGATGTTTACTTTTTATAAATAAAACATAAAAACCAAATAAAGAAACCAAATATACTGGCAAATATGTAGGCATAAAAGTATACGCATAACCATAAAGGGCCACACCAGAGAATCCAACTATTAACATAGGAACATAGTCAGATTGATTTAAAAGCGCAGGGAAAAGTAAACAAATGTAATATACGATTTTATAACTCATGTTAGGAGAAGTGCCCCCATTGCCCCATAATGACAATATTAGAATCAATAAAAGATAGTATAAACCTACCCAAATTCTGCTACTTTTATATTCTTGAAAAAAGATCTTCATCACTAAAAATTTTCACTTATAAATGCTCGATATCTTCTTCTTTCTGATTCCAATATCTTATTTACCATTGAATAATCAATATGCTTCAACAGTTCAAACTTGCGATTTTCAAAATCAGAAAATGATTTAACAAATCTATTTTCTAATTTTACCAACCGCAATAAAGAACTTAGTCTTGTAAACTTTTTTTCATCAGCACAAAGTACAATGAACTGTTTGTTAAACAACAGACTTAAAGCTAATCCATGAAATGAATCTGTTATTACAAAATCAGAATTTGCGATGTTCGAAAGCCAATCAATAGGACCGTTCCTAAAGTAACTATTAAGCCTATTATTTTTATACACTGGTATATGAAGTTGCGACGCACAACCTTCAACAATTGCTTTACTCTCAAGTGTATTCTTAAACAAAAAAGTAAATAGTTGATGTTTTGGATTTCTGTTTGGTAGAAGTTTATCAAAAGAGCCATAACCAATGGTTGGATCTGGCAATTGAATGCTACTTATATTAAATATGTCATGGAGTAATTCAACTCCACTATCTTCACGTACAGAAACTGCAACGAATTTGTTTAGCTCATTTTTAACCTCATTTGTTAGTGTTTCTTCTTGATTCCATTCCGTTTTACCGAAACTTGATGATAAAGATATTCTTTTTATTCCATTAGGAACAAAATGAAGAAAATAATCTAAATAGAAGGGATCTGTTATGTCCTTGTTCCAAACTTGATCACTACCAACAGCATAATAATCAGCAGATGGAAGTTTATTATATAGTATTTCGTATGATTTGCTTGTTAAATTCGAAAAATATTTTTTCTTAAACAAATAAAATTGAAATTCCCTAAACAAGTCTACCCACTTTCGTAAACGTTTGTATGTTTTTTTTGTAGAAGGGTGAATAAAATTGATTACGTGAACCTCATGACCAGATTCTTCCAACAATTTACATGTGGCATAAGTTTGCATTACCGCACCATAGCACTTGCCCCAATGTATTGTTAATAAGTTTATTTTTGCCATTATCTTTGATTTTCTAATAAACGTTCATGTTCTTTTATTTCTTCTTCGGAGAACACAGGTTTTATAAATTTTGCAGGTACACCTCCTATTACAGAATAAGGAGAACATGATTTTGTAACCACAGCACCTGCTGCCACTATTGACCCTCTACCTATTGTAACACCTTTTAAGATTGTAACATTACATCCTATCCACACATTGGATTCTATAATTACATCTTGATCGTATTCTGACTTTTTTTCACCAGCTGTTACAGTATCAATGTAACGTCCAACAATAGGCATGTGGTCACCTGTTATAATCGTTAGATTAGGACCTATTATAACATGTTCTTTAATTATCAACTTTGCAGCTGTAGAATATATAGTTGCTCCAGGTCCTATACTAACATTATCTGAGAAAACGAAATTTTCAACTCCCCTAATTACGTAAGGCCAAGCAATACCACTTTTACCCCCCCCGAATCTTTTATTAAGAGAGAAAACAGATTTTTTAACGTACGACTTAAACAATATCTCGTACAGTTTACCTATAATATTATATATTATCATACTATCGAACTATTTGTATCTCTATTTTATTGGTCCTATAAACTTTTTCCATAAATAATAAATATCTATCGAAGACTTTATCAGCGTTTTCATCCAACCACATGAATACAATCGGATTCTTGTCAGAAACGTATGGCTCAACATCTTTAAAACCAGAAATAGCAAATAACTGACGTTTGAGAATTAATCTTCTTTTTATTTTATCTATACCAAATAACTTCATTGCTACATTTAAAAAAGTTTGATGAACCCGATACAATATCGGCATAGAACCTAATGACCAACAACGATTAACAGTACAACCGAGGTTCTTTGAATGTCCTTCAAGAAGAACAGCCCTTTCTTTATCATTTTTCTTAGCTGTTTCTATAAGTTCTGCAACATTTGAAAAATCTGCTTTGAGAGTTGCAGACAAAATAATGCCTTTTATTCTTTTCTCCTTAAAAATAGAAGTGCGGAATTGAAACTCAAAATCATTTGGATACATAGTGATTATTTCTCCGTCAGAAGTGAGAACTGTAGCACTTAACAATAATTCTGATATACTATTATCCTTGCAAGAACTATTATTGCATATTGCTGCACCAATAGTACCAGGAAGTCCAGTTAAATATTCAAAACCTTTTACCCCTTGAGCAACCATAGCTTTTGCTAATTTTATTACTCCAGCACCCGCCTCACAATATATCCGGTCACCCTTTAGCTCAAACTTATTACAACGAAGAGTAGAAACTACTACTGGGATATTTGCAGTATTGAGAATGTATAGATTAGAAGTATGACCAATCAAAAGAAATTCATGATGCCCCTGATAAAGGAACTTAACTACATCTGCAAGTTGGTTTGAATCAGACGGAATTATGAATAAACTTGCGACCCCTCCTCTATGTATCCATGTTCTTTTCTTTAAATCTACATCACGTTCGTATTTTATTTGATGTTGATCAAGATATTCTATAATAGTATTTACCATTTTATTTTTTTATTTATAATATTTTTCACATATATTTTTTCATGTTTATTCAACATTGCAAGATAAGCGACAATCAGAGATATTACTACACTTACCATCCCAACAATTATCAAGCGAATGAAACTTTGTTCTATTACCGATTGTAAAACTATTGGTAATATTGGCACAATAACAGTAAAAATCACACAAGGAATAATCACAGAAGAGATATATTCTGTAAAACTATATGGAAATACCTTTTTCAAAAAGATATTGCACACTATTTGATTTAATATTGTCATTGCCAAACTTACTATATATACAGAATTTGGATTATATCCTATTTTTAAGAAAACCCAAGATATTGGAAGAATAAGACAAACAATAAAACTAGTTGCAATTTGATATTTTTTCATTTTTCCTGTAGCATGAACAACTTGAGAAACAGGTGTATTCAACGAACTAACTACCATGTTAACAAGAACTAATATTGTAAAAGACTTTGTGTAGTCTGGTACTATATCTCCCAACCACAAGTGTAAGATATAATCAAGTTCGAGAATAATTGGTATAGACATCATTGCCAACATCACAAAAGAAACTTTTGACAAACTATAAAACAATCCTCTAACTCGAGCATAATCGCCATAAGAATACGATTGAACTATCTGTGGACGGAAAGCAATAACTATATTACCTTGAAATCCCTGTATTGCAGACATTATCATCCCAGAGATACCTCTTGCAGCATTGACAACAGGACCAAAAAATGCATTCAACAACATATTTAGACCTTGACCCTTCAACATGTAAGCAAAAGAACCAAAAACATTCCAACTAGAAAAGGAAAGCATTGGACGAAATAGCTCTCTATTATATTGCATTTTAAAATTAAGTTCTTTGAAATTCTTCCTGCAATAGCCATAATTTAAAAAGAAGCCAACAATCGTTACAACAAAGAGTAAAGCACCATAAAGAATGAGTTTGTCTCCATTATATACAAATAATAAATAAGCAATACCTAATTTTGCTATTACGTCAAAAATACTAATGTATGCATAAAAATCCATCCTCTCAAATGCCATAATTGCTGCATTATAAGGTATTTGCATAACTATTAACAGCATAGAGGCCACTGAGAGCTGAAAAACCCACATTGCAGCTGTGAATCGCTCTGAAGGTATTATCATCTTGTTATACATATACCATACTCCTAAAGTTTCCAACAACAACAACAGAATTAGTGCTAATAGAAATTGTATTTGCCATGCTGTATTATAAACATTAGCTATATTGCCATCTTTCTTTCCAAGGGTAAAATTATAAAACCGTTGCACTCCATTTGACATAGATGTATTAAGAAATGCGAACATAGACACAAATCCTGCTACAACATTATTGATTCCGTAATCAACAACCCCAAGTGCGTTCAGTACAACTCTTGTAGTGAAAAGCGAAACTATCAACACTAAAAACATTCGGAAGTATAGAAATACAGTATTCTTTGCTATACGTTTATTATTTGAATGGTTATCTATCATAAAAGACCTAATACTTTATATTATACTAAATAAGTAGTATCGTAGTTTACGCCGTGAATACATTACTTATTACAGAATAAAATTGAATATAGATTTCTAGGAATGTAATATTAACAAATAGTAATTATACAATAATTGACATTTACACATCCGGGAGTTGGTCATATTATTAGAAATGCATAATGTGTCAAAATGTATATAGTTGCTTAATAATAGTTCAAGTCTGATTCTGTCAAACAGTTGATTACACATAATTACGCCCACACCTTAATCAAACACATAGCCATAGTTGGTGCGCAGCTCTTCGTACTCGGCTTCATAGCGCTGGCGCTGGTCTTCATCCTTGAAGGTCGAGGCGATGCGGGCTATCTCCTGCATAACCTTGCGGCCAGCATCGATGATGGGCTGGAGGTCGTCTTTGACGTAGTCGAGGAAGTTGGGCTTGTATTCGCCCTTGGTCTCCAGCGATCCC
>ERZ779660.483-NODE-483-length-22995-cov-15.392328_pt1 | contig 22995 bp, 16 predicted proteins | sample MGYA00511906_ERZ779660 | MGnify/ENA primary metagenome ERZ779660 (study PRJEB29588, sample SAMEA2156906) | human gut metagenome | biome: human gut; feature: human-associated habitat; material: faeces | place: Denmark | collected 2008/2010 ... | reverse complement strand
TCTTGCCCAGCATCACGGCAGCACCGTAGACAGCCAGCAGGTTGCTGACGTTAAACTTGCCGATGAAGTTGACACCCACTTCATGTCCGTCGATGTCGAGATACATTCCTTCGAAATGACACTCAATGATCTTGCCCTTGAAGTCGGCCATAGAGCGGGTAGAGTAGGTCTTCACCGTGGCTTTGGTGTTCTGCACCATCACCATGCCGTTCTTGTCGTCGGCGTTGGTTATGGCGAACGCTGTCTTGGGCAGACCGTCGAAGAACGCCTTCTTGGCGTTGCGGTAGTTCTCGAACGTCTTGTGGTAGTCGAGATGGTCGCGTGTGAGGTTGGTAAAGATGCCGCCCGTGAAGGTCAGTCCGCCGATGCGCTTCTGTGCTATGGCGTGTGACGAGCACTCCATGAAAGCATACTCACACTTCGCCTCGACCATCTTTGCCAACAGCGCGTTCAGCTCTATCGGGTCGGGTGTGGTGTGGTCAGCGGGTATGGCCTCGTCCACCACATAGTTGCACACGGTAGAGAGCAGACCACACTTGTGGCCCATGCGCGAGAACATGTTATATAATAAGGTGGCGATGGTCGTTTTGCCGTTCGTGCCTGTCACGCCCACCAGCTTCAGCTTTGTTGACGGGTCACCGTAGAACATGGTGGCGACCTTTCCCACGGCATCTTCTGACGATGTCACCTGCACATAGGTCACACCGTCAGCAAGGGTTGCGGGCATGTCTTCACAGAGCACGGCCTTTGCGCCAAGCTCTATCGCTTTGTCAATAAACTTGTGTCCGTCGACCTGTGTGCCTTTCATGGCGACGAACAGGTGGCCGGGCTTTATGCGGCGTGAGTCGATGTTCACTCCCGTAATGTCAACGTCAGTGGAACCGACCACTTGTGTCGGTTTGATGTTTTTGAGCAATTGTGATAATACCATATTCGTATATTTTTTTTAGCTCCTCCCCATCGCTTCCTTTATAATCATTTCCTTTATGAAAGAAAGATGATCCTTTTTAAAGAAGATGCTTCTTTCCAAGAAAGATGCTTCTTTCCAAGGATGATGCTTCTTTCCAAGGATGATGCTTCTTTCCAAGGATGATGCTTCTTTCTAAGAAAGATGATCCTTTTTAAGGAAGATGCTTCTTTCCAAGGAAGATGGTTCGGCGAAACTGTTTATTTCTTTTACCTTTCTTTTTTCTTTTTTCTTATGAGGACAGTGTCTACACCTTTTTTATATATAAGCTTTTTTTATATATAAGCTTTGGCTTGCACCTTTTTTATATAAGCTTGCGCTTTGTTGCCAAAGGTGCCTTTTTCAAAGGTGTCTTCTTCAAAGGTGCCTTCTTTATCGAAGGTTGAGCGTACACCATTGGCCCTTTCGTATGTGCGTTCCCGGTGCTATGCTCTGCTTCTCCACTTTTCCTCGTCCGTAGAGTTTGGTGCGCACGCCCCTGCTCTCAATGAGGAACACGGCATCGCGTGCTCCCATGCCCGTGACATCGGGCATCTGTCCGCGTACTGCTATCTTTTCACGCTCCAAGGCAATGTGTCCGTTGCCGTTCACCGCCTTGCCCCATATAGGGTTGCCGTTGGCGTAAGAGCCGTTCCAGTCGGGGCGCGGGTTGTATCCAAGCTGGCTGAGCACATAGTCGGCAGCCAGGATGTTGCCGCTCTTCACCTCGGGCTGAACGACAGATGTCTCGTCGTGAGCGTCCTTGATGTCGAGCTTCAGGCTCTGTGCCATCACGCCCTCGGCAATGTCGTGGAACACCTTGCCGCTCATGCCGCCTCCCGAGGCAGGCAGACCGTGCTTCTGTATGCAGACGATGCAACTGTAGCGTGGGTTGTCGGCGGGGAAGAAACCAGCGAAACTGAGCAGGTAGCTTACGCCGCCCGACTTGTATCCGCCCTTGCCTTGCGACACCTGTGCCGTGCCGGTCTTTCCTGCCACCTTAAACGATGGCGAGCCAGCCTTCTTGCCAAGACCTCGGCTCACGACGTGCTCAAGGATGGTCTGTATCTCACCAAGCGTCTTCTTCTTGCAGATGCTCTGGTGCAGAACCACGGTGGGATATTCTTTCACCACCTTGCCGTCTTTCATTGCTGCCTTCACAAAGCGTGGCTGCACCATCTTGCCGTTGTTGGCGATGGCGTTGTAGAAGGTAAGGGTGCTGATGGGTGGCACCTGGGTCTCATAGCCGATGCTCATCCAGGGCAGCGTGGTCTTGCTCCAGTTGACGTACTGCTTTCCGCGCTTGTCGAGCTGCGGGAAGCGCACCTTTGCCGGTGACGAACCGTAGAAGGGCAGGTGCAGGTTGTCGGTGAGGCCCATACGGTGTATGCCCTCCACAAACTTGGTGGGGTTGTTGCGGTAGTGGTCGTCGATAATTCTGCTGACGCCGATGTTAGAACTCACCATGAGTGTCTGTGGCAAGGTGAGCATGCCGTAGCCGCCGCGTCGCCAGTTGTGGTCACGCATCTCACGGCCATACATGGGCCACACGCCACCTGCTGTGTTTACGCGGTATGTGGTGTCGACCACGCCGTCGTCGAGCGCAACCATTATGCTTGCTGTCTTGAACACCGAGCCCGGCTCCATGAGGTTGCTCACGGCGCGGTTCTGTCGCTCGCGATACTGTCCGTCGCCACATTTTTCCATGTTCACGATGGCTTTCACATCGCCTGTCTTCACCTCCATGACGATGGCCACGCCCCAGTTGCCGTTGACGTCGGGCTCGCGTAGCTCCTGCAGCAGTGCTCGCTCGGCGAGGTCCTGTATGCCAACATCGATGGTTGTCACGATGTCGGCGCCGTCGACGGCCGGCTCGTCAATGATGTCGAGGAACGAGCGCAGCACCTTGCGGCGGTGCTTTATGCCTTTCTTTCCGCGCAGCACCGAGTCGTAATATTGCTCCAGACCGCAACGTGCCGTGTCCTTGCCTTTGTACATGTCGCCCAGTGTGCGCTCGGCGAGAGAGCCATAGGCATGCTTTCGCGCGTTGTTGTCTTCGGTGTAGAATCCGCTCTTGTATTTGTTGCCTATGTTGAAGATAGGCAGCAGGCGCACGTCGGCATAGGTGTTATAGTTGACACGCGCCGGCCAGATCTGCCAGTGGCGGCTCATCTTCTTGCGTCCCTCCTCCAGATGCTCTTTAAACTTCGCCGCGGGCATCTCCGGGAAGATGGCGTTCAGGCCGGCGGCAATAGAGTCGACCTTCTTTGGCCACAGCGTGTCCATCTTTGAGTCGTGCATGGCCTGGAAGTCGATGAACAGCTTATATTCTGGCAGTGACGACACCATGAGTTGTCCGTCGCAACTGAGGATGTTGCCTCGTGCGGGCTGAATGGGCAGACTGTCAAACTTGACGCGCTTGGCCACCGCCATCCAGTAGTCGCGCTGTGCGGTCATCATGTATGTTGCCTTTCCTAGCATGACCAATGTGGCTAACGTTATGACGATGGCCAAACAGCTGAAACGCTGTGGGGTTTTTTTATGATCAAACTTACTGCTACTCACTTTTTTTCAACTTTAAGATTCCTTTTCTTTGTCCTAATTGGTAACTCAGCGTTGTCTTTATTCCTCCTTCGGCACCGTTATGATGTATGGCGGTTGCGAGGCGATGTGGAGCGTGCTGTCCTGACAGGCCCTTAGCATGTCGAGCACACGGCTCTCGCGGCTCTTCTCTGTCAGCTCGCTGGTGCTTGAAAGCGCTCTGAACTTAGCGTCTGTCAGCTCCTTCGTCAGCTTGTTTATCTTCACGAGATTGCGTTGGCAGGCGTAACGGTTGGAGATGTAGATGAAGACGAAGAACGTGATGAGGAAGAACACGCCAATCTGGTTTCTCACAACCTTGGCGTTGAGCATGTCGCCGTTGATGATGCTCCTCAGGTTTGTTGCCGCGTTGGGCTTGCTGTCGCCCTCGGTGGCACGCTCCTTCACCATCTCGGCGAACGACTTCAGCGGTCCGGTCTCGTTGTCGTCGTCTTGTGGCTTGTCGCTCTCTTGTGACTTGTTGCCGTCCTTCTCTTTCTTTGAGTCAGCTGGCTTTTGGGCGTTAGAGTCATGGCTCTTGCTGTCATGGCCCGTGCTGTTGTCACGGTCTTTGCTTGTAGAGCTTGCGCCGCCGCTTGTTCCAGCATCGCCTTTAGCGTCAGCGCCGCCGCTCGTTCCAGCGTTGCCGTTTGCCGTTTTGCTCTGCTGTCCCTCTTCAGGTGCGGGGTCGTCATATCCGGCCATGGCGGCTTTCAGCAGAGCCTCCAGCTGCTTGTCGTGTTGTTTGTTGTCTTTGTGTGGTGTCATTTTTTTTCTGCTATTCTAAGTTTCGCGCTTCTGCTGCGCGGGTTTCTTTGTTGTTCGTCCTCAGAAGGAACGATAACCTTGTTGTTGACCAAGGTGAACGGCGAGTTTGTGCGTCCGAAGAAGTCTTGTTCTGTCTTGCCTTCTGCGTTGCCTGTCTTCATGACGTTCTTCACGATGCGGTCTTCGAGCGAGTGGTATGTTATGATGCTCAGTCGGCCGCCAGGCGCCAACAGTTCGGTGGCAGCAGCGAGCATCTGCTTCAGCGCCGTCATCTCGTGGTTCACTTCTATGCGCAACGCCTGAAAGAGTTTTGCCATCTCCTTCTTCTCGCGTTCGCGGCGGAAGAGCGGCTCCACGGCTTTCATAAACTGCTGTGTGGTGGCTATGGGTTCTGCTGTGCGTGCCTTGGCGAGCGCGGCAGCTATGCGTCGCGAGTTTTTCAGTTCGCCGTAGAGATAGAACACGTCGGCAAGCTGCTCCTCGCTGTATGTGTTGACGATGTCGGCGGCTGTCTTGCCGGCGCGTTTGTTCATGCGCATGTCGAGGGGAGCGTCGAAGCGGAAAGAGAATCCGCGCTCGGCATCGTCAAAATGGTGTGACGACACGCCGAGGTCGGCGAGCAACCCGTCAATGTGGTCGATGTCATAATAGCGCATCCAGTTTTTCAGATACCTGAAATTGCTGCGCACGAAAGTGAAGCCGTCGCATCCCTCGGGCACATTGCGCTCTGCGTCGGCATCTTGGTCAAAACTGAAGAGGCGTGCCGTGGGGTCTAAGCGTCGCAGGATCTCGCGCGAGTGGCCACCGCCGCCAAAGGTGACGTCCACATACACGCCACCGGGCTTCAGACATAGAGCGTCGATGCTTTCGTTAAGGAGCACTGGCACATGGTAGCCATCGGCTGTAACAATTTTTTCGGTATCGTTATTTGTCATTTTTTTTCGTTGTTGTCGGTTTTCATTACTGCCTGTATGGCTTTCGCAAACTCGTCGGGCTGCATGAACGGTTTGTCTGTGCCGTCATAGGGCCACAGCTCAATGCAGTCGTCCATGCCTATGACCTTGACGCTTCGCTCTATGCCCGTCATCTGTTGGTAACGGCGCGGTATGAGGATGCGGCCCATCGAGTCGGGCTGCTGCACCTCCACGTCTGCCACAAACTGTCGGAACATCATCTGCTGTTGCGGGTCCCAGCGGTTCAGGCGTGACCGCATGGTGTCGACGAGGCATGACCATGTGCTCTCGGGGTAGATCACAAGACAAGGCTGAAAATCGTCCTTGCGCAGCACCACACGTTCCTCGCCCAGTTCTTGCAGAACTTTGCGGAACACGGCGGGCACTATTGTGCGCCCTTTGGTGTCTACTTTGGCTTCTATCGTACCTATAAATCTCATGCGTACCTTAATAAGAGCAATTAGTGCCCAAAGTTACATAAAATCCTCCACTTTCTGCCACTTTTCACCACAAATTTTGTTTTATGCTTCAAATTTATGATTTTTTCTCTGTTCGTGTGTCAGAAAATCCTTTGGCTTCTCTTTGCTCACATTGTACCTCAAAACGTTACAAAGGCAATAAAAAAGCATATTTTTTCTTGATTTTCTACAATATTAGAAAAAGAAATGTTATTTTTGCATCACATTTACACAAACATGAGTGAATCAATAGAGAAAACCATAGATATAGACAAAATTTTGGCTGGCAAGATGGGCGCAAAGGTCAAGTATGTGCCGCGCTTTCTTGTTAAATGGCTAAAGCACATCATCCATCAAGATGAGGTGAACAGCTTCCTGTGGGAGAGCCGCAACTTGTCGGGCACAGAGTGGCTCAGCGAGTGTGTGCGCTATCTTAAGATGGACGTTGAGATTGTGGGTGAGGAGAACTTGCCCGACAAGAACGACGGCCGCCTTTACACCTTCGTGTCGAACCACCCGTTGGGAGGACAGGATGGCGTGTGTCTCGGCTCCATCATCGGACGCCACTATGACGGTCGTTTCCGCTACCTCGTCAACGACCTGTTGCTCAACCTGCCGGGTCTCAAGCCCGTGAGCATCGGCATCAACAAGACAGGCCGCAACAGTCGCGACTTCCCGCGCATGGTTGAGGCAGGTTTCAAGAGCGACTGCCACATGCTCATGTTCCCCGCCGGCCTGAACAGCCGTAAGCAGAAAGACGGGTCCATACACGACATTCCGTGGAAGAAGACGTTTGTGACGAAAAGCGTTGAGTGTCAGCGCGATGTGGTGCCTATCCACTTCAGTGGCAGCAACTCGAAACGCTTCTATCGCATAGCCGCTTTCAGCGACCGTTTCCTGCCGTTCAACCTCGCCATGATGTTCCTCGTTGACGAGATGTACCGTAACGTTGGAAAACATTTCACCATTCACATCGGAAAGCCCATTCCATGGCAGACCTTCGACAAGAGTCGCACGGCGCAGCAGTGGGCACAGTGGGTGGAGGACCGTGTGTATGATTTGCCAAGAGAGAACGGCAAGTCTGAAAAACAATAATTTGACAGCATAGACATAAAATCGGAAAAAAAAGTACTCGATTTTTTGAAAACCATAAGAGAAAAAGAGAGATGGAAGAGCCAATAATCGAACCAGTGAGTAAGGAGCTGCTTAAGAGTGAACTGACGCCCGAACGGCAACTGCGAATGACCAACAAAAGTCATAACGAGATTTATGTGGTGACCGCCCATAACGCGCCCAACGTGATGCGCGAGATTGGACGTCTTCGCGAGATTGCTTTCCGCGAGGCGGGAGGCGGCACAGGCAAGTCGATGGACATCGACGAGTTTGACACATGCGACAACTGCTACAAGCAGCTCATCGTGTGGAACCCTGAGGCAGAGGAGATTATCGGCGGCTACCGTTACCTCTTAGGCACCGATTGGGAGATGGATGCCAACGGTCAGCCCAAACTGGCAACAAGCCACATGTTCCATTTTTCTGACAAGTTTCTGACCGACTACATGCCCTACACCATTGAGCTTGGACGTTCGTTCGTGTCGTTGCCCTATCAGAGCTCGCGCATGGGAGCCAAGAGCCTGTTCGCCCTCGACAACCTGTGGGACGGCTTGGGAGCGCTCACCGTCATCAAGCCTAACGTCAAATATTTCTTCGGAAAGATGACGATGTATCCTTCATACATTCGTCGTGGTCGCGACATGATTCTCTATTTCCTCAAGAAACATTTTGATGACAAGGAAAACCTCGTCATTCCTCTCAAGCCTCTTAAGATAGAGACGCCTGAGGAGGAGCTGCGCGAACTGTTCTGTGAGGACAGCTTCAAGGACGATTATCGCATCCTTAACCGCGAGGTGCGCAAGCTGGGTTATAACATCCCGCCGTTGGTGAACGCCTACATGGGGCTCTCACCCACCATGAAGCTCTTCGGCACCGCCATCAACTATGGGTTTGGTGACGTCGAGGAGACGGGCATCCTCATCGCTGTCGACGAGATTCTCGACGAGAAGCGTGTGCGACATATCGACTCGTTCATTAAAGAACACCCTGAAGCTCTGAAAATTACGAGTGGGGCGAATAATGTTATTTACAAGGAAAAAGAGTAAAAAGGCATAACGGAAAATATAACCTTCTGTTCATGAAATGGCCGCAGCTGTTCAAAGTTGCGGCCATTTTTGTGTTTATGGCATAAATGTTTGGCTCTATCTGTTTTATAGGCTATCTTTGCAGAAAATAATTTGCCTCTTTGTAATTTGTAAAGCAGAAATATAAATCCTAAAAAACACAATTCTATGACATTTAAAAGATTAGCTTCGGCCATAGCTCTCGCTGCCATGATGCTGGCATCAACAGGCAAGGCCAATGGGCAAACTCCGCGACCAGAGTATCCGCGCCCGCAGTTTGAACGTTCAGAGTGGATGAACCTCAACGGAACATGGACTTATTCTTTCGATTTCGGTAAGACAGGGGAACAGAAGGGATGGAAAAACTCAAAGGGCTTTGATGGCCACATAACAGTGCCCTTCTGTCCAGAAAGTTCGCTCTCGGGTGTACACCACACCGACTTCATCAACAGCATCTGGTATCAGCGTCAACTTAATATCCCGTCAGTTTGGAGCGGAAAGAAAATAATGCTTAACTTCGGGGCTGTTGATTATGAGGCCCACATCTATGTGGACGGACAGCTCGCCATGCAGCACAAAGGCACAGGATCATCCTTTAGTTGCGACATCACGCGCTATGTAAAGCCTGGCCACACCCATAACCTTGTGGTTCAGGTGAATGACAACCTGCGTAGCGGCATGCAGCCTGGCGGCAAGCAGTGTTTTAATCTCCACTCAGAGGGATGTATGTATACTCGCGTCACTGGTATCTGGCAGACGGTGTGGATGGAAGCCGTTGATGAGGAGGGCCTAAAGAGTGTGTTTGCCACGCCAGATATTGACCAACAGCAGCTCGTCATACGCCCACAGTTCTATGGCCAGAACGCTGCCAATAAACTCGTTGTCACGTTGTATGACGGCAAGAAAGAGGTGGCGCGTAAGAGTGTGCCGTGTGGCGATGGCTCTGTGGTGGTGCTGCCCGTCAAGGGCATGAAGCTGTGGAGCCCAGAGAGTCCGTTCCTTTATGGCCTCAAATATCAGGTAGTGAAAGACGGCAAGGTCGTTGACGAAGTAAGCTCATATGCTGGCATGCGCAAGGTGCATCTTCATGACGGCTATTTCTATCTCAACAACAAACCTTACTATCAACGTCTTGTGCTCGATCAAGGCTATTATCCCGACGGCATCTGGACAGCTCCCTCAGACGAGGCTCTGAAGAAGGACATAGAGATGGCAAAGGCTGTTGGCTTTAACGGGGCACGCCTTCACCAGAAGAGCTTTGAGGAGCGCTACTATTATTGGGCCGACAAGCTCGGATACTTGACATGGGGCGAGAGCGCCAGTTGGGGACTGAACATCAACAACGAGGAAGCTTGCCGCAACTTCATATCAGAATGGGCTGAGCTGGTGGAGCGTGACCGCAACCACCCGTCGCTTGTTACATGGACACCGCTCAACGAAACTTGGAACGCTGAGAACACAGGCGTCTACACGCGTTTTGTGCAGAACCTTTATGACATGACGAAGGCCATTGACGGCACACGCCCTGTAAACGATGCCAGTGGCGACTCGCATATAAAAACCGATATATGGAGCGTGCACAACTATTGCCGTACGCCTGAGGAGTTTAAACGCGATTTTGCCCTTGAGCCTGGTAAGGAGCCATATCGCAACATGCGTGGCGACCATTGGCAGTGGCTCGCTAAGTATGAGGGTCAGCCTTATATGCTCGACGAGTGGGGTGGCCTGGGCTATGTGGTGCCTGAGAAACGCCATGGCAACGACACATGGGGCTATGGCGGCATGATTAAGGATGCCGAGGAGTTCTACCGCATACTTCGCAGTGAGGTGGAGTCGATCAAGGCATTAAAGCATATCACAGGTTTCTGTTACACGCAGATTACGGATGTGGAGCAAGAGCAAAATGGCATCTATAACTATGACCGCACTCCTAAGTTCGACACAAACCGCATAAAGGAGATTTTCGAACTCATTCCTTCAAACATTGAGGAGAATAAAAAGTAAAAAAGCTTTTTAAAGGTAAAAAGGCTTTTTAAAGGTAAAAAAGTAAAAAGGTAAAAAAGGGCTGGCGCCGTTGGAAGAGAAAAACGTCAGCCTTTTTTTACCTTTTTACCTTTAAACGGCTATATGATTTTTCACTTTTCGCTTTTCACTTTTCCCTTCCAACGGCTTCAGCCCTTTTTTACCTTTTTACCTTTAAACAGCGTTCATGATGAGCCATGTCAGATAAGCAAGGTAGATGATGGTGAGCACGGCACCTTCCCAGCGCTTCACCTTATAGGTCGTGCGGCAGAAGAACCACATGAGCAGCATGCTGGCGAGCATCATGATGAGGTCGAGCGTGGTTATGCCAGCTATGTGCATGGGCTTGACGAGGCCCGTTATGCCGATGATCATGAGGATGTTAAACACGTTGGAGCCTATCACGTTGCCTATGGCTATGTCGCTGTTGCCCTTTTTTGCCGACACCATACTGGTGGCGAGTTCTGGCATAGAGGTGCCACCTGCCACGATGGTCAAGCCAATCACAGCATCCGACACACCGAGACTGGAGGCCACGAACGAGGCGTTGTCGACAAACATGTTGGAGCCGGCGATGAGGCACAACAGGCCGACAACGAGCATTACGACCGCTTTAAGCATTGATGTTCCTGACGCTTGTGATGCTTTCGGAGCTGAGGTTTCAGATGAAGATGCTTCAGACGATGAGGGCTGAGACGTAGATGCTTCAGGAGCAGAGGTCTGAGACGTAGGTGTTTCAGAAACAGAGGTCGATGCAGCAGCCGCTGTTGCCATTGCTGCGCCACTTGTCGCCACGGCTGCTGCGGGTCCCTCTGTTGTCTTTGCATATTTCAGCGTCACATACATGAAGAGGCAGAAGCCTGCGAAGAGCACGGCGGCATCAACTCTTCCTATTGCTCCATCGAGGCAGAAGAGGAGCATAAGCAGAGAAGCCACCACAGCAAACGGGATGTCGCGTTTCACGCTCGACCGTTTCACCATGATGGGTGCCACCAGGGCAGAGCAGCCCACAATGAGCAGCGTGTTAAGGGTGTTTGATCCCACCACGTTACCCACGGCAAGGTCGGGCGTGCCTTTCAGCGCCGACACCATGCTCACGCAAAACTCAGGCATCGATGTGCCCATGGCCACGATTGTCAGTCCGATGACCATCTGACTGACACCGAAGCGTGTCGCGATGTTCACCGCGCCATCGGTAAGCCAGTCGGCTCCTTTCAATACAATAATCACTCCAAGCACCAACAGCACGATGTTTATCGCCATGCTGTCGGTGCACATTGTTTGTAAAAGTTGTGTTGTCATAAAAATAAAAATTTAAAGCCCCTCCCCCGCTATAGGAATGTTGATTTTTGAATGTTGAATGTTGAATTGTCGGCTTTCAGCCGATGTTGAATTTTCGAATTTTGATTTTTCCTTTTTTAAAGGCTATCGAATTCTTCACTCATCACTCTTCGTTCTTCACTTAAAAGAGGCTATTGAATTCTTCACTCTTCGTTGGCTTTCCCTTCGGCCGCCGAACGTTGTTTCTTCACTCTTCCCTTCCAACGGCGTCAGCCCTTTTTTACCTTTTTACCTTTTTACTTTTTTACCTTTAAACGATTGGCAGCGAGGTGCCATTGATCTTTTGGTAGAAGTCGAGGGCGAAGATGTCGGTCATGCCACTAATGAAGTCGATGACCGCCATGATGCGCGTCTCAAGGTCCTCGCTTTCGATGTCATACTGGCTGCTGAAGCGGCGTATGAGCTGTTTCGAGTGGTAGTTGTCTGGACGGCAGGCGGCGTCGACGAGCGTCTCCATGAGCGTCTCCATGATCTTGTAACCGCTCAGCTCCACGTCGAGCACCGGCTTGCTGTTATATATCTTCCTCACGCTCAGCTTCTGACAGCGTCGGTAGGCATCGCGCACCTCGGGCGTTATGTGGTCGATGAGGCTGCCCTCGAACGTGCCGTCCAGAATCTCCTCTTCGTGGTCGCAGAACGCCTTGGCACACTCGTTCTCAAGCTTGCCAATGACGCATGCACGCATATACACAATCTCCTCGTTCTCATCGCTCACGCCCTCATCCTTGGCACGTTGCTGAATGTTTCGGCGCGTCTCCTCGTCGAAGAACGACAGAAACAGGTCGGCGGTCTCTTCATAGCTAAGAATCTTCAGCTTGTGCGAGTCCTCGATGTCCATGATCTCATAGCAAATGTCATCGGCAGCCTCCACCAGATAGACCAGCGGGTGACGGGCGTAGCGTAGCGGCTCACCCTCGGCAGAGAGACGGCGTATGCCCAACTCCGTGGCAATGCGCACAAAGCTCTCGCGCTCCGTGCAGAAGAAGCCAAATTTGCCGTGCGTGCCTGCCCAGTGGCTCTCGAACGGATATTTCACGATGCTTGCCAGCATGGCGTAGGTCATCACGAACCCGCCCTCGCGGCGCCCGTGAAAACGGTGTGTGAGCAGACGGAAGGCGTTGGCGTTGCCCTCAAAGTGTATGAGGTCGTTCCAGAAGTCGGGCGACAGATGCGTCTGCAGCTTTTGGCCCGCACCCTCGCGGAAGAACGCCTGTATGGCCTTCTCTCCACTGTGTCCGAACGGCGGGTTGCCCATGTCGTGTGCCAGACAGGCCGTGCTCACAATGGTGCCGAGCTCCTCAAACAGCGTTCCCGCCAACTCGGGGCGTCGCTGCTTGATCACGCGGGCGGTGTCGTTGCCTAACGACATGCCCACGCTCGCCACCTCCAGCGAGTGGGTGAGGCGGTTATGCACAAAGATGCTGCCCGGCAGCGGAAACACTTGTGTCTTGTTCTGCATGCGGCGGAAGGGCGCTGAGAAGATCAGGCGGTCATAGTCGCGCTTAAACTCGGAGCGGTCGTCATGGCGCAGGCGGTGACGTTCCTCCTGCCCAAACCGTTTGTTAGATATGAGCTGGTTCCATTTCATGGCGGCAAAGTTAATAAAAAAATGAGAAACGACCCATAAAAAACAAAAATGTAACAAAACAATCTTTTTATGTGCCTTGAAAACCACGTCTTTATCTTCATGCCCTTAACCTTCATCTTCTTTATTTCCTTTTTCCTCATCTTCTCAATCTTTCAGTTTCTATTCCCTATCTTCTTTTGTTGTTTCTTTATAAAACTTGCGCAAATGTATCTAAAAACACCCGTTAGCGCAGATTATCCGTTTTAAACTTGCGCAAACGCATCTAAAAACGCCTGTTAGCGCATATTATCCGTTTTAAACTTGCGCAAATTGCCTCTCCTTCATCCCCTTCAACCATTTTTAGCACAAAAAATGAAGCAATGTGGATAATAATCAGTATTTTTGCATCTTAAATACTCAAGAAAAAAATGACAATGACAGATATTACCGAAGTGAAAGTAATCAACCGCAGCCATCACCCCCTGCCACAGTATGCAACGCCGCTAAGCGCCGGCATGGATCTGCGTGCCAACATCGACGCGCCCATAACCCTTCGCCCGCTTGAGCGCTGCCTCATACCCACAGGCCTCTTTATAGCGCTGCCCCCAGGCTATGAGGCACAGGTGCGCCCCCGCAGCGGACTGGCTCTGAAGAAGGGCATCACCGTGCTCAACTCGCCTGGCACCATCGATGCCGACTATCGTGGCGAACTGATGGTGCTGCTGGTGAACCTCTCGTCAGACAATTTTGTGGTTAACGACGGCGAACGCATTGCCCAGATGGTGGTGGCACGCCATGCACAGGTGCAGTTTGTCCCCGTCACAGAGCTCGACAGCACCGAGCGCGGCGAGGGAGGCTACGGCCACACGGGAGTAAAATGAACCCCATAACACAAACGACAATGCGACATATCCATTTCAACCATACACCCCTCGTCTTTGTGGCCCTGATCATGGCCTTGGTCTTCGGACCTGCGCTGGCAGGCAACCTGCCTTTCATGAAGGACAAACACAAGGACAAAAAGACCACCATTTTTGAGGCAAAGGAGCAGGGTAATACCTGCGCCTTTGCCGATAGTCTCTCGCGCAACGACAGCCGACGCTACGACTATTTCTTCCTTGAGGCGGTGCGACAGCAGAACTCGGGCAACCTTGACGCCGCCTTCGACCTGCTGAACCATTGCATAAGCATCAACCCCAAGGCGGCGGAGGCCTATTATCTCGCAGCGCTCTATTATTCGGAGCTCAACAACGACACCATGGCGCTCAACTATCTGCAGAAGGCAGCAACGCTCAGTCCGGCTAACGACACATACCAAGAGCAGGTGGCGCAATATTTTATCGGAACAAACAGCTACGCCAAGGCCATTGAAGCCTACGAGCGTCTATATAAGCACCACCGCGACCGTAGCGACATACTCAGCGTGCTCACACAGCTCTACCGTCACGAGAAAGACTATGACAACATGCTGCGCTGTCTGGAGCTGATGGAGGAGGTCGACGGCTCCAGCGAGGAGCTGACGCTGGCAAAGATGAACGTCTATGAGCTGAAGGACGACAGAAAGATGGCGCTCAAGCAGCTGCGCTCGCTCGTCGACAGCCACCCCAACGAGCCCAACTATAAGGTCATGCTCGGCAACTGGCTCCTTCAGAACGACCGTAAGAACGATGCCTACAAGCTGTTCACGGCTGCCGTGGAGGCAGACCCCGAGAGCGAGTATGCCCTCACGTCGCTTTACGACTATTACAGACAGGCGGGCCGCGACTCGCTCGCCACACAGCTGCGCGACCGCATATTGCTCAGCGCAAAGACCAATATAAAAACCAAAACATCGATGGTCAAGCAGGTCATCGATGAGAACGAGGCTCAAGGCGGCGACAGCACACAGGTGCTCGCCCTCCTCGACAGGATGGAGCAAGCCTCTCCCAAGGACGCTAACGTGGCGATGCTCCGTGCGGTGTATATGGAGCTGAAGAAGATGCCCGACTCGACGGTGTGTCACGCCCTGCAAAAGGTCATCGACATCTCGCCCGACAACTCCCCGGCACGTCTGCAACTGTTGCAGAAGCTCTGGCCCATGGAGCGCTGGGACGACATCATCGCCGCTTCCTCACAGGCCATACAGTATATCCCCGACGAGATGGCGTTCTACTATTTTCTCGGACTGGCCCACTACCAGAAGAATGAGAGCGACGCTGCCCTCGATGCCTTCCGCCGTGGTGTCGGCGAGATAACGCAGGAGAGCAACCCCGAGTTTGTGTCCGACTTCTACGCTCTCATGGGCGACATCCTCTACACCAAGGGTCAAGAGAAGGAGGCATTCGCCGCCTACGACAGTTGTCTGCAATGGAAGAGCGACAACATATCGTGCCTCAACAACTATGCCTACTATCTGAGCGAGAAGAACCTCAACCTCACCAAGGCAGAGGAGATGAGCTACCGCACGGTAAAGGCCGAACCCGACAACGCAACCTATCTCGACACCTACGCCTGGATCTTGTATCAGCAGAAGCGTTATGCCGAGGCAAAGATATACATAGACCAGGCGGTGAAGAACGACACCGACACGGTGCATGTCACGCCTGTGGTCATTGACCATGCAGGAGAGATCTACATGAAGCTCGGCGACCCTGACCGCGCCGTCAGCTTCTGGCAGCTGGCCATCTCGCGAGGCGGCGACAAGGCTCTGTTTGAACGAAAAATCAAAAAGGCGAAAAAATGAAAACAAAAGTTATACTCATGGCAGCAGCCATCGCTGCTCCTTTGCTGCTCGGCTCTTGCGCCTCAAAGAAGGCTGTGGCCGACGGCACCGCAACATCATCTACCTCGTCGAAGCACAACGCCAAGACCGAGGCTGCCGACGACAATACCGTCACGACCATGGCGTTCCTGCAAAAGGTCAACGACAACCAGGTCTATGCCAACGACATCGTGGGCAACATAAGCTTCAACCTCACAGCAGGAAGCAAGGACATCACCGTGCCGGGAGCGCTGCGCATGCGCAAGGACAAGGTCATCCGTCTCCAACTCTTCATTCCCATCCTTGGAACAGAGGTGGGCCGACTGGAGTTTACGCCCGACTATGTGCTCGTCATTGACCGTCTGCACAAGGAATATGTGAAGGCCGACTATTCGCAAGTCGACTTCCTACGCCAGAACGGCATCACCTTCTACAGCCTTCAGTCGCTCTTCTGGAACCAGCTCTTTGTGCCGGGAGAGAAGAAGGTCGGTCAGGGACAGCTCAAGAAGTTTGATGCCGCGCTCGCCGGCACCACACCACTGGTCACGGTGACGCAAAACAGCGGCCGCATGCAGATGGCATGGCAGACCGACCGCCAGACAGGACGCATAAACGAGGCCAACATCCTGTACCGCAGTCAGGCTCACGGCGAGTCGACGCTCAACTGGAAATATTCTTCGTTCAAGGCCGTGGGCGTGAAGCAGTTTCCTGCACAGCAGGTCTTCAAGTTTTCCACAACAGCCTCCAACAAGGTGCCGCCCGTGCAGGTGAGCATCAGGATGAACGACGTCAAGACATCGTCCAACTGGGATGCCCTCACGGAGGTGTCGCCAAAATATAAGCAGATCAACGCTACCGACGTGCTGCAGAAGCTGTTGCAGTTTTAAAGTCGCGCACATGTCACCCCTCTTTTTTATCTGAAAAAATCAATTAATGTCAATGAAAAGAATAATCATTGTTTCTCTCATCGCTCTGCTCGCCTTCTCCACACAGGCGCAGCAGAAGCGCAACACGTCAAAGCAAAAGGCCACGGTCACACGCTCTACAGCAACAAAGCGCAAGAGCTCCGCTGCCTCGTCGCGCAACAACGCGGCAAGAAAAGGTGCGCAGAAAACCAAGGGCAGGCAGACTGCCAGGAACAATGGCAAGAACAAGAAAGGCACAGCCAGCTACACCAACGCCTCCATTCGCGGTCTGCAGAACCAGCGCTCGCAGGTGCAGAAGAAAATAAGACAGCAGGAGCAGGCCCTCCGTGCCAACAAGGCCGACGTGAAGAAGCGTCTGCAAAACCTCATGGTGCTCAACACCGAGATAGGGGAGCGACAGAAGAAGATTGACAACATACAGAGCGACATCTCCCACATCGACAACAACATCGGCATCCTCAACGCCCAGCTCAAGACGCTTGAGCAGCAGCTTAACGAGCGTAAGGCGCGTTACATAAAGTCGATGCGTTACATCACCCGTCAGCACACCTTCCAGGACCGTCTGCTCTTCATCCTCTCGGCGAGGGGCTTCGCGCAGATGTATCGTCGTCTGAGGTTTGCACGCGAGTATGCCGCCTACCAGCGTGTGCAGGGCGAGGCTGTGAAGGCCAAACAGGTACAGGTCGACGAGAAGCACCGTCAGCTGCAACAGGTCAAGGGCCACAAGACCACGCTGCTCGCAAAAGGTCAGGAGGAGCGCAAGGCTCTTGAGGGTCAGCAGACGGAGCAGCAAAACATGGTGGCATCGCTGCAAAAGCAGCAGAAGACCATTCAGCAGATCATAGACCAGCAGAAGAAGGTTAACGCAAAGCTCAACGCCGAGATCGACCGGCAGATAGCCATAGAGGTGGAGAAGGCCCGCAAACGTGCCGAGGAGGAGGCCCGCCGCAAGGCTGAGGCCGAGGCGGCAAGAAAACGGGCTGCCGAGTTGGCACGCAAGAAGGCGCAGGCTGAGGCTGAGGCGCGTGAGAACGCACGGCGTATTGCCGAGGCGAAGGCGCGTGAGCAACGCCTCAAGGAGGCGGCGCGTCTGGCGGCACAGCGTGAGAACGAGGCACAGCGCGAACGGGCCGAGCAGGCGGCGCGCGAGGCCGAGGCAGAACGTCTGGCGGCTGAGCGCAAGGCTGAGGCCGATGCCAAGCGCAGCAAGAAGGCTATTGCTGAGGTCAAGGAGAATGCTCACGAGGCGCTTACCGTGCCGTCGGCTGACCGTGCGCTGTCGGGCGCGTTCGAGCAGAACCGTGGCCGTCTGCCCATGCCCATCACGGGCAGCTACCGTGTGGTGAGCCATTTCGGACAGTATAACGTGGAGGGTCTGAAGGGTGTGACGCTCGACAACAAGGGTATCAACATCCTCGGATCGTCTGGCGCACAGGCACGAAGCATCTATAACGGCGAGGTGAGTGCCGTCTTCGGTTTCAGCGGCTCCATGGTGGTCATGGTGCGCCACGGCTCTTACATCTCGGTCTACTGTAACCTCTCGTCTGTGTGTGTGAGCCGCGGACAGAAGGTGTCGACACGTCAGGCCCTCGGAACGGTGGGACGCGACCACATCCTTCAGTTCCAGCTGCGACATAACATGGCCAAACTCAACCCTGAGAGCTGGATCGGCCGATAACCTTTAAACCTTTTTTCTTATGACCTCTACACAGCTACAACCCGGAACCGTGATCCACGGCACACATAACGACTACCGCATAGAGCGTGTTCTCGGACAGGGGTCGTTCGGCATAACCTATGTTGCCAACGTGCGACTGAAGGGCAGGCTCGGCGCCATCGAGTCGACGGCCACGGTGGCGATAAAAGAGTTTTTCTTGCGCGATGTGAGTAGCCGAAACGGACTGCGTGTGTTCTCCGTGAGTGACAGTGCGCTTTGCTCCGACTATCGTCGCGACTTCCTGCGCGAGGCGCAGAACCTGTCGCGGCTTGACAACGACCACATCGTCAAGGTGCTCGAGACCATTGAGGAGAACGACACGGTCTATTATGTCATGGAATATCTCTCTGGCGGCAACCTCGACCAGCATATCCTCTCTCACGGCAAGCTCTCTTGTCGTGAGGCGCTCGACATAGCTATACAGATTGGCGAGGCGCTCAAGTGTATGCACGCCCAACACATGCTGCACCTTGACCTCAAACCGCTTAACGTCATGCGGGGCGAGGACGGACACATCGTGCTCATCGACTTCGGATTGTCCAAGTGTTTCGGTGCCGACGGACAGCCTGAGTCGAGCACACGCATAGGGCAGGGCACAACAGGCTATGCCCCCATCGAGCAGCACAGCTTCAAGAAAGCCGACGGGTTCATGCCCACGCTCGACATCTATGCTCTCGGTGCCACCCTCTTCAAGATGCTCACAGGCAGCGTGCCGCCCGAGGCGTCGGTGGTGCTCAACGAGGGATTGCCCGTTGACGAACTGTCGTCGGCAGGCGTGCCTCCAGCCGTCATAGCTCTCGTTGAACGTGCCATGCAGCCTCTGCGCCGTATGCGTCATCAGACCGTCGGCGAGTTTGTTTACGAGGCGCAACGTCTGCTGGCATCGGCCCCCTCGTCGGTGGGCGGACCGGCTGCTCCTTCAGCAGACGTTCCAACGCCCGTTGGTGACGCAACCCGTAGGTCGGACGGTTGGTCTGACAATCCGAAAAGTTTTTTTGCTGTTCGTGAGACCATCATCCCCAACGATGAGACGACCGACCGCGAAGGTGCTGTCAAGGAAAACCATCCTGCAAAGATAGAGGTGCGGTGGAAGCAGAACCTCGATGAAGCCACCAAGCAGAAGCTGCGCACGTTCCTCTCTGGCATGAGACGTAGGAGGGTGTGGAACAACCATCCTTATGACGACGACGGCGACAAGGTGGAGGTCTTTACGCTTGGCGACAATTCGCTCGCAGAGGCCATGGACATTATAAACAACCGCGCAACCGACGGCTATTTCCCGCGCCTTGGCCTACATACAGCGTTGCGTGCCGTGCTTCTGTTGGAGCAGATGACAGGTCTCTCGTTCCGCCTTGCCTCTGAGAGCGAGTTGGTCTTTGACCGTTATGATCCTGATCGTAAAGACCTATATCTTTGCTTCGACGGATTTAAAGATGGCTTCTATCTTATTCATGAGGAACAAGTGACTGGTGTAAGGTTTGAAGGTATGGAGTACATAACCAAGATTAACGCCTACACCCATCTGTTTTTTGACAGTTACGGAATGCAGATTGTCTGCGATGGCGCATCGCCCATGTGTGATGGTGCGTCGTTCAACCTTCGCGCCACACAGATGATGCATGAAGAGATGCAACCCATCGGCAACTCGTTCTATAGGGTAAGAAGCGGTAACCAATGGAACATCTCCTCTTACTTCTCGCCCGTCATGCCCTTGCTGCCCCAATGGCACGACAACATTAGCGATTTCTCTGTCCACACCCTACCAGGGCCTGCCTTTGGCTTGTCCTATGTGGGTGTTAAGGCCACCGACCTATCGGGCTACACCTATTATTATAAGTGGATCGGCAGCAACTTTGAGCTTATAGCCAAATATGACAAGAAGGAAAGGGAAGAACGTGAGCAGTTCACATAAGCCACCGGTAGCTTGTTGATGTAATGTTTACGACAGCATGTAAATGTAATGTTTACGACAGCATGTAAATGCGATTTTTTCTTCCGTTTTCCCCTGTTCTAAAGAGCTCCCGATTTCTGCATATTTATGCATTTTCCGGGGCTTTTTTAGTGGCGTTTTAAAAGGGCCCAACTTACGATTTGAAAGTGCCCATTTGACGTCCTCAAAGAGGCTCTTTGACGAGCTCATTAAGGCCCTTTGACAGCCTCAAAGAGCCTCTTTGACAAAACCACCCCTATTTTAAGAATTGTTAATAAAAACAGTAAATAAAACCCCGCTTATTTTTGAAAATAACAAGCAAAACCCTTTATTTTGCTTACAATCGCTGTTTTGGGTATTTATTCATTTTCTTCTTTTGTTTTGCATAAATATTCATTCCTGCGTATAAAAATACCATCGGTTTTCCCACTAAAAATCCCTTCTTTTCTCCACTAAAAAACCCTTCTTTTTCCCCACGAAAATTCCATTCTTCTTTCCCACTAAAATTCACTTCTTTTTTCAAAAAACAGTCCCCTTTAAATATTCTTTTCATCAAATCATTCCTCCCTCGCGTTTAAAAAAATCAGTGAGAGTGAGATCCGTGTGCAACCCTCTCAATTAGATCCATTTGCCAGTACCGCTTATAAGTATTCGCCTAATTCGTTCGAGATTTATTTCCTCAAGCATCAAGATTCGTTTAATTCGTGTTCAAAAAATAAAATTCGTGTTCAAAAATAAAATTCGTGTTCGAAAAGATAATATTAGTGTTCCATGTTGAAACGTGGAATAATTCCTGTTTCATGTGTCTTAAAACGTGGAATAATTCCTTTTTTTAAGTGTGAAACTTACGGAATAATTCCTGTTTTTATGCTGCTTAAACACGAAATAATTCCTGAAAAGGTCTTGACTGTCAGATTTTTTGTATCTTTGCAGATATTTAAAAATTAACGATATGTTATATAGAAAGTTTGCTTCACGCTTAGAGCAATTCCTTAAGAATGAGCCAAATAAGATACTGCTGGTCAATGGGGCTAGGCAGATAGGAAAGTCTTACATTATTCGTTATGTCGGCACTCGCTTATTTAGCAATTTTGTTGAGATTAATCTAAAAGCAGACAAGGAGGGCGATGGCTTGTTTGCGACAGTAAGAAGCAAGGATGATTTTTATCTTCAGTTAGGCGCCTTGGCTGGCAAGAAATTGGGAAACCGAGGTGATACCTTGATTTTTCTCGATGAGATACAAAGCTATCCGCATCTCATGACCATGCTCAAGTTTCTAAATGAGGACGAACGCTATCGTTACATTGCAAGTGGTTCTGAACTTGGAGTGGCTTTGGCTCAGACACCATCCGTGCCTATTGGAAGCATCGCTATAGAACAGATGTATCCTCTTGATTTTGAAGAGTTTCTCATTGCTATGGGTTGTGCTCAGACAACAATAGAAGGGGTAGAAGAATGTTTTAAAAAACGACAGACTCTTAGCGATTCCTTGCACAATTATATGTTGCAACAGTTTAAGATTTATCTGCTTGTGGGAGGAATGCCTGATGCAATCAACAAGTTTGTTGAGAACCGTAATATTGCTCAGGTACGTGACATTCAGCGCGACATACATGCTCTCTACCGCATTGATGCGTCGCAATATGACGAAGAGAAAAAACTCGTTATACGAAAGGTCTACGATCTTATTCCGTCAAATATGGAAAATAAGAAGAAGCGTATTGTTGTAAAAAAAATTGAGGGCAAGGCTGGGCATAAGCAGTTTAGCGATTATGCTGATGAGTTTGAATTTCTTACCAACTCGGGTGTGGCTCTCGCCGTTCGTGCCATCAGCAATCCTAAGTTTCCGCTTATAGAGTCGGAAAGTAAAAATCTACTGAAACTATATCTTAGCGATGTAGGACTGCTCACCAATTTGCTCTACTCCACCAATGTGAATGCTGTGTTGCGCGATGTGTGCAGCGTTAACCTTGGTTCTGTCTACGAGTCGATGGTGGCACAGGAGCTGCATGCCCATGGGTTTGCCCTTCACTATTATGACAACAAGCAGCGCGGCGAGGTCGATTTTCTAATAGACGATTATTCTTCACTCACGGTGTTGCCCATTGAGGTTAAGTCGGGAAAAGATTATAAAGTGCATAGTGCTTTGGATAAATTTATCTCAACACCCGATTATCACATCTCACAGGCCGTTGTTTTTAGTAATGAGCAAAAAGTTTTTACCAATCAAAACATCACCTACATGCCGATTTATTTTGTCATGTTCTTCAAAAATGAGCCTTCATCAAATGATGAATGTATAATTCCTGACGTGCAATTATAGACAAAAGGACATAATTGGCATTAGTTAAACTCTACTCTTGGGCTGTGCTTGTTTTGTGTGTGTATGTGCACGCACACACCCACGCGCCCGCATGCGTATATTTTATAAGGTAAATTAAGTGTTTTACCCGTGTAAATTGTAAACAGATGTTAAAAAGATATGTTTTTAAGCAACTTTTTTGCAAAAAGATTTGGTTCGTAAGCCAAAAAGCTATACCTTTGCATCCGCTTTCGAGAACGAACGACACTTGAAGCTAACGCCGATAGAGAGTGTTCGAGAAGGGAGCAATAAAGAAAGAGTTCTTTGAAAAAGATTTACATAAAACAGAGAAGTAGTACAAGAAGCAAGAGTGTTAGTCGCAAGACGATCACTTTTGGGTAAAAAAGAAACCAGTCAATTTGCTTCATAAAAAAGGATACTCATCTTGAACAGAGACAATTCACTTTCACCTTATATTATATATAGGGAGTAAGTAAAAAGATATTTTTACAGTGGAGAGTTTGATCCTGGCTCAGGATGAACGCTAGCTACAGGCTTAACACATGCA
>ERZ779660.448-NODE-448-length-23895-cov-12.562752_pt1 | contig 23895 bp, 16 predicted proteins | sample MGYA00511906_ERZ779660 | MGnify/ENA primary metagenome ERZ779660 (study PRJEB29588, sample SAMEA2156906) | human gut metagenome | biome: human gut; feature: human-associated habitat; material: faeces | place: Denmark | collected 2008/2010 ... | reverse complement strand
CAATATCAACTTTGCCCATGTGGCTTAGTATAAATTAATTTTTACGACTTACTTAACTAATAACTAATAAATAATAAATAATAACTAATAAATAATAAATTACTTAAGCCAGCGGTCCAACCATCCAAAGAACGTGCGCTGCCAAAGAACGCCGTTCTGTGGTTTCAGTACCCAGTGGTTCTCATCGGGGAAGATGAGGAGCTCGGCGGGTATGCCACGCATGCGTGCGGCGTTGAATGCTCCGAAGCCCTGGTTGGCGTTTATGCGGTAGTCTTTCTCGCCGTGTATGCAGAGGATGGGCGTGTCCCACTTGTCGACGAAGCGGTGAGGCGAGTTCTCGTATGTGCGCTTGGCGTTGTTTGTCTGGTCGCGGTTCCAGTAGGCATCCTCATACTCCCAGTTAGAGAACCAAGCCTCCTCTGTGTCTGTGTACATCGACTCAAGGTTGAAGGCACCGTCGTGAGCGATGAACGCCTTGAAGCGCTTGTTGTGATGGCCAGCGAGATAGTAGACAGAGAAGCCTCCGAAACTTGCGCCCACACATCCCAGCTTGTCCTTGTCAACGAACGGCAGGTTGTTTGCGGCATCGTCGATGGCTGTGAGATAGTCGTCCATGCACTGTCCGGTCCAGTGGCCGCTGACCTGCTCGTTCCACTCTGAGCCGAAGCCCGGCAGTCCGCGACGGTTAGGTGCAATCACCACATAGTCGTTTGCCGCCATGATCTGCATGTTCCAACGGTAGCTCCAGAACTGGCTCACAGGGCTTTGCGGGCCACCCTCGCAGAACAGCAGAGTGGGATATTTCTTGTTCTCGTCGAAGTGGGGCGGCAGGATCACCCAATACTGCATCTCCTTGCCGTCGGTTGTCTTCACCCAGCGCTCCTGCACCTTGCCGAAGGCGAGCTTGTCATAGAACAGCTTGTTCTCGAAGGTCAGCTGCTGCACCTTTGTCTTCTTTGCATCCTTGCCGGGAGTTACCACATACAGCTCGTCGCCTTGCTGGAAGCTATGGCGAGATGCCAGCAGCTTGTTGCCGTTGTTGAGGAGCTGCACAGAGCCGAAGTCGGCCCAGTCGTCGGTAAGCTGCTTCACCTCACCTCTCAGGTTTGTCTGGTAGAGGTTCTCGCAGGCGTGCCACACACCTATAAAATATAAGGTACGCGAGTCGTTGGCCCAGCAGAAATCGTCAACGTTTGAGTCGAACGTCTCGGTCACATAGTATTTTGTGCCATCGGCGAGCGTATATACGCACAGGCGGTTACGGTCGCTCTCGTAGCCGTCGCGAGCCATGCTCTGCCATGCAATGTAGCGTCCGTCGGGCGAGAACTTCGGGTTCACATCGTAGCCCATGTTCAGGTCCTCCTTCTGGTGGTTGATAGCCTGTGTCTTCATTGTCTTTGTCGGGTCAAAGTCGACGGGCTTATAGTCGGCGGGCTTGCACAGGTTGCGTGTGTTGCCCGTGGCGATGTCGTAGAGGTAGATGTCAGAGTCGGTAGACACGGCATAGTTGACGCCTGTCTTTTTGCGGCAGGTGTAAGCGACAAATTTAGAGTCGGGGCTCCAGTTGAGCTGCTCCACACCTCCGAACGGTGCCATGGGACACTCGTAAGGCTCGTCTTTAAGCATGTCTACGCCTTCGTCAACACCCTGTTCTGTGACGTTTGCCACGAAGGGGTGGGGTATGCTCTCCACATAATGGTCCCAGTGGCGGTAGTTGAGGTCTGTAACCAGACGTCCTGTTGCCAAAGGCAGGTCCTCGGGGTTCTTCTTTATGCTCTCGTGATAAGGCAACGACTTGATGAGTATGACCTTCTTGCCGTCGGGTGAGAACTTGAATCCCTCGATGTCGATGTCGCTCTTTGTGAGCTGTCGGCGGTCGGTGCCGTCGGGAGCCATAGACCAGAGCTGTCCGTCTGTGAGGAAGGCAATGCGCTTGCCGCCCTCGATCCACGCGGGGTCTGTCTCGCTCTTTGCCGATGTGGTGAGCACGGTCTGTTGCTTGCCGTCGGCAGTCTGCGTGTAGAGCATCTGGTGGCTCTTGTTCTGTTTCACACTGTAGTAGCCCACCTGGTATGCCACCGTCTTGCCATCGGGCGAAGCGGCGGCACCACCAATGCGTCCCATGGCCCAGAGCGCCTCTGGTGTCATGCGGTCGTTGGTGGTCAGAGAGGTGAGGTCTGTTGTCTTTCCAATCATTGTTTGTGCGTTAGCGCCGGCGCAGCCCATTATGGCAGCAGCGGCTAAAGATAGGGTCTTAAACATGATGTTGTTGTTGTTTTTTTTAGGTAGACAGGTGGATAGACAAAAGACGAGCAGACGAGGAGATATGCTCACGAGGTTTCCCGTTACATAAAGATACGCATATCTCCCTGTCTGCCCGTCAATGGTCTGCTTGCCTACTTGCCAAGCATATTCTTTTTACGTTGTAGCTCTTCACGCTGGCGCTGCAGCTCTTTCTGCTGCTCCTGCATGGCTTGCAGACGTGCTGCCAGGCCGCTGAGCTTCTGCGGTTTGTTCTTGTTCTCCTCGTAGCGTGCCTCAAGAATGGCGAGCAGCTTCTCGTCGTTGGTTGTCTTGCGCAGTGCCCACATGATGGCGGCGCTGAAGAAGAGGCTGACGAAATAGTAGAAGTTAAGACCTGCCGAGTAGTCGTTGAACATGAAGAAGAACATGAGCGGCATGAGGAACATCATCCACTGCATCATCTTCATCTGCTCAGCCTGCTGTCCTACCATCTGGTCGCGCTGCTGACGCATGGTCATCCACGAGTAGAGGAGCTGCGACACGCAGAACAGCACGCAGGTGAGCGACAGGTGGTCGCCCAGCAGCCAGATGTTTTGGTTCCACTCGAAGATGGGGTCATAGGTCGAGAGGTCATGGATCCAGAGGAAGCTCTCGCCGCGCAGCTGTATGGCGTTAGGCACGAAGTTGAACATCGCGATCCAGATAGGCATCTGTATGAGCATGGGGAGACAGCCTGAGAGCGGGCTGACGCCATACTTTGCATATTCTGCCATCATGGCCTGCTGCTTCTGCATCTGGTCCTCAGGCTTGTTGAGATGCTTGGTGGCCTCCTCCAGTTTCGGTTTGAGCACACGCATCTTTGCCGAGCTCATGTAGCTCTTCTTTACCAACGGATAGGTGATGAGCTTCAGAAGCAAGGTGATGAGAATGAGCACGATGCCCATGTTGATGTTCAGACCTGTGAGGAAGTCGAACACATAGAGCGTGAACCAACGGTTGATGATGCGGAAGAGCGGCCAGCCGAGGTAGACGAGGCGCTGCATCTCCAGATCCTTGCCAAAGGCACACTCCTTCTCCACGCTCTGCAACAGACGGAAATCGTTGGGGCCGAAGTAGAAGTCAAACTCTGACGGTGTCTTGCCTGAAGGGTCGAAGAACGACTTCAGGTTTGCGTTATAATGCTTGAGGTATCCGGAACCCTTCTCCTGAGGTTTGCTCTTGAACTGTGCGTTAGCCTCAAAATCGTTCTTGGCAATCATCACAGCCGAGAAGAACTGGTTCTTGAAAGCCACCCAGTCGGTCTTCTCGTCGATGGTCTTGTCGTCCTCACCCGTCTCGCTCAGGTTCTTGGCACCGCCGTCGCTCAGGTGATAGGTGAGCGTTGTGTAACGGTTCTCGAAGGTGAAGCCCTTCTCCTGCTGACGGCAACGGTCCTCCCATGCTATGTCCATGGTGTTGGTGTTGGGAGCGAACAGACCCTGCAAGCCGTTAGCCTGCAGCTGCATGTGCAGCATATAGTCTTTGCCGAGCACATACTTGACGGTGAGGGTCTTGCCCTCGCCAGCCACAGCTGTGAAGGTGGCGGTAGAGTCGGTTGTCTCTGTAGCCTGGAAGTAGAGGTCGTCGCTGTTGATGTTTGTCTCCTTTGCAGCGAGCATAAACTTAAGGCTCTGGTCCTTTTTGTCGAACAGCGTCACGTTGGCGTTGCCCTCGCGGTCGGTGAAGTTTTTGATAACAGCTTTCTCCACTGTCGCACCCTTCGTTCCGATGGTCAGCTCCACCTTACTGTTCTTCAGCACCACTGCCGAGTCGGTACCCTGCAGCGCTTTATGGAAGAGAGCTGTGGAGTCGGCCTCCACTGCAGCCTTGGCCTCTGCGGCCTTCTTCTCTGCGGCAACTTTCTGTGCCTCAATGGCTTTCTGTTGTGTCACGGCGGCAATAGAATCTTGTCTTGCCGCCTCTGCCTTCTGTTCAGCCGATGGCTGAGACCAGATGCTGAAGCCTATCAGCACGGCAGCGATGAGCACAAAGCCGATGATGTTGTTTTTGTCCACGGTTTTTCTTTTTCTTTCTTATTGTTGTTTGAGTTTTTATTTCTTCTTGTTCTCTATAGCCGTCTTCACGAAGTCGACAAACAGGGGGTGGGGGTGCAGCACGGTGCTCTGGTATTCGGGATGGAACTGTGTGCCTATGTACCACTTGAGTCCCGGAATCTCCACAATCTCCACGAGGTCGCTCTCGGGGTTGCGTCCCACGCACATCATGCCGGCCTTCTCAAACTCCTTCTGGAAGTCGTTGTTGAACTCATAGCGGTGGCGGTGACGCTCCTGTATGTGTTCCTTCTTATAGATGTTGAACACGCGCGAGCCCTGCTTCAGCACACACTCGTAGGCGCCGAGACGCATGGTGCCACCCATGTTGGTGATGTTCTTCTGCTCCTCCATGATGTCGATAACGTTGTGTGGCGTCTTCTCGTCCATCTCGCGGCTGTTGGCATCGGCGTAGCCCAAGACGTTACGGGCAAACTCGATGACAATCATCTGCATGCCGAGACAGATGCCGAAGGTCGGGATGTCGTGTGTGCGGGTGTAGTGGGCAGCCACAATCTTACCCTCAATGCCTCGCTGTCCGAAGCCCGGGCAGATGACCACGCCGTCCTGTCCTGCCAGTTTCTCTGCCACGTTGTCGTCGGTGATATGCTCCGAGTTGACGAAAGTGATGTTCACCTTATGGTCGTTGTAGGTGCCGGCATGTGACAAGCTCTCGCGAATAGACTTGTAGGCATCCTGAAGGTCATACTTGCCCACGAGCGCGATGTTGACCGTCTCCGTTGCCTTGTTTCGGCGGTCGAGAAACTCGCGCCACGGTCCGAGCGTAGGTGTCTCGCCGATGGGTTCGCCCATCTTGCGCAGGATGGCGGTGTCGAGGCCTTGCTTCTGCATGTTCACCGGCACCTCGTAGATGCTGGGCAGGTCCTCGCTCTGGATCACACAGTCGAGATCAACGTTACAGAAGCTTGCCACCTTCTTCAGGATGTCTTGCTCCAGGTGCTTCTCTGTGCGCAGGATGAGGACGTCGGGCTGTATGCCGACGCTCTGCAGCTCCTTCACCGAGTGTTGTGTAGGCTTGGTCTTAAGCTCACCAGCAGCGCGGAGGTAGGGCACATAGGTGAGGTGAACGTTGATGGCGTTCTTTCCCAGCTCCCATTTGAGCTGACGTATGGCCTCCATGAACGGTGCGCTCTCTATGTCGCCGATGGTTCCGCCAATCTCGGTGATGACGAAATCGTAATGATATTTCTTTCCAAGCAACTTGACGTTGCGCTTTATCTCGTCGGTGATGTGTGGCACCACCTGTATGGTCTTGCCCAAGTAGTCGCCGTGTCGCTCTTTGTCAATGACCGCCTTGTAGATGCGTCCTGTGGTGAGCGAGTTGGCCTTGGTCGTCTGTATGCCTGTGAAGCGTTCGTAGTGGCCGAGGTCGAGGTCGGTCTCCATACCGTCTACGGTGACATAGCACTCGCCGTGCTCGTATGGATTGAGTGTTCCCGGATCGATGTTGATGTACGGGTCAAACTTCTGGATGGTGATGTTGTAGCCTCTTGCTTGCAAGAGCTTACCGATAGACGACGAGATGATGCCTTTTCCTAATGAAGACACTACGCCGCCTGTGACGAAGATATATTTTGTTTCAGCCACGGTGATAAAAATTAATTAAAACCAATAATACAAGGTGCAAAGTTAGCATATTTTTGTCGAACAAACAAGCAACTTTCAGATTTTATTCTTACCTTTGCAGCTGTGTGCCTACAGATGTTGTCAAGGATGTGGGCGGATATGATAAATTGTAAGAGTTTTACCCGAAAAAGATTGCATTATGAAACATAGATACCTCCTTTTGTTTCTTCTTTTGACCCTCGTTGCGCTTTCTGCATCTGCGCAGAAACGCCGTGGGCGCAACGTGGCACACAATCGCGACACCGTGCCTGCCCTCGTGCGCTCTTATGTCGACTCGCTTGATGTGTGCCGACAGCGCCTCGACTCTCTGCAGACACTTGCCGACTCGTTGCGCATGGGGGTTAAACATGAGAACAAATATTATCGGTTGTTCGTGCCCATGACGTTCTATCATGATGTGTCGCGCGACCAGTTCTCGCTTTCTGCCGACACCATCGGCCGCGATGTTGACAATGTGTTGCTCAGCGTCTATATGCGACGCCCCGACCTTGTGCACAGCACGCAGACGGAGGTAGATGCCGCGGGACCAATACTCAACTCAAAGCCTTCGGAGGTGGGGCCTTCCACGGAGCTGGTGGACAACACGAAGCCTAAGGCAGAGGATATTGATATCGACATGACCGACATTGTGCTTCTAAAGCCCAACTTCTGGACCTTCAAAGGACAGTTTGCTGTGGACCTGGCGCAGAACTATTTCTCAGGCAACTGGCCCGGTCGTGGCGAGAACAACTATACCACGCGCGAGTATCTGAAGCTCTATGCCATGTATGACAACAAGAAGCGCATCTTCTTCGAGAACATGCTGGAGGCAACGTTAGGCTTTAACAGTTCGAAGACCGACACCGTGCACAGCGTGAGGACAAACACAAGCGACCTGCACTATAGGGGCAACCTCAACCTGAGAGCTGTCAAGTCGTGGTCTTACTCGCTACAGGTCGATGCCCGCACACAGCTCCTCCGTATCTTCAACAACAATTCATCGCATGTGAAGACCGACTTTGGTTCGCCGTTCATCCTCAACGTGTCGCTCGGTATGCGCTCCAACTTCAAGCTGTTTAAAAAGAAGGTGGTTGGAGACCTTAACATCGGTACGTTCGCCTACAACTATCGCTATTGCGACCGCGCTGATCTCGCAGGCGGTTATGGCATAAAGGCCGGCAAGCACTCGCTGCAAGACTACGGTTCGCGTGTGGACCTCAACTTCAACATCGCGTTCATCAAGAACCTCACATGGCGCGTGGAGTCGTATTTCTACACCACCTACAGCCGTGCTGAGGCGCAGATCCTCAATAAGTTCGACTTCCGTTTCAACAAGTATCTCGCCACCCATCTTGAGTTCTATTCACGCTTCGACGACTCGCGTGAGCGCGATGACCATCATGGCTATTGGATGTTCCGCGACTACCTTTCGTTCGGCTTGTCGATGAACTTCTAAAGGGTTGCTTGCGTTTTTTTTAAGACAATAGAGACAATAGAGACAATTTTTAACTTGTTGAGATTTTGAAAAATCAAACAAAAATTTCAAATTAAAAATTGTCCCTGTTGTCTCTATCTTTTTTTCTTTAATCTGTGCAATAAACTTTTTATTCTCCGTTCATCATTGCCCAAAGCAAGAAGGCGAAGATGCAAACAGCCACGACACACATCAGCGTGAACACGATGTTGGCTATCAGTTTGCGACGGCGTCGTGCGCTCATGGCTGAGCGTTTGAATGCTTCGCCGTCGTCAAGATGTTCATCGCTGCGATGCAGGAAACGCTGAATTCTGTTACTGCTACGGTGATGATGGCTGTGGTTACTGGTATTGTTCCATTGTGAACTCTTGCTGTTTTCTGAATTTTCCATGTCCGTATTTTTTTAGTTAATAAGTAATAAATAGGGCAGAGCCGCACGGCTCCATTCTATTGAGAGTGGGTTGTGGTTTTTTTACGGATCACATGTTATGTTGCGCTTGTTTAGAAGCGCACGTCGACCTGGAAGTCGAGCATGTTGTAGTTCGATTTTGCCAGTTTGCGGTCGTTAACGAACACATACTCTGCGTTGAGCTTGATGTTCTTGCCAAGACAATAGTCGGCGCCAATCTCATACTGGGTCTTGGCGGTGCTCCACTCTGCCTTGGGGCGATACATGTCGTAACGTGCCTTGAGGTGAACTTTGTTCTTCTTCACAGGAGCGATGAGGAGAGCATAGAGACCGTCGGCCTTGTCGCCGGCGCCAGTGTTGATGGTGCAGTCTTTCTGCTGACCGTCTTTCTGGTATGTGGTGCTGAAGCCGTAGCCCTGACTGTGGATATACTCGGAGCGGAAGGTCCAGTCGTCCTTTACATACTCGCCACTGATGGCGTAGCGGTTACGGCTCACGGTGCGTGTGCCGCTCACGGTCTCTCCGTTTTCTGTCCATGTGCCTGTGCGGGCATAAGAGCCTGTCCATCCGAATGCGCCGATGCGCATGCCGCTTACAGGCATGAGCCAGATGCCGCCGATGACATCCTTGCGGTTGTCCACATCTTTCATGTTGATGCCCTGGCCGTTGAACACGCCCACCTGATAGTGGAGCACACGACGGCCGTTGGCGTTAGGCAGAAGGTCACCCTGCAGCTGCACGCCTATGTCGCGTCCGTTGCTTGCCTGCTCGCCCACGCGGTCACTGAAGCCAGCGAGTTTCGTGATGTTCTGAGCATAGCTCATGAATCCCTGGTCGATGGGGTGCATGGGGTTCTCGAACGAGAACGGGCGTTTGAACTGTCCGATCTTGATGCGTGCCTCCTTATATTTCTGCCATTCGGCGAAGGCGTCGACCAGTCGCGGTGAGCTGCCCAAGGTTGAGGTGTTGCCGTTGAGCTGCACCTGTGCCTTCCAGTAGAAATCGTTGAAGAAGCGTCCCTCGAGAGCCATACGCACCATGCGGAGGTTGAACGAGTTGCTCTCGGCATCCTTCTGGGCCGAATACTGGTATTGGGTCATGACGTAGCCGCTAAACTTGATGTCGTTAACGACCTTTACCTGCGGCTCGCTTTTTTGAGCCCATAGGCTCGGAGCTGCGCCGGCAAGCATAATGGCTGCTGCCAGCGCCTTGTTTATAAGTTTCATCTTTTTCTTATTAGTTTTTTCTCTTTTTTTTATTAGTTTTTTTTCTATTTTATCTTAAGACAAAGCTATAGAATTCTTCACTCTTCACTCTTCACTCTTCACTCTTCACTCTTTTCACTCTTCACTCTTTTCACAAGCAGCACCACGTTCTCCACATGCGGAGTGTGAGGGAACATGTCGACAGGTTGCACGGCAGCCACCTTATATTTCTCGTCCATGAGTTGCAGGTCGCGTGCCTGGGTAGCAGGGTTACAGCTCACATACACTATGCGGTCGGGGTAGGCGCGAAGAATGGTGTCAACCACGTCGGGGTGCATGCCAGCGCGTGGCGGGTCTGTTATGATCACGTCGGGTTGTCCATGCTCAGCAATGAACTCGTCGGTGAGTATGTCCTTCATGTCGCCAGCATAGAACTTCGTGTTACCTATGCCGTTGATGTCAGAGTTTACCTTCGCGTCCTCAATAGCCTCAGGCACATACTCTATGCCCACCACCTGACGCGCGTTGCGAGCCACGAAGTTGGCAATGGTGCCCGTTCCCGTGTAGAGGTCGTAGACCATCTCGTTGCCTGTGAGCTGTGCAAACTCGCGGGCCACGCTGTAGAGGTGGTAAGCCTGGTCGGTGTTTGTCTGGTAGAAGCTCTTCGGTCCCACCTTGAAACGCAGCCCCTCCATCGTTTCAAAGATGTGGTCGTTGCCCTTGAACACGGTGAGGTCGAGGTCGCCGAACGTGTCGTTGCATTTCTGGTTGTCGACATAGAGCAGCGATGTGATCTCTGGAAACTCGTCGGCGATGTGCTGCATGAGACCCAAGGCACGTTCGTGGTCGCCCTCCTCGTCATAGTGGAACTGCACGAGCACCATCCACTCGCCCGTGTTCGAGTTGCGGATCATGATGTCGCGAAGCAGACCGTGCTGCTGGCGCAGGTCGAAGAAGGTCATGCCGGTGTTGAAGGCATAGTCGCGTATGGAGTTGCGTATGCGGTTGTGGAGGTCGTCCATGAGCCAACATTTCTCTATCGGCAGAATCTTGTCGAAAGCCCCTGTGATGTGGAAGCCAATGCCGTTCATGTTGTCGTAGACCGTTCCTGCCGCCACCTCCTCGCGTGTGAGCCAGCGCTTGTTGCAGCATCCAAACTCGAGCTTGTTACGATACTCGCGAGTCTTCACGCTGCCCATGATGGGTCTGAACTCGGGCAGCTCAACCTTGCCTATGCGTGTGAGCTGGTCATGCACCTGCTTCTGCTTGGCTTTGAGCTGCTCCTCGTAAGGCAGGTTCTGCCACTTGCAGCCTCCGCACACGCCAAAATGTTGACACATCGGCTCTGTGCGCTTCTCGCTCTTTTTTATAAAACGTATAACCTCTGCCTCGCAGTAATGGTGTTTTTTCTTGCGCACCTGCAGGTCCACCACGTCGCCGGGCACGGCGAAGGGCACGAACACCACCATGTCGTTCACCCTTGCGAGCGATTTGCCTTCGGCGGCAATGTCTTCTATTGTGATGTTCTCCAGTATGGGTAGCGGTTTCTTTTTTCTTGCCATATTTGTTTTTCTTGTTGCTTTGCTTGTTAACTGAAATTCAGCAGTATTGAATTGCAAAATTATATAAAAATATTGAAAGTGCTCGGATTTTTTCCCTAATTTTGCATTTATGAAAGTAAACACCGACACCTTTGCCCAAATAAGCACACCCATGTATGTGCTTGAAGAAAAGCGTCTGCGCCGCAACCTCGCCCTTATAAAGAGCGTGGCTGACCGTGCTGGCGTGGAGATAATTCTTGCCTTCAAGGCGTTCGCCCTGTGGAAGACGTTCCCCATCTTTCGCGAGTATATAAACAGCACGACCGCCAGCTCGTTGTCTGAAGCGCTCATGGCGTATCATAAGTTTGGACGCCCTGCTCACACTTACTCGCCAGCCTATACCGACGACGAGATCGGTGAGATAGCACGCTGCTCCAGTCATCTGACGTTTAACTCGCTGTCTCAGTATGGCCGTCTGCACAACCGCGTGAAGGAGGAGAACGCAGCTGTGAGCATTGGTCTGCGTGTGAATCCCGAATATTCGGAGGTCGGCACCGACTTGTACAATCCCTGTGCACCCGGCACGCGCTTTGGCGTCACCGCCGATCAGTTGCCGGAGCAGTTGCCCGAGGATCTCGACGGCTTCCACTGCCATTGCCATTGCGAGAGCGGGTCGGATGTGTTTGAGCGCACACTCGCACATATAGAGGAAAAGTTTGCGAAGTGGTTCCCACAGCTGAAGTGGATAAACTTTGGAGGCGGTCACCTCATGACCCGCACCGACTATGACGTGGAGCGTCTCGTCAACCTGTTGCAAGGGTTCCGCCGCCGCTACCCGTGGCTTAAGGTGGTGCTGGAGCCCGGCAGCGCCTTCGCTTGGCAGACAGGACCGCTGGTGTCGCAGGTGGTAGACATTGTTGAGAACCGCGGCATACGCACCGCCATCCTTAACGTGAGCTTCACTTGCCACATGCCCGACTGTCTTGAGATGCCCTACATGCCGGCTGTGCGTGGGGCAGAGACGGTGGAGGATGTGTCGGGAGCAGTTTCTTCTGATGCAGAAAATTCTTCCCTCCCACCTTATTATATATATAGGCTCGGCGGCAACAGTTGTCTTTCCGGCGATTTTATGGGTTCATGGCGCTTCGATCATGAGTTGCAGATCGGCGAGAACGTCATTTTTGAAGATATGATCCATTACACCACCGTCAAGACGAACACGTTTAATGGCATTTCACACCCAGCCATAGCCATGGTTCATGAGGGAACAGACCAACTGGAGGTGTTGCGACGCTTCACACCCGACGATTATCTGTCGCGCATGGATTGAGGTCTTTGAAGCATGACGAACGCCGTTTTCGATGAAAACTCTTCAAAAAGGGCGGAAAAGAGGGCCAAAAACCCCGTTTTGACCCTCTTTTTCAAGAAAAATCAACTTTTTTGAAGAAAAAAAGAAAAAAAACATCGAAAAAGTTTGTGGGTTCAGAAAAATGTGCTACCTTTGCAACCGCAATCGAGAGAGATGCTTCTTAGAAATAAGAAATGTCGCGGAAATAGCTCAGTTGGTAGAGCACAACCTTGCCAAGGTTGGGGTCGCGGGTCCGAGTCCCGTTTTCCGCTCACACATTCTGAATAACACACGAGGCGCATTGCTTTGACCAAAAAGCCCAGGTGGCGGAATTGGTAGACGCGCACGTTTCAGGTGCGTGTGTTTCACGACGTGCAGGTTCGAGTCCTGTTCTGGGCACATTTTTATTCAGAATGTTTTTGAAAAGTTGGAGAGGTGGCGGAATTGGTAGACGCGCTACTTTGAGGGGGTAGTGACAATTGTGTCGTGGGAGTTCGAGTCTCCTCCTCTTCACTTTCAAAAAAATGTTTATTTGTTGCGGAAATAGCTCAGTTGGTAGAGCACAACCTTGCCAAGGTTGGGGTCGCGGGTCCGAGTCCCGTTTTCCGCTCAAATTTTTTATTATTTTTCCACAGAAAGACATTATTTTTCCGATGAATTTATATTTACGATATTTTGATAATGAAATATTGGTTCATAATGTAGATGACGCAATTGATTTTTTACGCTCTATACCCGAAATAGGGATGAATGCAAATATCGAGAACGACATCCGCGATTATGTGGCCAGTGATGTTTTCTACCCCAAGAGATATAAGGTGCGTCAGCGTGTCTATTTTATTATCATCAAGACCACGGCAGCAACAATGCTCGACTTCAAGCAGAAGAAGGCGTTGCACACCATGCCTCAGCAGAACACTCCTGTCATGGACAAGCGTGACCTCACAACAAACGTCATAACACGTCTTAACGAGGAACGTCCGGGATGGTATGAGGGTGCGCTCGACTTCAAACGTGTGGTTATGATTCCTGCAACAGGCAAGCACGAGTATCGTGACACCCATTTCGTGGTGCAGTGTAAGGCAATGTCGGGCATCGACTGCTACAACCGCATCGTTGATCATCTGCGTGGGCGTGTCGACACACGATCGCAGTTTCCTTCGGCTAAAGGAAAAAACTTCCATTTCAAGTATCTTGGAATGTGGAAATAAATAAATGTGAACAAAGCATGTGCATGTGCCTGCATCGCGGCCGCTCCAAAGAACAGACGGCCAACGTTGCAGGCTCATGCACTTTGTGTTTTTTATAAATTCTTACGATTATGAACAAAGTGATGCTTATTGGCAACCTCGGCAAAGACCCCGTGGTGCGCTATTATGATGCTGACCAAGCGGTGGCACAGTTTCCGCTTGCCACAACCGAACGTGGCTACACGCTGCCCAACGGCACACAGGTGCCTGACCGTACCGACTGGCACAACATCGTGTTATGGAAGAATCTTGCCAAGATTGCCGAACGCTATCTTCACAAGGGCGACAAGGTGTTCATTGAGGGTAAGGTGCGCTATCGTAGCTACGATGACCGTAAGGGACAGCGCCAATATATCACCGAGATTTATGCCGACAACATGGAGCTGCTTACGCCCAAACCTGCTGGCGGTCAAGCCGCAGCACCACAGGCTGCTCAGCCTGCAGCATCACAGCCTTCAGCATCAGCACAAACAGAACCCGAAACCGACGACTCGAACCTGCCGTTTTAAAGGTAAAAAGGTAAAAAGGTAAAAAGGTAAAAAAAGGCTGACGCCGTTGAGAGTGAAGAACGAAGAGTGAAGAACGAAGAATTCAATAGCTCTCGCATTTAACGGTAAAAAAAGGGCTGGCGCCAGTTTAAGGGAAAAGAGAAAAACGAAAAGTGAAAAATCCTATAGCCAAGGCAGTTTGAAGGAAAAGAGAAAAACGAAAATCCTATAGCCTTTTTAAAAGGTACGCGGGGGTGGGGGCTTTCAATAGCCAAGGCATTCTACTCCCCTCCCTAAGGGGAGGGGTTAGCCGCGAAGCGGCGCGGGGGTGGGGCTTTGGCTTTATTTTTTATCATCATGACAACAATAGATTATCTTATAAATTCATTTTCCGAGGTGAGCTTCGGCACCATGTCTGTTGGTGTGGCTGTGGCCTGTGTGCTCACCTTGGTGCTGTTGGGTCTCTCTGGCTTTGCCAGTGGCTCAGAGATAGCATTTTTCAGTTTGTCGCCAAGCGACATCTCTGAACTTAACTCCTCTAAGTCGTCGCGCGACAAGAAGATACAGCTGCTGCGTGATGACAGTGAGCGCACGTTGGCAACCATTCTTATTGCCAACAACCTCGTCAACGTGACCATCATCATGCTGTGCAATTATATCTTTGGACAGCTCATCAACTTTGGCAACGCTGTGTGGCTACAGTTTTTGTGCATAACCGTGCTGCTGACGTTCCTTCTGCTGCTCTTCGGCGAGATTATGCCGAAGGTGTTCAGCCGTCAGAATCCGCTTGGCTTCTGTCGTCGCTCGGTGGGAGGCATCATGATCATGCGTAGCCTCTTCTGGCCTCTTGAGACGGTGTTGCTGCGTAGTGGCATCTTGGCAGAGAAGGTGGTGCAGAAGGAGAACCATGTGTTGAGTGTGGATGATCTGGAGCAGGCGCTGGAGCTTACCGACAAGAACGACATCAAAGACGAGCAGAGCATGCTGAAAGGCATCATCAGGTTTGGCGACGAGACGGCAAAGGAGGTGATGACCAGTCGTCAGGACATCGTCGACCTCGACATCAGTTGCAGTTTTGCTGATGTGCTGAAATGTATTGTGGAGAACAACTACAGTCGCATTCCCGTCTATCAGGAAAACGAGGACAACATACGCGGCGTGCTCTACATCAAGGACCTGCTGCCGCACCTGTCGAAGCCAGCCAACTTCCGTTGGCAAAGCCTTATCCGTCCTCCTTATTTCGTGCCTGAGACCAAGAAGATCGACGACCTCATGCGCGAGTTTCAGGAGAACAAGGTCCACATTGCCATCGTGGTTGACGAGTTTGGCGGCACCAGCGGCATCGTCACTCTTGAGGACATCTTGGAGGAGATTGTGGGTGAGATCAACGACGAGTATGATGAGGACACAAAGAACTACTCGAAGCTCAACTACAACACATATCTCTTTGAGGGCAAGACGTTGCTCACCGACTTCTGCAAGGACCTTAACGTTGATGACGACGAGTTTGCTGACGTTGAGGGTGATGCCGACACGCTCGCTGGATTGCTCCTTGAGATCAAGGGCGACTTCCCCAGCATGCACGAGAAGATCGATTATAAAAACTACACCTTTGAGGTGATGGCCATTGAGGAGCGCCGCATAAGTAAGGTTAAGGTGACGGTGCACGAGAAGAAATATGTGAAGGAGGAGGAGAAAGATTAAATTGTCATTAACAGATTGGTGGAGCCTGCTTTTAACCCAAATCGGTCGTTAGGGCTTGCTTGGATTTTGGATTTTTAGAAGAATGGATTTTGTTTGGCTTTTAATGAGTAATAGCGAGCTATTGCGAATTAAAAACAAGCAAAAGACACCTTATAAAAACCAAAAGACTGCAAGCAGTTATAAAATAATACATAAAACGGCCTAATGACCGATTTGGGTTTATAGATTGGCTCCAGTCATCAATATTGCGCTTCGCGCAACCCGTTGACAAAAGAAAAGCGGCATATACCTAAGCTTTGAAGGTATATGCCGCTTATTGTTTATCTGCTAAGAGCAGTTGTGAGCTTTAATTTTACTCGCCCTTGATTGCAGCAACGCCGGGGAGCACCTTGCCCTCGATAGCCTCGAGCATGGCACCACCACCAGTAGAAACATAGCTTACCTTGTCGGCAAGACCGAACTTGTTGACAGCAGCAACAGAGTCGCCACCACCTACGAGTGAGTAAGCACCGTTCTCCTGAGTAGCCTCAGCAACATACTTTGCAATCTCGCCAGTGCCGTGAGCGAAGTTCTCCATCTCGAACACGCCTACAGGACCGTTCCACAGGATGGTCTTTGAAGAGAGGATGATCTTCTTCCAGTTCTCGAGGCTCTCCTCAGAGGCATCCATGCCCTCCCATCCGTCAGGAATGTTGTAGATGTCAACCACCTTGCGGTTAGCATCGTTAGAGAAAGCGTCGGCAGCAACGGTAGCTACAGAGAGGCTCAGGTTTACACCCTTCTCCTTGGCAGCAGCGATAACGTTCAGTGCCTCGGGCATGAGGTCGTCCTCGTGCAGAGACTCGCCGATGTGGCCGCCCTGTGCCTTGATGAAGGTGTAACCCATACCGCCACCGATGATGAGGTTGTCAACCTTGTCGAGGAGGTTCTTGATAACGGCGAGCTTAGAGCTTACCTTTGAACCGCCGATGATAGCGGTGAAGGGGTGCTGAGCGTTCTTCAGCACGTTGTCGATAGCGGTAACCTCTTTCTCCATGAGGAGGCCCAGCATCTTGTGGTCAGCGTCGAACGAGTCGGCGATAACAGCTGTAGAAGCGTGCTTGCGGTGAGCGGTACCGAAGGCGTCGTTAACGTAAACGTCAGCGTAAGAAGCGAGCTTCTTTGCGAAGTCTTTCTGACGGCCCTTCATCTCCTTCTTTGCCTCGTCATACTCGGGTGTGCCTTTCTCTACGCCTACGGGCTTGCCTTCCTCCTCGGGATAGAAGCGCAGGTTCTCGAGCAGCAGAGCCTCGCCACACTTCAGGGCGGCAGCAGCCTCGCTTGCGTTGCCACAGTCCTCAGCAAACTTAACGTCTACGCCGAGGGCCTTAGATACGTTAGGAACGATCTGCTTCAGAGACAGTTTGGGGTTAACCTTGCCCTTGGGCTTGCCCATGTGGCTCATCATGATGAGTGCACCACCGTCGGCCAGCACCTTCTTAAGGGTGGGCAGGGCACCGCGAATACGGGTGTCGTCAGTTACGTTTCCGTTCTCGTCCAAGGGCACGTTGAAGTCAACGCGTACAATTGCCTTCTTACCGGCAAAATTGAAATCTGCGATTTTCATTTCTTTTTCTTATTTTTAATAAGTGATAAGTGAGTATATTTCCTAAATAAGTGGGTTTAATCCAACTAAGCGGGTAATCTCTTCTTTGCCTACAAAATTACGAATAAAAGTTGAAAGATGTTGTCTTTTTTCCCAAGAATTTCTCTTTTATAGTTTTTTAGCTAAGGAAATGTGCGCAAGCTGGAATTTTGAGTTTTGAATTTTGAGTTTTGAATTGTGCGCTTCGCGCATTTTGAATTGTTCAATTTTGAATTGGGAAAATCAAAATCGATAATTCGAAATTAGATAATTCAAAATCGGCTGAAAGCCGATAATTCAAAACTCAAAATTCAAAACTCAAAATTCTAGCTTGCACAGCAAGCTAGCTGCGCAAGCTAGATTTCATATTCCGTCAGGTCTTCAATTCCCGCATCGCGTAGCGCCTCCTTGCGCTCCACGCATGTGCCACACTTGCCACATTGCTTGTCGCCACCTTTGTAGCAGCTCCATGTCTCGGTGTAGTCGATGCCGAGAGCAGCACCACGTCGCGCGATGTCGGTCTTTGTGATATTGGTGTAAGGAGCCACTACATGCACGTCGACGTATGTGCCAGCCTGCGCCGCCTTGTCTATGGCGTCGATAAACTCGGGACGGCAGTCGGGGTAGATGGTGTGGTCGCCGCCGTGGTTGGCAATGAGCACGTTCTTAAGATTATTGCTCTCGGCAATGCCAATGGCAACCGACAGCATGATGCCGTTGCGGAAAGGCACCACCGTCGATTTCATGTTCTCTGAGGCATAATGGCCCTCAGGAATGGCGTCGCCTCCTTCGAGCAGGCTGCTCTTAAAATATTGGTGCATAAACTCCAACGGAATGGTTATGTGCTTGATGCCCAGACGCTCACAGTGCATCTTGGCAAGCGGAATCTCCTTTGCGTTGTGGTTGCTGCCATAGTCGAACGAGATGCCGAGGGCAATACGGTCTTTCCAGTCGTAGAGCAGCGTGATGCTGTCCATGCCGCCGCTCACTATTATTATACTATCTTTCATGATTTTTGAATTTTGAATTTTGATTTTTGAATTGTTGCGCCAGCTGGCGCAATTTTGAGTTTTGAATTTTGAATTTTGAATTGTGCGCCAGCTGGCGCAATTTTGAGTTTTGAATTTTGAATTTTGAATTGTGCGCTTCGCGCATTTTGAATTGTTCAATTTTGAATTTTGATTTTTGAATTGTTCAATTTTGAATTTTTATCCAAGCAATTCTATCCAAACAAAACGCGAAGCGCCTCTTCAACCTTGCGCACAGGATGGAGAGAGATCTTAAACTTTTCTGCATTCAGACCCTGCATGTTATATTTTGGGATGATCATGTCGCTGAAGCCCAACTTCTCTGCCTCGGCTATGCGTTGCTCAATGCGGTTCACAGGGCGCACCTCACCGCTAAGGCCAACCTCGCCGGCCATGCACCAACCCGACTCGATGGGGGTGTCGACGTTGCTTGACAGCACGGCGGCAATGACGCTGAGGTCCATGGCCAGGTCGGTGACACGAAGGCCGCCGGCAATGTTTATGAACACGTCCTTCTGCATCAGCTTGAAGCCCACGCGCTTCTCCAGAACGGCAAGCAGCATGTTCAGACGGCGCTGGTCGAAGCCTGTGGCAGAACGCTGGGGGGTGCCATAGGCTGCTGACGACACCAGGGCCTGGGTCTCGACAAGGAAGGGGCGCACACCCTCGATGGCAGAACTTATAGCCACGCCCGACAGACCGTCATGGTCCTGACTAAGAAGCAGTTCGGAGGGATTGCTGACCTGTCTCAGGCCCGTCTGCTGCATCTCGTAGATGCCGAGCTCGGAGGTGCTGCCGAAACGGTTCTTTATGGAGCGCAAGATGCGGTACATGTAGTGTTGGTCGCCCTCAAACTGTATGACCGTGTCGACGATATGTTCCAGAATCTTCGGACCGGCAAGCGTGCCCTCCTTATTAATATGTCCGATAAGGATGACGGGTATGCCTGTCGACTTGGCGAAATGGAGTAGGGCGGCGGCACACTCTCTGACCTGTGTTATGCTGCCCGGACTGCTCTCCACGGCATCGGTGGCGATGGTCTGTATAGAGTCGATGACCACCAGCTCCGGCCCCACCTCCTTGATGTTCTCAAAGATGTCGTTGAGGGAGGTCTCGCAGAGAATGGTCACGTTGTCGTGGTCGGTGCCTGCGGTTGCCGAGGGCAGTTGCCTGCCTATGCGGTGGGCACGCATCTTGAGCTGATGGGCGCTCTCCTCGCCGCTGACATACAGGATGCGCCGCTCCGGCATGTTGAGGATGGTCTGCAGGGTGAGCGTGCTCTTGCCAATGCCGGGCTCGCCACCCAGCAACACGATGCTGCCAGGCACCAGTCCGCCACCCAACACACGGTTCAGCTCGTCGTCGTGCATGTCGATGCGCGGCTCGTCGTCAACGGGTATGTCGCGCAGCTTCACGGGCTTGGCCTTGCCGCCACGTCCGCCCGGCGCGTCGTGATAGCCCTTGGAGCTGGCTATGGTCGACGGTGTGGACGCTGCTATGCGTATCTCCTTGAATGTGTTCCATTGTCCGCAGCTCGGACATTTGCCTATCCATTTTGCCGACTCCTGTCCGCAGTTGCTGCAAACATAAGCTGTTCTGTCTTTTGCCATAATTATTTCTCTCAAATCGTGCCAAGTTGGCCTTTAGCTTAACTAAATCATACAAAAGTACGAATAATTTTCTTCGTGTCAAAATTTATTGCTATTTTTGCCCTATGAAAAAAATCCTGTTCTACATATTGGCGGTCTTTACGGTCGTCTCTTGCGGCAATTCGTATGAGGCAAAGAAGCGCATTGACAGAGAGCAACAGCTCGAGTTGCAACGCATCGACTCGCTGGCCCTTAAGGTGGCGGTGGTGCCTACGCTCGACTGTCTGCCCGTGTATCTGGCTAAGGATGAGCGACTTTTCGACACGCTCGGCGTTGACGTGCACCTCAAAATCTTCAATGCACAGATCGACTGTGACCAGGCGCTCATGCGCGGGGCAGCCGATGGCATGGTGTCTGACCTCGTGAGGACGGAGCGCCTCAGGCTCATGGGCACCCCCATGCAGTATGTCTCCTCAACGGGTACCTACTGGCAGCTGCTCTCAAACCACAAGGCGCGTCTTAAGGCGCTTGACCAGATGGGCGACAAGATGATTGCCATGACGCGATTTTCGGCTACCGACTGTCTCTCGCAACTCGTGTTTGAGGGCGTGAAGACAAAGTCGCAGGTCTATAACGTGCAGATAAACGATGTGCAGATTCGCCTGCGCATGCTCCTCAACAACGAGATGGACGCCGTGTGGCTCACTGAACCGTTGGCAACGGCTGCCCGACTGCAAGGTCACCGTGTGATGGCTGACAGCAGAGACAAGAAGCTTTCGCTCGGAGTGGTGGCTTTCAAGAAAAAGGCTGTGGCTGATGCGCGCCGGCGCAAGCAGCTTGCCGCCTTCACCAAGGCTTACAACATGGCCTGCGACTCGTTGAACAGGAACGGCCTGAAGCATTATTCTGCCTTGCTGCAGAAATATTATAAAATTGACAAAAGAACAATAAACGCTCTGCCCAAATCGAAGTTTCAGCATGTGGCAAAACCACAACAGGAGAACATAGACAAGGCGGCAGCATTTGCAAAAACCACAATAAAATAGGAACCGACATGTCATTCTACGAAATATATATTCCGTTAATAGCCAAGCACAATGTGGGTAAGGCTCTGAGGGCGATGAAAGAAACCATTGCCGAGGACAAGCTGCCCGGATATATAGTTGCCCGTTATGAGGATGTGAAAAACGACTACCGGCTGATGCAAGATGCCATGATGCGCGGACTGCGTGACGACAAGATCGATGAGGTCTATGCCGACATCACGAGAAAGGTCTATGGCGCAAGTTTGGATGTCCTCATAGAGGAAAAGGTGAAGAAATATTCTTCCTTTGCCTATGCCCGCGCGTCGGCACAGCAGACAGAGGCTCATCCCGATGCTGTGCGCACGGTGCTCGAGGCTTATGTGCAGGACATGGCCATGATGGCTTTTGAGCCTGAGAACACGAGGAAGGCGAAGATGGAGAAGCTCACGGCCGACCATCATGCCTACATGAAGCAGCTCTTCAACGCGCTCTTGGTGGCACCTATATGGAACGACAGGCGGGCGGCCGATTTTGCTGATCTGCTGCTCTCGCCGACCATCGACCGTGACGATGCGCTGCTCCTGGTGTCGGCGGTCATGCTGGCGACGATGAACGTGAACGACCCTTATAAATGGGACATGCTGGCTGAGGTCTATGTCAGGGCCACAGACAAGGTGCTGAAGATGAGGGCGCTCGTGGGATGGGTCCTCTCTCTTCCCTACGACCCCCTAGGACCACGCCTCTTCCCATTTGTTCAGGAACGCATTAAGGCGATGCTGGCAGACAAGACCACGCTAAAGCAGATGCTCGACATGCAGATGCAGATGCTCTTCTGCTGCAACGCCGATGCCGACAACGAGGAGATTCAGCGCAACATCATGCCGACGCTCATAAAAAACACGAACCTGCAGATGACACGTCTCGGCATCGTGGAGAAGGAGGACGACCCCATGAAGGACATCATGGACCCTAACACGGCAGAACGCGACATGGAGGAGATGGAACGGAAATATCGTAAGATGATGGACATGCAGAAGCAGGGGTCTGACATCTATTTCGGCGGGTTCTCAAAAATGAAAACCTTCCCGTTCTTCTACGACCTGTGCAACTGGTTTGCGCCGTTCAACGCCGCACACCCGGCTCTTGGCGCGGTGCGTGAGAGGCTGGCAGGCAGCACGTTCCTTAACAACCTTATGGAGAACGGGCCGTTCTGCGACTCAGACAAATATTCGTTCGCTCTGGCCATAGCGCAGATCATGGACCGTATGCCCGACAACATCAAGGAGATGCTCAACTCGGACGCAACGTTCGGACCGACCGTGAGCAAGGATGATCAGGAGGATCCGGCTTATATCTGTCGGTCATATCTGCAGAGCCTGTATCGTTTCTTCCGTCTGTACAGGTCGAAGCGCGATTTTCTCAATCCCTTCATTCTTGACGAATTGGAAGACAACGACGGCAATGCGTTGTTCATGTCATATAAGCTGCTGGCGTGTCCTGAGATGGAGGAGAATGCCGTTGCGCTCTGCGGCTTCTTGCTCAAACGCAAAATGATGCGTGAAATCATGAGCATGGCCATCTGTTACAAGTCTTCACAAAACCCTCGCCTGGTGCGCTTCCTTGCGTTGGTTCCCATGACAGACGGCAAATGGCAGGAGGCCTACGACCTCTTTGCATCCGTGCCTGAGGATCAGCACACGGAGGAGTCGCTGCGTGGCATGGCCCATTGCTGCATGAGCCTCAAACGTTTCGGCGAGGCTGTGGCTATCTACCGCCGTCTGCTCGCCATGCATCCCGACAGCTTTAGCTATCAGCTCAACCTCGCCGTGTGCCTGATGAGCAGCGATGCTTTTTCTTCATGCGGTGATGCTGCTTCTTCATGCGATGCTTCTTCATGCGATACTTCTTCATGCGATGCTTCTTCATGTGATGCTTCTTCATGTGATGCTTCTTCATGTGATGCTTCTTCATGTTGTGCTTCTTCATGCGATGCTTCTTCATGTGGTGCTTCTTCATGTGGTGCTTCTTCATGTGGTGCTTCTTCATGTGGTGCAGCGTCTTCTCTTGGTGGCAAGGTTGAGGCTCGGCCAAACAAGGTGGTAGAAGAGGGTACCAAGCTTCTTTATAAGCTCGATTATGAGCATCCGAACAATGCCAACGTGCGACGTGTGCTCGCGTGGTGCATGATGTTGCAAGGCAATTTTGACAAGGCCATCGACATCTACACGCGTCTCTTGTCGCAACCCGATGCCGTGTCTGCCGACCGTCTCAACGCTGCCTATGCTCATTGGCTGTCAAGGGACGTGGCGCGTGCCGTTGCTCTCTTGCGCAAATACTGCAACCTTTGCGAACAAGAAGAGGCCGAAGCCAAAGAGGCGGCTAAAAAGCAAGGGCGACGCTGTGAGCCAACGAAATCAAGAAACTACCGTCTGGTTGAAGATTTTACCAAGGACGCTGACCTGCTCAGCAAGTATGGCATCAGCCTTACTGAACGTAAGATCATGGTAGATATCGTGCTGAATGAGGAAGAGTTTTAAAGGTAAAAAGGAAGTTTTAAAGGTAAAAAGGTAAAAAGGTAAAAAGGTAAAAAGGTAAAAAAGGCTCACGCCTTTTTAAGGGAAAAGTGAAAAGTGAAAAATCTTTTTAAGGGAAAAGTGAAAAATCTTTTTAAGGGAAAGGTGAAAAAGAAAGGTGAAAAATTATGACAATAGAAGAATATAAGGCCGCAATATTGAAGGCCATGCTTGATATCAAAGACGTTGACGGTCTCGCTAAGATAACAGAAAGCGATGCCAAAGAACTGTTCAACGAGTTAACCGACTCTGAACTCGAAGACGGAATTCTCTTCAACACTCCTGAAGAGGTCGCAGAACTGCTTATGAGCGTGTAAATGAACATTCGCAAAGTTTATTGTTTCGCGCATCGCAAATGCCATGTTTGCGCATCGTAAATGGCATGTTTGCGCTTTGCTAATTGCATGTTTACAATCTTTAGATGATGGTGTTTGCGCTTTCAAACATGCTTTGCAAAGGATGCAAGAATGTTAAAAAGGGAGCGTTTTTACCCAGGTTTTGCATAAATATACAGAATGACAGAAAGATAGCAAACAAGGCCTTGTTCTTTCATAATGTACGAAATTATAGTTAAAACCTAATCGCGAATTGTTAACGGTTCTTAAATACACCCCTCTTTTGCCATTAAGCCTCTTTGAGGTCGTCAAAGAGGCTTAATGAGGCTGTCAAAGAGCCTC
>ERZ779660.439-NODE-439-length-24328-cov-2.092160_pt1 | contig 24328 bp, 23 predicted proteins | sample MGYA00511906_ERZ779660 | MGnify/ENA primary metagenome ERZ779660 (study PRJEB29588, sample SAMEA2156906) | human gut metagenome | biome: human gut; feature: human-associated habitat; material: faeces | place: Denmark | collected 2008/2010 ... | reverse complement strand
AGAAAGACAACAAGAAAACCGAGAAAAACAAGTAAAGCTACGATTCGCAAGACAGCAGCTACTGTTGACTCAGAAGTTTTTGTTCAGATTTACGGACAGGAATTTTCCCAGCAGGAAATTATGGAAAAAGTTGTGGCAGCATGGGAAGCAGAAGGAAAGAAAATTACATCTATTAAAAGAGCAAAATTGTATGTAAAACCGGAAGAAGGAAAAGCTTATTATGTAGTAAATGAAGGCTTGAAAAACGGTTCTACAGGTGCTGTAGATTTATAAAGATTACAAAAAGGAATCCAACGGGTTACGAGACGGGATAACGCTTCGCGTTATAGTCTCATACCCCGTTGGATTTTTTTGTTTCATAGTGGCAATAGGGGGGAGAAATATTTGTGATGATAGTTAGGCGGTAACTTTATATAAATGTGAATGGAACGGTTGCGACCAATTAAGAGCAGAAAATATAAGTTTGTATCAATGTGTATTGCCAATTTATTTGGATTGAGTGGGCACTTTCGTTTGTAGAGTTGGCAAATATTCACACGTGTTTTCGAGTTTAGTAATTTAGCATGAAAAGATTTGTATCAAATGTGTATTGCAAATTTATTTGGATTCCAGTAATTTAGAAGAAATGCTTAGTGGATTGTGGGTTTTGAGTACGTCAGTAGGCGGCACTGGTAGTTTCAGTGCCCCTACTGTTACGCACTCAACAAGTGGAAACGCCCATGAGACACAAAGTTTTTTACTGCTTTACGGAAAAAATACTGACCGAACACTTGACACAAACAATTTGCCTTGTTGACAGGTTCGTTAAAAAAATTTATACTATGTAAATGACGAACATATAAAAGATGGAGGTACCGCTATGAGCGAATGGAAACCAATCAAAGAAGGTAAAGTACGAGAGATTTACGACAACGGTGACAGTCTGATTATGGTCGCAACTGACCGCATCAGTTGTTTTGACGTAATTCTGAAAAACATCATTTCTAAAAAAGGAACTGTTTTAACCCAGATGTCGAAATTCTGGTTTGACCTTACTGAAGACATTGTCCCAAATCACATGATTTCTGCCGACGTAAAAGATATGCCGGAATTCTTTCAGCAGCCAGCCTATGATGGCAACAGCATGATGTGCCGCAAGTTGACTATGCTTCCGATTGAATGTATTGTACGCGGATATATCACCGGCAGTGGCTGGGCAAGCTATCAAAAGAACGGAACCGTATGTGGCATCAAGCTTCCGGAAGGTTTACAGGAATCCGACAAATTGCCGGAACCAATTTACACACCTTCGACAAAAGCTGAAATCGGTGACCACGACGAGAATATCTCTTTTGAGCAAAGCGTTGATGTACTGGAAAAAGAATTTCCTGGCAAAGGAAAAGAGTATGCTGAAAAGCTTCGCGATTATACCATCGCTCTTTATAAAAAATGCGCAGATTATGCATTGAAAAAAGGTATTATCATTGCGGATACAAAATTTGAGTTTGGTCTTGATGAGAATGGAAACATTGTTCTCGGTGACGAAATGCTGACACCGGACAGTTCCCGTTTCTGGCCTGCCAAAGGATATGAGCCGGGTCACGGACAGCCATCCTTTGACAAACAGTTTGCAAGAGACTGGCTCAAAGAAAACAAAGGAAACCACGATTGGGAACTTCCGGAAGATGTTGCCAAGAAAACCATTGACAAGTATCTGGAGGCTTACGAATTACTCACCGGCGAGAAATTAAAGTAATTCCCACTACATCATTTGGAGGAATTTTCACCATGGAAAAGAAAACAATTTTAACTTTGGATCAGGTTAAGGAAATTGAAAAAACTTATCCGACTCCATTTCATATTTATGACGAAAAAGGAATCCGCGAAAATGCCCGTGCTTTGAAAAAGGCATTTTCATGGAACAAGGGTTATCGCGAATATTTCGCAGTAAAAGCAACACCAAACCCATTTATCCTTAAAATTTTACAGGAAGAAGGCTGCGGAGTTGACTGCTCTTCTCTGACCGAATTAATGCTTTCAGAATCCCTTGGATTTCATGATAATGACATCATGTTTTCCTCAAATGTGACACCACTTGCTGAGTATGAAAAAGCAAGTAAACTCGGTGCTTACATCAATCTAGACGATTTTACCCACATTGACTTTTTAGCAGAAAATGTTGGGATTCCGGAAACCATCTGCTGTCGTTATAATCCGGGTGGCGTATTTGAACTCGGTACAGACATCATGGACAACCCCGGAGATGCCAAATACGGCTTCACCAAAGAGCAGATAATTGAGGGCTACAAAAAATTAATGAAACTGGGTGCTAAAAACTTTGGTATTCATGCTTTCATTGCCAGTAACACCGTAAGCAACGAATACTATCCGACACTTGCCGGCATCCTGTTTGAACTCGCAGTAGAATTGAAAGAGAAAACAGGTGCCAATATTACATTTATCAACTTGAGCGGTGGTATCGGTATTCCATATACACCGGACAAAGAGCCAAACGACATTGCGGTAATCGGTGAAGGTGTCCGCAAACAGTTCGAGAAAATCCTGGTACCGGCAGGACTTGGTGATGTATCCATCTTTACTGAACTTGGTCGCTTTATGCTTGGACCTTATGGCAATCTCGTAACAAAATGTATTCATCAGAAACATATTTACAAAGAATATGTTGGTTTGAACACTTGTGCCTGTGATTTGATGCGTCCGGCTATGTACGGTGCATACCACCATATAACGGTTATGGGCAAGGAGAATGAGCCATGTGACCACAAGTACGATGTTACAGGTTCGCTCTGCGAGAACAATGACAAGTTTGCAATCGACCGTATGCTTCCTAAGATTGATATGGGCGATTTCCTTGTTATCCATGATACAGGTGCACACGGCTTCTCAATGGGATATAATTATAATGGCAAGCTCCGCTCAGCAGAGCTTCTGCTGTGTGAGGACGGCTCAGTGAAGATGATAAGGCGCGCAGAGACACCTAAGGATTACTTTGCAACATTTGACTGCTTCCATATTTTTGACAAGGTATTAGAAGAAAAATAATCAAAAGAGGATTTATTTATGGCTGAACTAAGTAATATAGCGGCTGAGCTTTCCAGGGGAAAGAATGTCGACATGAATTTATCGAAATATGCTGACGGAATGAACTCACTGTATGGCAGGATGGGCTATGTAAAGCTTGCACTCAATCTGTATTCCTTTGCGGAGGTGTACGGTGAGGATACGCAGTATACACAGCTTGTCTCAGACTATGCACTCAGACTTGCAAATGCAGTGAAAGCCGGTATTTCAGACGAAAATGCCGATGAAGCTGATTCAGATAAAGCTCTTGCGGATATTGATGAGCTCAGAGATGAACTTATTGAAAGAATGGAGATACTTACAGCTTTTACGGACAGATTTCAGGTGTATGAGTATGTGCTGAACCGTATAGAGTATAATTTTAAGGAATGTGATATTAATTCCGATTACTACAATGACAAATTTGAAAAGGATATTCTCAGCTACATCGTCTCCGACAAGGACAATTCTGTTGTAAATATGAAAATAGGGCAGGTTGTAAGCCAGATACCGATGCGTCTTTCAAAGAACAAGTTCTTTGAGCTTCTCCACGATGCATTTACACTGTACAAGGGTTCTGATACGGCTGCGGTGGAGGATTTCATTTACATGCTTCGTTCCGTTTCAATGCTCCATACACCTGAGAATTTCGACACAGCCTTTGATGTCCTCTCGGACAGCCTTAATAAGCTTGACAGCTTCTCCTATGTCGGCATGACACAGGAAGATTATTTTGAAGCTGCCGGGGTTCTTGCAGATGCTACAGAGTATGTTGTGAATGTCACTGACGTTTTCGTTCTTCTCATGGATGCGGTAAATGACGCATACATGGTTCTCCTCACATCCGGAAGGGCTATTGTGGATGGTACAGTAAGACAGCACTGTCTTAAGATTATCGATATGGCGCTTGATGCAATATATGACCGCGTGCTTCCTACAGAGGATTCCTTTGACAGCTTCGTGGCAATTGAAGGTGTGCAGGAGAAGCTATCGACACAGCTCTCATCGGACAGCTATGCTCTGGATGATGTACACAATTCCTATATGGGAAGAGCAGAGCAGCTTGGACTCAGTGAAGATTACGAGAAGCTTTTCAAGCTTGAGAGACTCAGCTCAGGAAGCAGCTTTATGAAGCTGGTTGAGGATAAGCTGTCGAATATTATTGCCGATGAAGCATATATTAACAGCAGATGCGATGAACTTACTAATGAACTGGCAGATTTCTTCGCGGAGCATGAAAGGCCATTTAACAGGGCAGTCATGTCAGGAATTCTTGGAAGTCTTCCTGTTTTCTTTAACAATATGGAGGAAATCAAAAAGTATATACATGTAGCACTTGGACAGTGCAGTGATGAAGCAGAACGCAAATCATGCATGAAGCTTATGCTGGACCTGATGAATGAGTAATATATATGTAGTATAATAATAAAAGGTGGGAGGCGTGATTGCTGTGCATTATATCTGGTACGATAAGTTGTATTTTAAAGAAGACAATGCTAAAAAAAGGACACGTCTGCTTCACCGCCTTGAAAAAGGTAAGCCAGAGCCAAACTTATACATTCTTACCCTTCCTGAATCAAGGGAGCGCAATATACTTGATATATACAGCTCACTTGAGCTTATGCAGCCTCACTATAAGAACCGCAGCAAATACGTTGTCGGGATAGCACGCGGAAAGCAGGATGCGATAGAGCTCGCCTCATCCATAGTCGGGGATATGTATAATACCAATGGTAACTTTGATATAAGGGCATTTCTCAATTTCTATGAGGACACATTCTCCGGCAAGGAGGTGTTGTAGTTGCTGTTTTTAAAAGTACTGTTATGCATATTAAAGATTATCGGAATTGTACTTCTTGTGGTCGTGGGCATTGTCCTTTTAATTCTATGTCTGCTGTTGTTTGTCCCGATACGATATAGAGTGCATGCCTCATTCTATGGTAAGCCACGCGTGTCAGCTCATGTCACATATCTCTTGAGATTGCTGCATGTAAATTTTGAACTGGACGGGAAAGAATCCGAACTTAAAATAAAGTTATTTGGGCATAATATTTCCGATGGCAAAAAGACCGATGATAAGAAGACTGCAGACAGCCCTGGGCAGAACGACAGCACTGTCAAGGAAGAACATGACGCTGTGAAAGCCGGTGAAGCGGTGAAAAGCTGCTTAGTTGTGAAAAACGATGCAGCTGTTAAAACCAATGGTGCAGTAAAGGATGACGGATTAACCAAAACCGGTGAAGCTGCTAAAACAGGTGAAGCTTCAAATGGCAGCGAAGCTGATGAACTCAGCAAAAGCGAAAAAGTCAATGAAGCCGAAATGTTCTGCAAAACGGATACATTCACTAAGTCAAAAAAAACTATCGAGGCGGAAGCTTCTTCCGGACATAAGGAGCGGAAGGAATCAGGAAGCTCACATGCTGGAAAATCCCGGAAAGCAGATAAGTCAAATAACTCCGGAAAGCCGGAAAGCCTCCATGATAAGAAATCTGACAAAAAAACTGAAGTCTCCGGTTCTGATTCAGACGGAATCATCGATAAGGTCAAGTCAATAGTCTCTCTTATTAAAGAAAACCGCGGCGTTATAGACTTTGTAATGAGACAACTGAAGCTTCTGTTTAAGCATATCATGCCCGGAAGCCATACCATATCGATAAAGCTCGGTCTTGACGACCCTGCACTGCTCGGTGAAATCGTTGGAGGTATAGCTGTTTTCAGGGCGATGACCGGGATTGTCATAAATATAACACCTGTATGGGATGACAAGATTTTTGAAGCGGAGTTAGATTTTAAGGGTAGAATTATTCTTGGCAGAGTATTATATATAGCAGCCCGAGTATATTTTAACAAAGAAGTCAAAAAAATAATTAAAACCATAAAAAATAGTAAATAAACAGGAGGATTTTTAAATGGCAGACAATAACAACAAGTTCAATTCAACAGTTGAATCTCTTTTTTCAGGAATGGACAGCTTTGTAAGCGCTAAGACAGTAGTCGGAGATGCAGTTACGGTGAACGACACCATCATCGTTCCACTCGTTGACGTCGCATTCGGTGTGGGCGCAGGGGCATTCTCAGGTGAAGGCAAGAATAATGCCGGAGGCGGACTCGGTGCTAAGCTCTCTCCAAGTGCGGTGCTTGTAATACAGAACGGACAGACCAAGCTTGTGAATGTTAAGAATCAAGATACTATGACCAAGATTCTTGATATGGTTCCGGACATAGTCGACAAGGTTGCCGATATTGCGGGCGGAAAGAAAAACAGGAAAGACGAAGCGGTTGATGAAGCCATAAATGATATCACCGGAAATGATAATAAATAACATTCAAGGTGAATCCGATGTCAGTTAAGAAGATAATAAAGGGAATAGGTTATACATGCTGCGCGGCTGTCCTTGCAGCAGCCGTGTACGCTTTTGCAGTCAATGGCTGCGTGATATATAAAACAGGCTCCTATATACTGAATGCCGATGAAGCTGCTGTGCTTTCAGATGTAGACTGTATACTGGTTCTCGGAGCTGCGGTTAAACCGGATAAGACTCCAAGCAATATGCTCTATGACAGAATTATGACTGGTGTCAATCTATATAAGCTCGGCGCATCAAAGGACATAATAATGAGCGGTGATCACGGCAGCAATGATTACAATGAAGTTGAAACCATGAAAAAATATGCTATTGCTTCCGGTGTACCATCAAACGCCATATACATGGATCACGCCGGATTTTCTACATACGACAGCCTGTATCGTGCCAGAAATATATTCGGCGTCAACAAAATTATTATTGTTTCCCAGAAATACCATCTGTACAGGGCAATATACCTTGCCAAGTCACTTGGCATGGAGGCTTACGGAGTTCCGGCAGACTTAAGAAGCTATTCAGGACAATTCAAAAGGGAAATCCGCGAAATACTTGCAAGAAACAAGGATTTTATTCTCGCAAAAACAAAGCCACAATCAAAATATCTTGGTGATGCCATAATTCTCAATGAGAATGGTGATGTTACAAATGATTAAAACAATTATATGAAAAACGTCTTAACGGGTTTCATATAATTGTTTTTTTAACACCACATATTTTTAAAGGCATGACAAGAATGTGATTGTGAATAATGACACATATAGTGCATATAATAGAATAGAGCAGCAGGTATACGGAGGAAATACTCCTGTGGTGAGAATAATAGGTTTTATGATGTTCTGGATTGCAGTGGGAATGATAATAGGGCTGCTTATTGAGAATGTTTTCTGGGGAATCGTGATAATAGTCCTTCTGATGCTGTGTGGATATAATCTATTCTGCAGTTGTAAATAGTCTGACCGTAATCTTATTTCATTAATGAAAAAAAAGCCTCGGAAAAATCCGGGGCTTAATTAACATCAAACTCTTGACTACGCTCTTGTAACAGCGCCTGATCTTAAGCAAGAAGTACATACATACATCTTTCTTGGACCTGCTGTTGTCAAAACCTTAACTGACTTAACGTTTGACTTCCACATCTTGTTTGATTTTCTGTTAGAGTGACTTACCTTGAGTCCAAAATGAGCACCCTTATCACAAACAGCACACTTTGCCATGATTGCACCTCCTCAAAGCTTAATAATGCCTACTCGGCTGACAACAGAAGTTATGATAACAGATATTTGGATATTTTGCAAGTAAAAAAAATATTTTTTTAAAGATTTTCACTTTTAAGTTGGATTTTGTATAGAAATAATGTATAATGACAATATCATGACTTTGTAAACCGTGAATCACACGGAGATTGGAGGAACCATGAAAGGTCGAATTGAAAATAAATTAGGAACTGTTATGATAGACCCAGAGGTTATAGCAATGTTTGCGGGAACAACCGCCATAGAGAGCTTCGGTATTGTCGGAATGGCTGCCGTAAGCATGAAGGATGGACTGGTTAAGCTTCTCAAAAAAGAGAGTCTTACACATGGGATTAATGTAAAGATTGATGAAGAGAACTTGATTACTTTGGATTTTCATGTTATTGTATCGTACGGAGTTTCCATTTCTGCTGTAGCAGATAACCTTGTGAACAGCGTCAAGTATAAGGTTGAAGAATTTGCAGGCATGAAGATTAAGCAGATCAATATATTTGTTGATGGCGTAAGAGTAATTGACTAACCGTTATTTAAGGAGGATTTTAAAGTGGCTATTAATACCATAGATGCTGCTATGCTCAAGAAATGCTTCTTGGCAGGAGCTGCCAATCTGGAAGCAAAAAAAGAGATAATAAACGAATTAAACGTATTCCCGGTACCTGATGGAGATACTGGAACTAATATGACAATGACAATTCTTTCCGCAGCTAAGGAAGTGAGCAATATTGCTTCACCTAATTTTGAGAATTTGTCAAAGGCTATTTCAGGAGGTTCCTTAAGAGGTGCGAGAGGTAACTCGGGAGTTATTCTTTCACAGCTTTTCAGAGGGTTTACTAAGGAAATTAAGTCTGTAACGGTTATAGATGCACCAGTACTTGCAAGAGCCTTCCAGAAGGCAACGGAGACTGCGTACAAGGCAGTTATGAAGCCTAAGGAGGGAACTATCCTCACTGTTGCGAAGGGTCTTTCGGATAAGATGAATGAGCTTGCATGTGAGAACGGCGATTTGGAAGAGATATTAGGCCAGGTTCTTGAGCACGGACGCTACGTTCTTTCACAGACACCGGAGATGCTTCCTGTGCTGAAGGAAGCCGGTGTTGTAGACTCAGGCGGACAGGGGCTTATCGAGGTGCTTTCAGGAATATATGACTGCCTTCTTGGCAAGGAGATTGACCTTACCGCAGCTCTTGGCACAACAACCACTGCTAAGGTTGAGGCAGACACAACTCAGGCAGATATCAAGTATGGTTACTGCACTGAATTTATAATCAATATTGAGAAGAAGTTCGATAACGGTGATGAACTCAACTTCAAGGCATATCTTGAGTCAATCGGTGATTCAATAGTAGTAGTTGCCGATGATGAGATCGTTAAGGTACATGTACATACCAACGATCCGGGGCTTGCAATTCAGAAAGCGCTCACCTATGGTTCACTCAGCAAGATGAAGATAGATAATATGCGGGAGGAGCATAAGGAAAAGCTCATAAAGGAAGCACAGAAGGCTGAGGCTGAGAAGAAGGCTGCTGAGGAAGCGGCTAAGAAGTCTGCTGAACCTAAGAAGAAGTACGGTTTTATATCCGTTTCTGCCGGAGCGGGACTCAGCGAGATATTTGAAGGACTTGGTGTAGATGTAGTTATTGAAGGCGGACAGACAATGAACCCTAGCACAGAGGATATGCTCAATGCGATTGACAAGGTAAACGCAGAGAATGTATTTATTCTTCCTAACAATTCAAATATTATACTTGCTGCCAACCAGGCACAGTCTATCGTCACAGATAAGAATGTGTATGTAGTTCCTTCTAAGACAATACCTCAGGGAATCACAGCGCTTATCAATTTTGACGAGTCTGCAGATGCGGAGGCTAATTTCAATAATATGTCTTCGGAGATGAAGAACGTAAAGACGGGACAGGTAACTTACGCTGTTCGTGATACATCGATGGATGGCAAAGAGATTAAGCAGAACGATATAATGGGAATTGGTGATAAGACAATCCTTTCTGTAGGCAAGGATATTGAAGAAACAACCATTGATATGCTGTCCCAGCTTATTGATGATGACTCTGAGCTTATAAGTGTATACTATGGCGAGGATGTTTCAAGTGAGCAGGTTGATTCTCTTACAGCTAAGATTGAGGAGACTTATCCTGACCTTGATCTGGAGGTTCACAGTGGTGGACAGCCAATCTATTACTATATTGTTTCAGTAGAATAGAATATTTATTGAGTATCTTGTCCCCTCATGGGTCCTGCCTATGAGGGGATATCTTGTATATGGAAGTATGATTTACGGCATTATGCCGGAGAATGAGGATTATTATGAAGCTTAGCAGTCTTAAAGGAATCGGACAGAAAACAGAACAGCTTTTTACAAAAGCAGGGATAACGGATACTTCACAGCTGCCATACTACTATCCACGAAGCTATGATATATACAAAGAACCTGTCCTTATCAGCGAAATCGATGAGGACGGTATCTATACCTTGTATCTAAGCATCGCATCTGATGTAGAAGTGAAGCCGATGAAAAAGCTTAATATAACTACGGTATTCGCTGTAGACGAGCAGAATGAGCGTATCAAGCTGACGTGGTTTAATATGCCTTTTATAAAGGGTACGCTGAGAAGAGGCTACCGCTATATGGTACGCGGCAGAGTGGTGTGCAGAGGAAGCTTAGTCTCCATGGAACAGCCTAAATTATACACTGCTGCAGAATATGAGCAGAAGCTTCATTATATCCAGCCAATCTATCCACTGGTAAAGGGACTTACCAACAACATGGTCACAAAAGCCGTAACACAGTATTTTGCCATGCAGAATAATCCTGAAGAAATGGAATATCTCCCTAAGGAGCTTATAGAACGCTATGAATTAAAGCCACTGTATGAGGCGATAAAATACATACATTTTCCGCGTGGTATCAATGAAATGCAGGAATCAAGAAAACGACTTGCCTTTGATGAATTCTTCGGATTCATGATGAAGCTTGAAAACCTGAAATCCCAGAGGACTTATCTTGAAAATGAATGTATGATACATGAGGGAGGCTATGCTGCAAGACTCATATCCGAGCTGCCTTACCAGCTGACGGAGCCACAGAGAAAGGCGTATGACGAAATGGTTGCCGACATGTCGGGGAAGCATGTCATGAACAGGCTTATTCAGGGTGATGTAGGCTCCGGAAAGACGATTATAGCTGTATTAGCGCTCCTCAACGCTGTGGAAGCCGGCTTTCAGGGTGCACTCATGGCTCCTACCGAGGTTCTGGCAAAGCAGCACTATGATACGGTATGTGAATTATTGAAAAAACATGAATTTCCGGTTACACCGGTTCTGCTTGTTGGCTCGATGAGCGCTTCACAGAAGAAGAAAGCACATGAACAGATAAAAGACGGTACAGCTGATATTATTATAGGCACTAACGCATTGATTCAGGAGAAGGTGGAATACAACAATCTTGGGTTTGTTGTGACGGATGAACAGCATCGTTTTGGCGTGAACCAAAGAGGCGGACTTGCCAGAAAAGGTGGACATCCGCATGTATGTGTCATGAGTGCAACACCGATTCCGCGTACGCTTGCAATCATTCTATATGGAGACCTTGACATATCCATAATTAATGCCATGCCTGTGGGCAGGCTTCCGATAAAAAATGCCGTTGTCGGTGAAGAGTACCGCCCGAATGCGTATAGATTTATAATGAATCAGGCTGCGCTGGGTCATCAGGCTTATGTAATATGCCCGATGGTTGAGGATAATGAAATAAGTGAAAGTGAGAATGTCACAGACTACACAGTAGAATTGAGGAAGAATCTTCACGGACTCACAGTGGAGGGACTTCACGGACAGATGGCAGCCGATACCAAAAATGATATTATGGGAAGATTCGCTAAGGGCGAAATACAGGTGTTGGTTTCAACAACTGTGATTGAAGTAGGAATAAATGTTCCGAATGCCACAGTGATGCTCATCGAGAACGCAGAAAAATTCGGCCTTGCACAGCTTCACCAGCTTCGCGGAAGAGTAGGAAGAGGAAATGCGCAATCATACTGTATATTTGTGAGCACCTCAAAAAAGGAGGAGGCAAAGCAGCGCCTTGATATCATAGGTAAATCCAATGACGGCTTTTACATTGCTGAACAGGATTTAAAGCTCCGAGGTCCCGGAGATTTCTTCGGAATCAGGCAGAGTGGTGACATGTCATTTACACTTGCAGATATATACACCGATGCAGATATGCTTAAGAAAGCAAAAGACTGTGCAGATTATATAATTGAAAACAATTTGCAGAATACATTAAAAAAAGCTTTTTCCCAGAATGATGTAATGTTATAATGAAAATTGTATGAGAAGCAGGAAGCACAGTCACATGAAAAATTTCACCAAGATGTACTGTGGAAAATTTCAAGATAAACAATAAGGATAAAAATATGAAACTATATATTATAAGACATGGCGAAACCGATTGGAATAAGGAAAAAAGGCTTCAGGGACAGAGTGACACGCAGCTCAATGAATATGGAATTGAGCTGGCGCGGATAACAGGTGAAGCGTTAAAGGATGTACATTTTGATTATATCTTCTCAAGTCCGCTTAAAAGGGCATATAAGACTGCTGAGCTTATCAGAATGGACAGACCAGTGAAAATCATAACCGATGACAGACTAAAAGAGATATGTTTCGGGGTGAATGAAGGAGTCAGTTCGGATCTCATCACAGAGGATTTTCATTATTTCTTCGATGCACCTGATAAATATATACCCGCACAGGGTGGTGAGACCTACGAACAGCTATGTGCCCGCTCACAAGCTTTTATAGACAGCGTCATAGTTCCGCTTTCATTAAAGGAGCCTGAGGCGACGGTGCTTATTACAGCACATGGGGCACTGAATAAATCCATAATGATTTATCTCAATCACCTCGAAATAAAAAATATGTGGGATGGCGTTTTTCAGAAGAATTGCTGTGTAAATATATTTGAGATAAACGGATTTGACTTTAAGATGCTTCAGGAAGCCAAGATATATTATTAGATATTTCCTTGGATATACGCTGTATAATATTGATATGAATATTGAATAATGGAGGAATTGATATGAGAGTGATTGCAGGCACAAGAAGAAGCATGCCTCTTAAGACAATAGAGGGACTGGCAACACGTCCTACGCAGGACAGGACTAAGGAGACGCTTTTCAACGTAATTCAGAATGATGTTCCGGGAAGTATGTTCCTTGATTTGTTTTCGGGGAGTGGGGCAATAGCCATAGAAGCACTCAGCCGCGGGGCAAAAAAGGCATACCTTGTTGAAAACAGCAGAGCCGCCGCTGCCTGTATACGCGATAATCTCAATTTTACCAGACTTTCCGATGAAGCTGTACTGATGGAGACTGATGCGGTTACTGCCTTAAAAAGGCTGGAGGGCAAAACAGTTTTTGACATAATATTTATGGATCCGCCATATAATCATGAATATGAGAAGGAGGTTCTGACATGTCTTGCCGACTCTTCTCTTATTGATGACCATTCAATCATTATTGTTGAAGCGTCGAATGAGACAAGCTTTGATTACCTTGACAAATTGGACTTTGAAGCTTATAAAATAAAAAGATATAAAAATAATATGCATGTTTTTATCAGGAAAATTAAATAATAAGTTTTTAATGGCATGTGATTATACAATACTATAAAGGAGTACAGGCAGGAGCCTGATTAATTACTATGAGAATTGCAGTATATCCGGGAAGCTTTGACCCGGTTACACTTGGACATATGGACATAATAAGCCGTTCCTCAAAGCTTTTTGACAAGTTGATTGTCGGGGTATTAGTAAACAGTTCAAAAGTTCCATTGTTTTCTGCTGAAGAACGTGTTAATATGATAAAAGGTGTGGTTTCGGAATACCCTAATGTGGAGGTACGTTCCTTTAATGGTCTGCTGGTTGAATTTGCAAGATTATGCAAAGCGACCGCTGTGGTACGAGGTCTTAGAGCTGTAACCGATTTTGAATATGAATTGCAGATGTCGCAGACGAACCACATTATTGCACCTGATATAGATACAATATTTCTGACGACGAATCTCAACTATGCATATCTAAGCTCAAGTGTAGTTAAGGAGGTGGCAAGATACGGCGGAGATATCTCCAAGTTCGTTGCACCGGAGGTTCGCAGACAGGTTTTAGAAAAATATAACAGATAGTATCAATTGGAGGATTACCATGAACAAGATTGAAGAGATGATTGAAGCGATTGAAGAATATATTGAAAACTGTAAGCCTGTTCCTCTTTCAAGCAATAAGATTATCGTTGAAAAGGATGCCATTGAGGAATTGATTCGTGAACTCAGGCTCAAGACTCCTGATGAGATAAAAAAATACCAGAAGATTATCAGCAATAAGGATGCCATTCTCGCGGATGCCAAGGATCAGGCAGATTCCATGCTTAATGCGGCTAAGGTGCACACTCAGGAACTCGTCAATGAGCATGAGATAATGCAGCGCGCCTACAGTGAAGCAGAGGAAATAAAAGATCAGGCTTATAGTCAGGCACAGGCAATACTCGACCATGCAACAGAGGAAGCCAATCAGATGAGATACAGTGCAGTTCAGTACACGGATGATATGCTCGCCAATCTCCAGAGAATTATTGAGCACTCCATTGACAGCAATCGTGCTAAGTATGAGAGCCTGTTAAGTGCTCTGGACAAGGATCTCAATGTTGTCCTTTCCAATAGAAATGAGCTTGCCGGAATAGGTACAGATGAAGAGCCTGAGCAGCAGGAAGATGACGCTGCAGCAGGATTACAGGATTCCGGTGATTATGAGGAATAACACTGCCAATGCTGTAATACAGGCAATACATATCTTACATGCCATGTACCTTCCGACGGAAAATCTTCTTCCACTCCAGAGAGACATTGTCTGAAATACACTTGACATACCGCCGAATGCGGTGGCAGTCAGCATAAGTAATATTTTATAATTATATTCGATATTAAGCTCAGATATTTTATCAAGGCCGGCTGTAATCTCCATCAAGGATATCAGTACGGCTTTTGCTATGTCCGGAAGAATTTTTATGTTACCGATCATCGCACCCGCTGTTGAGAACAGCATGACATATATACACAGCTTAAGGCTGGCGGTGAGGGCATTCTCAACGGAGTGCGAAAGGGCTTCAGATGTTGTAAGCTCAATTATCCGGTGTTCTGTATCTTCTCTTTGCTGAATTGCTGTCCGTCTTCTGTGCCCCATTCTGCCGTCTGCATCTGCCGGACTGCTGATTTTCCTTCTTCCATGTTGTTTCTTTATCCACCCCCAATATCTTAAAACGAACATTCCTGCAAATGCTGAGCCGATAAGCAGAAAAATTACTGTCTTAGAGAGTGTTTTATCTCCAAGACAGCTCATACAGATATAGCTTATCATAAACATCGGGCTGACGTTGTTGCATACCGGAGCTAAAAGCATAGCGGTATCATCGTCAATCGTTCCTGTCTCATTAAGGCAGCCGCATACATAAGCTCCCATTGGATAGCCGCACACAAATCCTATAAGAATGCAGTACCCGGAAGCGGCAGGCAGATGCAGCAGCTTAGTGAGCGGTGCGAGCAGAACTCCAATTGGCTTCGCACACCCGGTATATACGATAAAATTTGAAAGCACCATAAATGGCATGAGAGTCGGAAAGAGTGTCCTGTACCAAAGCGCAAGACCATAGGCTGCTCCATTTAGTGCAGCGGCGGGCGATAACAGCAGAACAAGCATGCATGACATTGCACAGACTATGCGTGTGAACATTATGCGGCTGCTTTTTTTACCGGATGGATTTGTCATTGTATCAGCCTGCTTAAGAATATACTCAGATAATACTATTCAGTTTATGATTTTTTTATCACTGCAACCGGTGTTTACATTTTTATTTTATTGCTTTTTTCAAAAAAATGTGGCACAATAAAATGTGGCTTAGTTTGGCCATAGACGGAGGAATAAACATTATGAACAATGCATTAAAAGGATTACAGCCTGAAAAGGTTTTTATGTTTTTTGAAGAACTTACACAGATACCTCATGGTTCACACAACACAAAACAGATAAGCGATTTCTGTGTTGATTTTGCCAACAAAAGAGGTCTGAAAGTATATCAGGATGAATATAATAATGTGGTTATTTACAGACCGGCAAGCAAGGGCTATGAGAATACTCCTGGTGTGATTATACAGGGTCATTTAGACATGGTATGTGAGAAGGAGAGCGGATGCACCCATGATTTTACCAAGGATGCCCTCGATGTCTACGTTGAGGACGGATATGTTACCGCAAGAGGAACCACTCTCGGCGGTGATGATGGAATTGCCATCGCCTATGCACTCGCCGTTCTCGATGATGACAGTATACAGGCACCTGCTGTAGAGGCTGTTTTCACAGTTGATGAGGAGGTCGGGCTTGACGGTGCCAAGCTGCTTGACGGCTCCGTGCTCTCATCCAAGTATCTTATAAATATAGACAATGAGGAGGAGGGCGCCTTCATCGTTGGCTGTGCCGGCGGAATGCGTTCCGGCTTAAAGCTCCCTGTAAGCTATACACAGATGACCGGAAAGAGCGTCAAGGTAACCATAACAGGTCTTATGGGCGGACATTCCGGCATGGAAATCAATAAGGGCAGAGCTAATGCGCACATTATTCTCGGAAGACTTCTCTTTAATCTTGATGAGGAGCTTTTCTACGGAATAAGTGCTCTCACAGGCGGAAGAATGGACAATGCCATAGCAAGGGAATGTTCTGTCACTCTATGCATTAATCCTGATGATGAGGCACGCTTAAAGGAACTGTGTGGCATACTTGAGGCACAGCTTAGAAATGAGTATTCCGGAACCGATGAGGGCATCCGAATTGTTATTGAGGATTCAGGCACGGATAACGCCGGCGTCATTGAAGAAAAGAATAAGCAGGCGTTTATCTTCCTTCTTATGAATCTTCCTAACGGTGTGCAGAAGTTCAGCGGTCACATTGAAGGACTTGTTGAGACTTCACTCAATCTTGGTATTCTTTCGATGGATGAGGAGTGCATCAACATAAGCTTCTCCGTGAGAAGTTCTGTAGGTTCAGCAAAGCAGGCACTTGCCGATAAGCTTCGCTATATGATTGAGTTCTTCGGCGGTGAGTATATTGAGACAGGCTGCTATCCTGAGTGGGCATATCGTCCGGAATCTGAGTTCCGCGACAGGGCAGTGAAGCTCTATGAGGATATGTTCAATGAGAAGGCAAATGTATGTGTCATCCATGCAGGTCTTGAGTGCGGTCTGTTTTCAGAGAAGCTGCCTGAGCTTGATATGATCTCTATAGGACCTGATATGAAGGATATCCATACACCTGCCGAGCGTCTCAGCGTAAAATCAGTTGAGAAGGTCTGGAGATACCTTGTGGCATTGCTTGAATCAATGCATTAGGATTTTATTTAAAACAGGATGTAGTATATGTAATTTTTGGAGGTTATTAGATGGAAATACAGTTATGGAGAGAGCTTTTGGCTCCATACGAACTGGCTGTGGATGAGTTGCTGGTCAAATTCAACCACATAATCAACGAATACAGACAGGAAGCGGTCTACTCACCGATTGAACAGGTCACCGGCAGGGTGAAGAAGATTTCCAGTATTATTGAGAAAGCCCAGAAAAAGGGCTTTCCGATTGACCATATCATGGAAATGATAGAGGACGTGGCAGGTATAAGAATAATCTGCCAGTTCGTTGAGGATATCTATGATGTGGTCAATATAATTAAGAGCAGAAGTGATATGACTGTCATACGTGAGAAGGATTACATAAAGAACCGCAAGGAGAGCGGTTACAGAAGCTATCACATTATAATAAGCTATAGCGTGGAAACCAGCAAGGGCAAGAAGGATATTCCTGTTGAGATTCAGATACGAACGCTTGCTATGAACTTCTGGTCTACGATAGAACATTCGCTACAGTATAAATACCATGAGAGCATTCCTGAGCATATCCGTGTGCGCCTAAGCTCAGCGGCGGAGGCGATTCTCAGGCTTGATGAGGAAATGTCATCAATCCATGAAGAAATTATGGATGCCCAGAATTCTTTTACATACAAGGCTAATATAGTCAATGATATACTTATCAACATCCAGAACCTCTATAAGGTTGCAAATAAGAGGGATGTTGTGAAAATTCAGGACGAATTTTTCCGCATTTATCAGGAGAACGATCTTGAACACCTTCTGGCATTCTGCAGACATCTTGATAAGATTGCAGAAGGCTATAGGGCACAGAGCGTTGATTGATATGCCGGTGATTAATGCCGGATTTAACATATAAAGCAGATACGGAAAGGATTTATATGGAATTACCACAGAAATATTTAGATTCGATGAAGGAGCTCTTAGGAGATGAATTTCAGGCCTACTTAGACAGCTTCAGTCAGAAGAGGCTATATGGACTGCGCGTCAACAACCTTAAGATTTCAACAGAAGATTTTCTTAAGATAAGTCCGTTCAAGCTCAAGAAAATTCCATGGATAGACAATGGGTTTTACTATGAGGAGGAGGATAAGCCCGCGAAGCATCCATACTATTTTGCGGGATTATATTACCTTCAGGAGCCAAGTGCCATGACACCTGCCAGTATACTTCCGATAGAGCACGGAGATAAGGTTTTAGATGTATGTGCCGCTCCGGGAGGAAAGAGCACTGAACTAGGTGCCAGGCTTGGAGGCACAGGGCTTTTAGTCTCCAACGATATCTCCGCCTCACGAGCCAAGGCACTGTTAAAGAACATAGAAGTGAGCGGAATAGGCAATGTCGTGATTACATGTGAGGAACCGGGAAAGCTTATATCGTCATTTGAAAGCTTTTTTGACAAGATTCTGATTGATGCCCCATGCTCAGGTGAGGGAATGTTCCGCAAGGACAATAAGCTCATCAAGAGCTGGCAGATGAATGGTCCTGAATACTTTGCTGCTATCCAGAAGAGTATTTTAAGCCAGGCGGCACAGATGTTGAAGCCGGGCGGATATATGCTGTACTCAACATGTACCTTTTCCAAGCTTGAAGATGAGGACAATATACAGCTTTTCCTTGAAAGCCATCCTGATTTTTCGCTTGTCGATATATTCGATTCGGGGATACCTTCCATACATCCTTATGAGGGCTTCTCAAAAGGAATCGGCCTGCCGCAGTGCGTGCGCATATTCCCTCATAAGATGCAGGGTGAAGGGCACTTTGTCGCTTTGCTTAAAAAGGATGGGGAAGCCATTCAGGACAGCCCTGTACACGGAAGACCTAACAAGCTTCCTGATGAGCTTACCGCTTTTCTTGATGAGCTTAACTTTGAAATTCCATCCTCGGACATAATCATCCAGAAGGATAATGTATATTATCTTCCGCCTCTTGCCGGAAAGCTCAAGGGACTTCGCGCAATGAGAACGGGAACCCTTCTTGGTGAGCTTAAAAAGAACCGCTTTGAGCCAAGTCAGGCATTTGCGATGACATTAAAGGATGGGCAGTACAGCAGCCAGATCAATTTAAAGCTCTCAGATGATGCCGTTATACGTTATCTCAAAGGTGAAACCATAGAGGTCGATGAAACCTGCGTTACCGGCAGCAGTTCCATTAAGCTTATAATGGTTGACGGCTATCCGCTTGGCTGGGGTAAGTACAATAACGGACAGGTAAAGAATAAATATCTCCCGGGCTGGAGATGGATGTAGCTTAGAGACATCCCAAATAAAACTACGCAAACGAGGATTATACATGAAACGACTGGACAAATTTCTTGTCGAAATGAGCGTTGCCAGCCGCAGCGTCATAAAGGAAATGGCAAAAAAAGGCCGTATCACCGTCAATGGTGAGGTTGTGAAAGCCTCCGATATCAAGATTGATGAGAATAGCGATGTCATCGCGGTTGATGGCATGATTATCGCCTTTTCTGATATGGAATACTTTATGCTCAATAAACCCGCAGGTGTAATCACCGCCACCATGGACAAAAAGGCTGAAACAGTGCTTGATTTAATTGATGAGAGAACGCGCAATGACCTTTTTCCTGTCGGAAGGCTTGACAAGGATACAGAAGGTCTGCTTCTTATAACGAATGACGGGGATCTGGCGCACCGCCTGTTAGCACCTAAAAAGCATGTCGACAAGGTTTATTATGCCGATATACATGGGCTTGTCACAAAAGAACATGTAGAGCTTTTTTCATCCGGCATCACACTCCTTGACGGAACAACTGTTATGCCCGGCGAACTGGTTATATTGGAGGTAAATGAAGCGGAGCACACATCTAAAATACAGCTCACAATCCATGAGGGCAAGTTCCATCAGGTAAAGCGTATGTTCGAGGCTGTAGGGACGGAGGTTACATATCTAAAAAGATTGTCAATGGGACCTCTTGCATTGGACGCGGAGCTTAAGCCTGGAGAGTACAGAAGATTAACCGAAGAAGAAATCAATCTGCTTAAGGAGGCAACGGCATAGACCGTTTATATATATATGGAATACAAGTATAATGATTTATTGAAGGACAAGCGCGCCGTCCTGTTCGATCTTGATGGGACACTCGTTGACTCTATGTGGGTATGGCGCAATATTGATATTGATTTTTTAAGTGCAATAGGTAAAGAGCTTCCCGATGATCTGCAAAAGGAAATCGAAGGAATGAGCTTCACCGAGACAGCCGAATACTTTAAGAAACGCTTTGGTATCAAGGACGATGTGGAGGATATCAAGGCACACTGGAACAGAATGGCTTATGATAAGTACACCTCAGAGGTTAAATTAAAAAAAGGTGCGAAGGAGTTCCTTGCACGCCTAAAATCAGACCACATTCTTGCCGGTATCGCCTCAAGCAACTCTGAAACCCTTATAAATGGTGTATTAAAGGCAGAAGGTGTGGCAGAATACTTTGATGCGATAACAACCGCCTGTGAAGCAGGAGCAGGAAAGCCTGCACCGGATATATATCTGCTTGCGGCAAAAAAGCTCGGTGTCAGACCGGAGGAGTGCCTTGTGTTTGAGGATATTCCTATGGGCATCACCGCAGGCAATTTGGCTGGCATGACAACTGCTGCCGTGGAGGATGACTATTCACACGGAATGCGCGAAGAGAAAATGAAACTGGCAGATTACTTTATAGATGATTTTACACAAATAAAATAATTATACACGCAGCGATGCTGTAACGATAATTAAGTTCATGTTTTTACAAAATGACAGATATAAGGAGTTATATGAAAGATTTTTTACCAATATGCAGGGAAGATATGGACAAGCGCGGCTGGACACAATGTGATTTTGTGTATATATCCGGTGATGCATACGTGGACCATTCTTCATTCGGTCATGCAATTATAAGCAGAATACTGGAATTAAACGGATATAAGGTTGGAATAATCCCACAGCCGGACTGGAAGGATAAGAACAGTATCTCCATACTTGGCGAACCAAGGCTTGGCTTCCTTGTAGCAGCAGGAAATATGGATTCGATGGTCAACCACTATACTGTATCTAAAAAGAGAAGGAACTTCGATGCCTACACACCGGGAGGAGTTATTGGTAAAAGACCTGATTATGCCACTATTGTATATTGTAATCTGATAAGGCAGACCTACAAAAAGACACCTATAATCATCGGAGGAATTGAGGCAAGCCTCAGAAGACTTGCACATTATGACTATTGGTCAAATAAAGTAAAGCGTTCCATTCTGTTAGACAGCGGTGCCGACCTTATATCTTACGGAATGGGCGAACATTCTATAGTTGAGATAGCAGACGCTCTCAACGCAGGAATTGATGTCAAGGATATAACCTTCATACGCGGAACGGTGTATAAAGCTAAAAATCTTGAACATCTGTATGATGAATATATTATGCTTCCATCCTACGACGAGATATGTTCTGATAAAAAGACTTATGCAGAAAGCTTTTATAAGCAGTACTGCAATACGGATCCATTCGTAGCAAAGCACCTTGTTGAAAAATACAAAGATACAGAGTATATTATCCAGAATCCGCCATCATATCCTCTCACACAGCAGGAATTTGACGATGTGTATTCAATGGATTATATGAATGCATGGCACCCATCATACGATGCACTCGGCGGTGTCCCTGCATTCGCTGAGATCAAGTTCAGCCTGACAAGCAACAGAGGCTGCTTCGGAGGCTGCTCATTCTGCGCGCTCACCTTCCATCAGGGCAGAATTGTCCAGGTAAGAAGCCATGAATCCCTTATAGAAGAAGCAAAGAGAATGACACAGGAACCGGATTTCAAGGGTTATATATATGATGTAGGAGGTCCGACAGCCAATTTCCGCCGCCCATCATGTGACAAGCAGCTTACCAAGGGAGTATGCACCAACAAGCAATGCCTTTTCCCTAAGCCGTGTGCCAATCTCAAGGTTGACCACAGCGACTATGTGGAACTGCTGAGAAAGCTGCGCAGGATTCCCGATGTGAAAAAGGTGTTTGTCCGCTCCGGTATACGTTTTGACTATGTCATGGCAGACACTGACGATACATTCATGGAGGAGCTGTGCAAATATCATATCAGCGGACAACTGCGTGTGGCTCCTGAGCATATAACGGACAATGTACTGCGTCTGATGGGAAAGCCGGAGAATTCCGTATATGAAGCCTTCCTTAAAAAATACAGTGCCATCAACAGCAGGCTCGGCAAGGAGCAGTATGCAATTCCATACCTCATGTCCTCACATCCTGGCTCAACGCTCGATGATGCTATAGCCCTCGCGGAGTACATCAGGGATTTAGGCTACATGCCTGAGCAGGTGCAGGATTTCTATCCGACACCATCGACCATATCTACCTGTATGTATTACACCGGGCTTGACCCGCGCGATTTAAAGCCGGTGTATGTCACGACCAATCCGCATGAGAAGGCAATGCAGCGTGCACTTATACAGTTTAAAAATCCTGAGAATTATGACCTTGTAAAAGAAGCACTGTTAAAGGCTCACAGGCAGGATTTGATAGGTTTTGACAAGCACTGCCTTATCCCACCAAGAAAGATGTCCTACAAGGGAAATAACGACAGGCACACATCTGGAAACACTCAGAGTATACGAAATAGCAATGAAGGCAATAAGCCACAATCCGGCAGGAAAAGCAGCGGTACCGGAAAAAACACCACAGTTAAGAGCACTACCGGCAAGGGCAGCTCCGGCAGATATAAAAATAGTAATACAGACAGCCGGCCAAACACCGGCAGAAATATGTCCGCAAAAGGTTCTGAGGATAACAGAAACAATAAAAGGACAGGTTTTCAAAAAAAGAACGGCAGATAGAAACCTTTAAAGCTTATGGTTTCGGAAATGGGGATTAATATGAAAATAGCAGTGGTTACAGGAGCTTCATCCGGTCTTGGCAGGGAGTTTGCAAAGCAGATTGCTGCCAGATATTCCAGATTCGACGAGAGATGGCTGGTTGCGAGAAGAACAGAACGCCTTGAGGAGGTAGCTGCAGAGATAAAGCTCACATCGCGGGTTATCTCTCTTGACCTTTCAAGCATTGATGAGCTTTCGCAATTTAAAGGTCTTCTTGAAGAAAATACACCTGATATCAAGCTTTTAGTTAACTGTGCAGGCTATGGCAGGAGCGGAAGCTTTGAAGAGCTTGACTGTGATGAACAGCTTGGCATGGTTGATGTCAATTGTCGTGCTCTCACAGCAGTCACAAAGCTCTGCCTTCCATATATTTCACAGAACTCACGAATAATTGAGCTTGCTTCCGCTGCCAGCTTCATGCCCCAGCCTGATTTTGCCGTATATGCAGCCACCAAGGCGTACGTCCTGAGCTTTTCCAAGGCACTTAACAAGGAGCTTAAATCAAGAAAAATAACTGTGACCGCTGTATGTCCGGGACCAGTCGATACCGAATTTTTTGATATTGCAGGAAAAGATGTCAAGTTCCTGAAACGCATGGTCATGGCTAAGCCTGAGAAGGTTGTGGAACAGGCAATCAAGGATGCCGCTCTTGGCAATGAACTGAGCATTTACGGAAGAAGCATGAAGTTAGCCTACGTTGCCGGGCGTTTCCTGCCGCACAGGCTCCTGATGAAATTCTTCTAATACATGTTACATAAAGACTGTGAGGTAATGTTAATGGGAAATTTAATAAAAAATGTGCCAAAGGGTGCTCCCGGGTACTTAAAGAACAGAAAGCTAAGGACAGGAGTGGCGATGGTAAGCGGCTATATGCTGGTTCTTCTTCTTTTCTTTACAGGAATAATCATTTTTGCTGACCGTGGAAATCTCCTTACAGTTGCAGCAATACTTATGATGCTCCCGACAGGAAAGATGACTGTCAATTTCCTCATGTACCCGAGAAAAGGACAGGCAGACACTTCAGAATATGATGAAATGTGCAGGTCTAATGACAGGCTGACTATATTATCGGATATTCTCATCACACCTGAGAAAAAGAGTATTGAGCTGCCATATGTCGCAATCGACAAGGCTCACATCCTTATCTACTGTGCTGACAAGAAGCTTGACACGGCATACCACAGCAGATACATAAAGGATTTTCTCAAGCGCTCCGGTATTACAACAGATGTGGGCTTCTACACAGACCTCAATAAGTTCAGGAAAAGACTGACGGCTGTAAATACCTC
>ERZ779660.431-NODE-431-length-24696-cov-4.693275_pt1 | contig 24696 bp, 25 predicted proteins | sample MGYA00511906_ERZ779660 | MGnify/ENA primary metagenome ERZ779660 (study PRJEB29588, sample SAMEA2156906) | human gut metagenome | biome: human gut; feature: human-associated habitat; material: faeces | place: Denmark | collected 2008/2010 ... | reverse complement strand
ACCAACTTAACATCGCGGGGTGGAGCAGTTGGTAGCTCGTCGGGCTCATAACCCGAAGGTCGGTGGTTCAAGTCCGCCCCCCGCAACCAACTTTATATGCTGATGTAGCTCAGTCGGCAGAGCGTATCCTTGGTAAGGATAAGGTCACCAGTTCAATCCTGGTCATCAGCTCCAAATGGCGGCGTAGCTCAGTTGGCTAGAGCATGCGGTTCATACCCGCAGTGTCCGCGGTTCGAATCCGTGCGCCGCCACCAACTGCAATTCAAGGCTTCCAAGAAATTGGGAGTCTTTTTTGTTGTCTGCAACAGGTAAATGGAATAAAAAATATTCTGCTTCGTATCATGTAAAATTTTTTGTTGGTTTTAATATTTTTACGTAAAAATAAATTGCAACAGTTTTCATACTTTTCTTGACTCACTAGTCTTTAAATGATATACTTGTAAACAGTAATAGTTCCGAAAACAGATAATAATACAAAAAAATACACATATTTGAATAAACATATGTAAAAATGACTGGTTTTGCCTATGGCGGACTTTGCCGAATTTTAATCTGTCATAGCTGTGATTGGTATATATTTTAAGGAGTGGTATGAGTATGCAGAAAAAAGATCTTTCCAAGTTAGTCCTGACAACCCTGTTGACCGGCAGCGTACTTTGGGGGGGACAGCATTCGCTGCTGAAGAGAATTTACAAGAGTTTTCTTTGGACACCATGGTTGTTACCGCAACTAGAACGGCAATGACCGTTAAGGAAACCCTTCGACCGTAGAGATTGTTGACAGCAAAAAGCTGGAGCAGACACAGGCTAAAACCTTGCATGATGCTTTAAAGGGCGCTTTGGGCGTTAATGTATTTAATGATTTCCAGGGACGCAGTAATGTCAGCATCCGCGGCAGTGAATCCCGTCACGTATTGATTATGGTTGACGGCAAGCGTTTAGGCGGCGAGGCTGCTTACAACTCTGCCAATGCCTGGGATGTAGACCGTATCCGCATGGAAGACGTTGAAAGAGTAGAAATTATCCGCGGACCTGCCGGCGCACTGTATGGCAGTGATGCAATGGGCGGTGTAATTAACGTTATTACCAAAACTCCGGACAAAACAACTGCTGATGTAAATTATGAATATGGCTGGTATGAGGACGGCAAGGGCGCAGGCTATAAAGGCAACCTGTATCTGCAAGGCGCTGAAGGCAACTATTCCTATAAAATCAACGCCGGCCTGAATAAAAACAGACCGTATTTGGATCCCAAAGGCAGCGGAGATTCCATGAATTTCTATGGCAAGCAACAGCCGCTTTCTTTGAATGTAGGCTATAAGTTCGATAATGGCAATGAATTAAGCGTAGATTTCAGTAAAATAAAGGAAGATAATCAAAAATCTACGACCAGCACAACTGTTATGGTGCCCGGTAAGGTATGGCAGGATAAGGTTCAGACGATTTATAACGATAATAAGCGTACTGACTATGCTATTACTTATAAGGGCTCCGATGATAAGCAGGACTGGATGTTCCGAGCTTATAAATCAGTATTCGATAAGAACTATAAGAACCAGAATAATACCCGTATGACCATGAGGGGCAAGCCCGGTAAGTGGACTCTGCAGGATCCGAAGATTGATACTGTTAAACGTACTCTGAGCGTTATTGAAGGCAAGGACACCTTCAATCTGAGCGATAAGAACAAGCTGACTGCCGGTTTTGAATATCGTAAGGATCAGAGCGAAGGCACCCGCTTAAAGAAACCGAATACATCTTTGGCAGACGGTAATGCTCATGATGCTTATGACAAGGCAGCTATCAACTATCTGGCAGCATACGTTCAGGATGAATTCAGACCTGATGATAAATGGCTGATTATTCCTTCCGTACGTTTCGACCACAGTGATCAGTTCAGCAACAAGCTGACCAGCAACCTGGCTGCAACCTATAATGCTGCCGATGATGTACGTATTAAGGCTGCAATTGGTCAGGGCTATAAAACTCCGACTGTAAACGATTTGTACATTTTCTGGGAAATGTATGCTGCAAATCCGGGTGGTAAAGGCCAATTCTATGTTGGTAACCCTGATCTGAAACCGGAGAAATCCTTAAGCTATGAATTATCTGTTGAAAAGGACTGGGGCGACAGATCTACCGTTCATCTGGGGGTATTCAGAAGTGAAGTTAAGGATTTGATCAGCACCTACTGGACAGGTAAACTGACTGATGATGATCAGGATTTGTATCCGGGCGTTAATGGCGACCAAGTTATGGCGTACAAGAATATTCCCGAAGCAACTCTGCAGGGCGTAGAGCTGTACGGTTCTCACAGACTGGGCAAGAATATTTATTTGAATGCCGGCTACACCTTCCTGGATGCTAAAGACAAAACTAATGGAACCCGTCTGAAAGACAGAGCTAAGCATCAGGTAACCTTCGGTGTTTCCTATCAGCCTGAAAACATCTATGCTTGGGACCTGAGCTTTGACCTTGTATCTAACCTTGGCTATTACTTCAACAATGGCGACAAGAGCACCATGGGCAATTTTGTTTATGAAACCAAGGACTTCACTATCGCTAACATCATGGCTTCCAGACATCTCAACAAGGATACCAAGATTTATCTGGGCATTGACAACATCAGCAATCACCAGAACTTTGGTAACTATGCTGATGGCAACCTTGGTCGCTTGTACAGAGTTGGTATGGAATATAAATTCTAAACATAGCGGTAAAGTAAAAGAACAAATAAAGCAGGCCCGATGGCCTGCTTTGTTTGCCTAACGAGGAAGTATTATGAGAAAAATTTTCAGTTTCATTTTTACAGTTCTTATGGTATGCTTATGTATAAGCGGTTGCTCACCGCTAACCGGCAGCTCCGGTTCAGGCTCCGCAATAAAAATCACCGATGATAACCAGCGTATTGTTACCTTGAAAAAGGTGCCCGAAAGAATTGTTGTTCTGTCACCGTCTTTTTTAGAGCTGGTGGAGGCAGTAGATGGCAAGGTTGTTGGCCGTGCCAAAACACAGGTAGGCAAGGTGCCCGCTTTTGCCAAGGATGCTGCCGAGGTAGGCTTTATCTTTAATATCAATGTAGAAAAAATCGTGGAGCTGAAGCCTGATCTGGTAATTGCTTACAAGGGCATGCACGAGCGTTATCTGCATACATTGGAATCCAACAATATTCCTGTTGTTGTGCTGAATCTGAAATCTTATGAGGATGTTAAGCACAGCATGCTTACCATAGGCAAAATAATGCGTAAGGATGACAAGGCACAGAAGGTTGTGGCAAATCTCGATAAGGATATCAATGCTACAGTAAGCAAGCTGCCTAAAAGCGAGCGCAGCGTAGCGATTCTGCACACCACCAGCATGGGCATTACTATGGAAAAGGAAACGAGCATTGCCGGCTGCTGTGCCAAAATGCTTAAACTGCGCAACGTAGTACAGGGCGAAACCAAACCTGTCAGCGGACCGATGGGAACTCAGCCTGACAAGGCTCCCTACAGCTTAGAGGATTTGCTGGAGAAAAATCCGCAGGTAATTTTTATCACCTCTATGGGTGCGCCGCGTGATGCTGAGGGCAATCCCAAGCTGGAGATTATGAATAATGAAGCATGGCAATCTATCGACGCAGTAAAAAATAAGCAGGTATTTTTCCTGCCGGACGATTTGTTCCTGCTCAATCCGGGGTTAGAATATCCTAAGGCAGTGCGCTACATGGCAGCAAAAATGTATCCTGATGTAGTAAAGGAGTAGGCTGATGATTGATTACGCAAAAAATATTCAGGCGTTTTATGAGCGCGATGATTATAAGGCTCTTGCCGGCCAATCGGGGGCAACTGCTGTTGAAGCAAGCTTCAAGGACCTGATCTATGTTCCGCGCAAGACCAAACCGTTGCCGGGGATGATGGCCGGGACTATGCTGCAGGAGTTTGCTTTGCAGCCTGCGCAGCCTACGGCGCTGTATCTGCATATTCCGTTCTGCAATCTGCGCTGCTCCTACTGCAGCTTTTACCGCAATCCCTTTGAGGCGGAGCAGGTGGAAGAATATGTGCAGGCGCTTTTGGCAGAGCTGGATTTCCTGCAGCAGCAGGGTGTTTTTGCCAAGCAAAGACCGGAAGCTGTTTTCTTTGGCGGTGGCACACCGTCGGTGCTCAATCCGGCGCAAATCAGTGCGCTGCTGAACAAAATTCACAGTGCTGCTAGCCTGGCGGATAATTGTGAGGTAACCTTTGAAAGCAGTATCTATGATTTATCGGCGGATAAGCTGGATGCCTGCATTGCCGGCGGCGTTAACCGCTTCAGCTTCGGCGTTCAGGCCTTTGATACGCATTTGCGCCGCTCCTTAGGCAGGCTTAATGCCAAGGAAGAGGTAACGGGCAAGCTCGAAGAGGTGGCAGCTAAAGGCGTCAAGGTTATTATCGACCTGATTTACGGCCTGAACGGCCAGACGCAGGCCATGCTGCTGAACGATATCGGAACGGCGCTGGCCTGCGGCGTGAGCGGTATGGATTTGTACAAGCTGCAGATTATGCCTAAATCTCCCTTAGGTCAGGCGATTGCCAAGGGCAAGATCAAATACGAATATAACGACAGAATGCTGGCGGAAATGTTCGTTGCTGCCGATGCGTTGCTTGCAGAGCAGGGGGCCAAGGTGCTGAGCTGCTGCCATTGGGCAATGCGCGAGGATGAACGCAGCGGTTACAATACGCTGGTGAAGAGCGGTGCGAATATCATTACCTGCGGTGCGGCCTGCGGCGGTCACATGGGAATGTATAACTATATGAAGACTATGGAACGAAGCGACTATGTAAAAAAGGCTACGTCCGGGCAGTACGCCGTTATGGGCATGGGCAAGCATAACGAAAATTATCTGCTGCTGGAAAAGTTGTCCGGACAGTGTGATGCGGGCAAGCTTGATTTTGCTTTGCTGAAGCAGTATAGCGATGCGGATTGGGAAAGCCTGCTTGCGCCGCTTTTGGAGCAGTGGGAGCTTTTGGACCTGCTTTACGCAGTGGATGGCAAGTATTACTTTACGGCGAAGGGAAAATATTACTATCGTCAGATGGACAGAGTGCTGCTGACAGCTGCGGAGTGCGCACTTTACGGCAAACCGGGACTGATGGAGCAGGCAGGCCAGAAGATGATGGGCATTATGAAGAATATGAAATAAAAGGAGTGTACTACTATGCAGGACATTTTAATCGTTTATGACAGCAAAACCGGTAATACGGAAAAGGTTGCCAAGGCTTTGGCCGAGGCTGCAGGCGAACGCTGCGTGCTGGCGCAGGTTGACGCTGCTCCGGCTGCGGATGACTTCTCTGTTGTTGTGGCAGGATACTGGGTTGACAAGGGCGCACCGAATGCGAAGATGAAAAAATATTTGGAGAATTTGCACGGCAAAAAGGTAGTGCTGTTCCAAACCTTGGGTGCAGACCCGGCGAGCGACCACGCTGTAAGCTCCCTAGTAAATGCAGGCGTATTAATGAACAAGGACTGCAAGGTACTGGGTACTTTATCTATCCGCGGTGCGATTGACCCGGCGCTGATTGCCATGATGCGCAAGATGCCGGCAGGCAGCCCGCACAGCCCCAGTCCCGAGAGCGAAGCCCGTTGGGCTGCTGCAGCCAGCCATCCTGATGCAGCGGACTTGGCGAAGGCCAAGAGCTTTATGCAGGGCTTTTTGGCTATGTATGACAAGTTTTTGAAGATGATGTAAGAGCAGTCCTTTATATAAGAACAGTGTTTTATAATGCGCAGTCGCAGTTTGGCTGCGCATTTATTATTGTAAAAGTATTTTAGGGCAGAGAAATTCAAACGATGAACTAAAAGTGTAGAACTATTGACAAAATTGTGTCTTACGTAAAGTTCGCTCATAGTGTACAATGGATGTAGTCATTAAATGCAATTTTGAAAGGAAGGTGCATTATGAAAAAATTATTAGTGCTCATCATGGCAGCTTTGATGATTCTTGCTATGGCTGTTGCAGGCTGTGGCGGCGATGACAAAAAAGCTGACAACGGCAGTACTCCACACAAGGAGAAGCTGGTTATCGGTACCGATGCCGATATCAACAACCTTAACCTGCAAAAACAACAGGACGCTGCCAACAACGTTATTCTGAAGAACACTCACCAGACTCTGGTATTCTTCAATAACGGCTCTCAAGGCAAGGAGCGTTTCGGCCCCGGTCTGGCTACTGACTGGAAGTTCGTAGATGATACCCATATCATCATGAACCTGCGTAAGGATGTATACTTCAACGACGGTAAAAAGACTCCGATGACTGCAGATGACGTTAAATTCACCTTGGATATGGCAATGAAAAACGTTATCAAATCCGCTCTGGCAGGCTATGTAAAATCTACCGTTAAAGACAAATATCAGATTGAAATCGAAATCAGCTCCTATAACAACGAGTTCATTCAATCTCTGTCCTCCGTTCCTCTGTCCATCCAATCCAAAAAGGCTTATGATGACGGCGTAAAAGAGCCGTGGCTTATCGGCACCGGCCCTTACAAATATGACAAATGGGTTCAAGGCGAATACTGCCGTCTGACCAAGGTTAAGGATTATTGGGGCAACAACCTGCCTGCAACCGAAAACTTTGCTCCCGGCGTATCCGATATCATCGAATTCCGTCCGATGATTGAGGCTTCTGCTCGCGTAATGGCTCTGCAGGCCGGCGAAATCGATGTATGCGTAAATCCGCCTATCAGCGATCTGAAATTCTTGAAGGATGACAAGAATATCACTGTTTACGAACAACCCGGTACCCGTCTGTTCTACTTCGCATTCAATGTTGAAAAGAAACCGTGGGATAACCAAAAACTGCGTCAGGCTGTAGCTTGCGCAATCGACAAGAAATCCGTTCTGGACGCTGCTCTGAATGGCAAAGGCACTCTGCAAAAAACCATTCTGAACCGTGGTCTGTGGGGCTTCTATGATGAAATGCCCGGCTATGACTACAATCTGGAGCGTGCTAAACAGCTGATGAAGGAATCCGGCGTAACCGGTCCTATCAAAACCACTCTGACCTATGCAACCGGCGCTCCCTATGAGCAGATTGCAACTGTTATCCAAGCTAACCTGGCACAAATCGGTATTACCGTAGATCTGGTTCCGATGGAGCAAGCTGCTCTGAAGGCTGCCTGCAAGGACGGCAAACAAAGCCTGTTCCTGTGGCGTTGGAACGAAGACTCCAAGGTTGACTTTGTATATCGCGACCTGTTCTACACCGGTTCCGGCTCCAACTATCATCACTTCTCCGATCCGAAGGCTGACAAGCTGATTGATGATGTTGCAACCCTGAAGGATCAGAACAAACGTATGGAAGCCGGCGTTGAGCTGCAAAAATACCTGGTTGACGAATGCCCGCAGGTTCCTCTGTACATTGCTAACCTGGTAGTTGCCTACAATAAAGACCTGAAAGGTCAATATTTCTACGGCGGCGGCAACCACGATTGGCGTCATGCTTATATCGCTAAATAATTTTGCTGAAAAATTTACAAAGGCGTAAAACAAGGGAGGCGTAGTCCTCTCTTGTTTTATCATAGCACCTTTTATTTGAGTTCTACGGAAAGGAGCTTTGTTGAATGCTTAAATATGTTGTCAACAGACTCCTCAGTTTGATTCCGGTAATTTTAGTAACCTCTTTTCTGATTTACTGGGCAATGAGTCTTACTGAGGGCGACCCCGCAATGATGATTGCCGGCGACGGCGCTTCGAAGGAAATGATTGATCAGATCCGCCATGATCTTGGTCTGGACCAGCCTTTCCTGCTGCAATATTTTAACTATATGAGAGGTATGCTTGTAGGTGATATGGGCAAATCCTATGTAACCAACAAGGACGTATTCCATACTTTCTTCCAATATCTGCCGAACACCCTGTATCTGGGTGGCGCTGCTGTTATTATCGCTACTCTGGTATCCATTCCTCTGGGCATCTACACCGCTATCCACCAGAACACCTGGAAGGATACCGCAGGCATGATTTTCGCTTTGTTCGGTACCTCCATGCCTAACTTCTGGCTGGGACTGATGCTGATTATTATCTTTGCTCTGCATCTTAGATTATTCCCGACCGGCGGCAACTTCGGCTGGAAGAGCCTGGTTCTGCCTGCTGTAACCGTAGGCTTCGGTCTGGCAGCTTTGATTACCCGTATTACCCGTTCCTCCATGCTGGACGTTATGCGTCAGGATTATATGACAACCGCGCGTGCTAAAGGCTGCAGCGAGCATCGTGTAATCTACAAGCATGGTCTGAAAAACGCACTGATTCCTATTATCACTGCTATCGGTCTGCAAATGTCTTTGGTTATCACCGGCTCCGTACTGGCTGAAACCGTATTCAGCTGGCCCGGTATCGGCCGTCTGGTATACGAATCTATTACCAGACGTGATATTCCGATGGTAACAGGTTCTATTATTCTGTGTTCTATTTTGATGTGCCTGATTAACCTGGTTGTCGATCTGGTATACGCATTCTTTGATCCGCGTATCAAGGCACAGTACAGTAAGAAGGGGTGAGGAAGATGGCTGCAAAGAAAAGAACTAAAAGACGCACCATGTTCCAGGAAACCTGGCATCGTCTGCTGAAAAATAAGGGCGCTGTAATCGGCATGGCCTTTCTGGCACTGCTGTGCGTCATCGCTCTGGTAAGTCCCTTGGTATTCAACTATGAAACCGACGTTATCGGTCAGAACCTGGCTATTAAGCTGCAGCCTCCCAGCGGGGAGCACTGGTTCGGCACCGACGAATACGGCCGTGACCTGTTTGCACGTGTTATGTACGGCGCACGCTATTCCATGGCTATCGGTATCGGTTCCGTAGGCTTCGGTCTGATTGTAGGTACTATTTTAGGCTCTATTGCCGGCTTCTACGGCGGCAAGGCCGATGATATCATCATGCGCGGTATTGATATTTTCTACTCCATTCCTAACATTCTGAAGGCAGTAGTAATCGTATCTCTGCTGGGCACCAGCACCATCAACCTGATTATTGCTCTGGCAATTTCCTGCGCAACCAACTATGCGCGTATCGTGCGTGCTTCCGTTATGACAGTGCGCGATTTGGAATATGTTGAATCCTCTTATGCGATGGGCCTGCCCACCTGGAAGATTATTCTCAGACATATCCTGCCGAACTGCCTGTCTCCGATTATCGTACAGACTACTCTGCTGATCGGTACTACTATTATTTCCGCTTCCTCACTGAGCTTTTTGGGTATCGGCGTACCGGCGCCTGCTCCCGAATGGGGTGCGCTGCTTTCCGGCGGCAGAGGTCATATTCGTGATGCCAGCTACATTTGTGTTATTCCCGGTTTAGCTATTATGTTTACCGTATTAGCCTTGAACCTGTTGGGCGATGGCCTGCGCGATGCGCTGGATCCTAAGCTGAAGAAATAAGGGGGCTGCATTATGGATTTATTATTAGATATTAAGGACCTTGTGGTCCATTACGAAACAGAAGACAGCGATGTACATGCTGTCAACGGCATTGACATCGCTATCGGCAAAAAACGTACTCTGGGCCTGGTAGGCGAAACCGGTGCGGGCAAAACTACTACCGCACTGTCTATCATGAACCTTGTTCCGGATCCTCCGGGAGTTATCAAAAGCGGTACGATTAAGCTCGAAGGCAAAAACGTACTCGAAATGAGCGAGCGTGAGCTGGAGGAAATGCGCGGTAACGACGTGGCAATGATTTTCCAGGACCCGATGACTGCGCTGAACCCTGTTATGACCGTAGGCGAGCAGATTGCCGAAAGTCTGGAGCTGCACCAGAACCTTACTCCGGAGCAATCTCTGGAAAAGGCTAAGGATATGCTGAAGCTTGTTGGTATTGCCGAGGCAAGAGCCAACGACTATCCGCATCAGTTCTCCGGCGGTATGAAGCAGCGTGTAGTTATTGCTATCGCGCTGGCCTGCAGTCCCAAGCTGCTGATTGCCGATGAACCGACCACCGCACTGGATGTAACCATTCAGGCGCAGGTGCTGGAGCTGATGAAGGACCTCATCAACAACCGCGATATGTCCATGCTGATGATTACGCACAGCCTGGGTATCGTTGCCGAGGTTTGCGACGATATGGCAGTTATGTATGCCGGCCGTATTGTGGAGAAGGGCACTGTTGACGATGTATTCAACAACATGCGCCATCCCTACACCGAGGGCCTGTTCAACAGCTTGCCTAACCTGAAGGAGCAGGGCGAAATGCTGGAGCCTATCAAAGGCCTGATGCCCGACCCGGCGGATTTGCCGCCCGGATGCACCTTTGCTCCGCGTTGTCCCTATGCTACCGAAGCATGCTCTGCCTCTGTGCCTGAGCTGCATTCCGTAGATGGCAGCAAAACTCATTTTGTAGCCTGCCACGCTTATTCCAGACCCGGATTTGCTTTAAGGAGGAACCAAAAATGAGTAATGCTCCGCTGTTAGTTATTGACAATCTGTCCAAATATTTTAATACCGCTGCAGGTCAGCTGCACGCTGTCGATGGTGTAAGCTTTACTCTGGAGGAAGGCAAAACTCTGGGTATCGTAGGTGAATCCGGCTGCGGTAAATCCACCACCGGACGCTGCATTCTGAAGCTGATTGAGCCCACCAGCGGCAAAATCATCTTTCAGGGCAACGATATCACCAAGCTGAGCCGTAAGGAAATGCGCCCGCTGCGCCAGAAGATGCAGATGGTATTCCAGGATCCGTTTTCCTCTCTGGATCCGCGTGAAACCGTTATGCAGCTTATCAGCGAGCCTATTATCGAGCATAAGCTGATTAAAGGCAGGGAAGCGATTGAAGAACGCACTCTGGAGCTGATGCGTACCGTTGGTCTGGCAGAGCGCTATGCCAATGTATATCCGCATGAGCTGGACGGCGGCCGCCGTCAGCGTGTCGGCATTGCCCGCGCACTGGCACTGAATCCCAAGTTCATCGTCTGTGATGAGCCTGTATCTGCACTGGACGTCTCCATTCAAGCGCAGATTCTCAACCTGTTGATGGATCTGCAGGATGAGCTGGGCATCACCTATATGTTTATCACGCATAATATGTCGGTTGTCCGTCATATTTCGCACAACATCTGCGTCATGTATCTAGGCCAGCTCGTCGAGACAAGTCCGACCAAGGAGCTGTTCTCCAAACCGCTGCACCCGTACACAAAAGCGCTTCTCTCGGCGATTCCCTCCACGGATATCCACCACAAGAAAGAGCGCATTATCCTGAAAGGCGAGCTTGTCTCTCCCATTGATCCCAAACCCGGCTGCCGCTTTGCGACCCGTTGCCCCTACGCCTGTGAAGCATGCAGCCAGCCTCAGGAGCTTCGCGAGGTCCTGCCCGGTCACTATGTAAGTTGCTGCCGCGTAGAGGAACTGGAAAACCTCTGATTCTGTTGACACTTTTCAGTGGTGTTATTTTCCCTTCATATAACGTCGCCCCCGCTGTTGGAATCCAACAGTGAGGGCGATGCTGTTTTGTGAGGAAAGTTTTATATATTACATTTATAGTACTGTTTTATATTGACAATATATTTTTTACATATGCTTTTATTCGTCACTTCTTTCCTCACGCTAAGCAGATTATATCAAAGTGAATCAGAGTTGATTCACTTTTTCGAGTCAAGATTTTGGGATGAATCAGAAGTGATTCACTCTTGAGAGCATATACGAATTTGTGCGGGTATCGGGTTTGTTTGTCATCGTTTTGGGGTAGACGTGTTTTGCTAGCATAGCATGTGGTCATCCACATGCACATTTCTGGGGCGTACCCCAGACCCCCGGCACAGTTCTTGCGTGACGATAGTGACGCCGATGACGCTGTTTTGGGGATACCCTATACCATATCCCGGATTCAGCGTCATTAGCGTCATCTGCGTCATTCTGATTTTGTGTTTCTCGTAATATCACTATTTTTGTTTCGAGCAGTAGTAAACTGCAAGCGTCATTTCACTATAAGCGTGACGGTAGTGACGATGGTGACGGTGTTTGTGGGATAGGGTAAAGGGGTATATCAAAAACATCGTCATTACCGTCAGCATCGTCATTCTACAGGCAAGCCGTTTTAATCTGCGGCTTGCCTGTTTTATTTTGAGTAATGTGGCAGGGTTTTTGCCCCATTGCCTGTTAAAATGGATTTAGATATTTTGTAAAAGTGCAAGGGTTTTTAGCACAATGGGTGATATGCTGTTTTTGAAGTGTAATTTTGGCGTTTAGGCCAGTTCTTGAGAAAAAATTCTTTGCTTTACATCTCTAAACTTGCAGGAATCCTGCAAGTTATGCTGTTATACTGAAATTTAATGAAAAAATTCCATTATTTTTTCAGCGAGCGTTACCTTTTGCCCTTCCCCAGCGGCTATATAGTAGAGGTGCTTTTTCGAAAATTTTGAGGACGGTTGCAAAAGTTGCGACTGTCGGTCTGTATGATATGATTTGGTATCTTTCTAAAAATTTGAACTTTTTCTAAACAGTTTAAAAAACCTCGTAATTTTCGCCGTTCTCAGCGGCTATATAGTAAAGACCTTTTTATAAATTATTTACATAGGAGGAACCCATGAACACGGAATTTCAAAATTTGCCCAATGTTGTCAGCCCCAAGGAAGTGCAAACTTACTTCGGTATCTCACGCTCGACCACCTATCGGATATTTCACGACGCGACTTTTCCTGCGTTCCACATTGGAAACCGACTGCTGGTGCGGCGGGATGAACTGCTGGGCTGGCTGGAGCAGCAAAAGGTCAATAAAGCCCAAAACGAGAACCCGAAGATTGTCGGGTCTGATGAATAGCTTTCTCCGCACTCTTGTGGTAGTCTTTGTGTCACGAAAGGAGACGATGCACCGTGAACGACACATCTAAAACATCTCTGCACCGCGGGCATAACGAGGGCAACATCCGTCAGCGTACAGACGGGCGGTGGGAGGTGCGGCTATCTGCCGGAATCGACTACAAGACAGGCAAGCCCAAGCGTACATCCACCTGCTGCAACACCAGACAAGAGGCAATCGCAATCCTGCAGCAGCAAGCCCACGAAGTCCGCACACAGGGCTGGCGCGATCCTATGTCCGTGACACTGGGAGAGTGGTATGAATACTGGCTGGACACCTATATGAAGGACACCGTCAAGCAATCTACTTACGCCAGCTACCGCAGTTATCTCAACAAGCACTTTTGTGTGCTGGGGAAAATCCTGCTGAAAAAGTTAGAGCCACACACCTTGCAGGAATTTTACAACTACAAATTCCGCGAGGAAGGCTTATCCCCCAAGACCTTGCGCAACTACCACATGGCATTGCATAAGTGCTTACAACAGGCCGTAAAGGAGCGCTTATTAGTGTACAATCCCTGCGATGCCGTGACCCTGCCCAGCGGAGAAAAGCCCGAAATCAGCGTATTTACCAACGACCAGCAGCGGGCGCTGGTGCAAGCCAGCTACCGCCACCGCTATGGCGTGTTTATCCGCTTAGACTTGTGTACCGGATTACGCATGGGGGAGTTGCTGGCACTAAAGTGGGAGGACATCGACTTTTCCACTGCCCAGCTTCATGTCCGCCGTACCATCAACCGCCTTGCCAAGTACGAAGCCCACGACGGCGAAAACAAAACCGAGATCGTATTCGGCACACCCAAAACGAAAAACTCCCGCCGCACGATTCCGCTGACCCGCACAATGGCAGACGAGCTTACCCGCTGGAAACAACAGCAAGCGCAGGATAAGATTCGGGCAGGGGATAAGTACACCGATGACGGCTTCATCGTCACCAACGAGTTTGGACACTACTTTGAGCAGAAAACCTTCAAGGATTACTACGACCGATTGTTGAAGGATGCCGACATCGGGCACTTTACCTTCCACGCCCTGCGGCATACCTTTGCCACCCGCGCTCTGGAGCGTGGCATGGACTACAAGACCCTGTCAGCCATTCTCGGCCATTACTCCGTAGCATTCACAATGGACACCTATGTCCACAGCATGGACGAACACAAGCGGCGCGAGATGGACAAGATGGACGATATGTTCGGGATGCAGTACAGCATCTCCGTTGAGAACCAGCCTTATCCTGTGCTTTGTACACTCTCGGCAGACGGCTGCACCGCCCATGTTCCTGACTTCCCCAAAGTTACCGCACAAGCCCCCACGCTGGACGCCGCCCTGCTCGAAGTCAAGCAGCAAATCCAAAAAGCCCTGCGCCAGTACAAGAACCCGCCCATTCCTACCAAACAGGAACAGATCGTCGTGCCAAACAACAGCGTGCTGGTACTCGTCAAGGCAGGGTAACGCCACTGAATAGTTTTCAACACCCCCCAGTGCGTCTGTTGAAATTTCCAGCAGGCGCACTATCTTGTGTTTACTTTTGCGCTTTTATCTGTTATAATTAAAGCGCGAAAGTTAGGTGAGCCACATGACAAAATTTGAACAGCTTGATACCATGCTGGAACAGGGGAACGGCTACATCACGACCCGCGCGGTTACAGCGCAGGGCATCTCTAAACCCTACTTTGCCGAATACGCCCGCAGCCGAGAACTGGAGCGTGTCGCGCATGGCGTATACCAATCACGCGATGCATGGCCGGATGATATGTATGTTCTCCACCTGCGCAACAGCAATATCATTTTTTCCCACCAGTCGGCGTTGGCGCTCCACGGTATGATGGAGCGCGAGCCGCACCACATCTATGTTACAGTCAAACAGGGTTACAACGCCACACATCTGCGCAAGCAGGGCGTGATTGTGCATACAGTTTCCCCGGAGATTTTCACACTGGGGCTGACCTCTGCCACTACCACTTTTGGCAATACCGTTCCCACTTATGACCGTGAGCGCACACTCTGCGATGTCATTCGCCAGCGGGGTGCTATGGATGTGCAAACCTACCAAACTGCCATCCGCGAGTATATGCTGCACGGCCACAAAAACCTGCCTCATCTCATCCGGTGCAGCCGCGCACTAAAAGTTGAGGATGACGTAAGACGATACTTGGAGGTGTTTTTACTATGATCAAGACCTCACGACAGTTGAAGGATAAAATCAAAAATCTGACGCACGGCGATAGTCTGAAGTCGCAGACTCTGCTGCGTACCTACATGATGGAACGCTTTTTAGAGCGTCTCGCCGTTTCCCAGTACAACAGCCATTTTGTACTGAAAGGCGGGATGCTGGTTTCTTCAATGGTCGGCCTCCAACAGCGTGCCACGATGGACATTGATACCACCGTAGTCGCCTTGCCGCTGACATTGGAGGACGCTACACGGACGATTCAAGAAATCGTCAATATCGACCTGCAGGACGGCGTGGTTTTCAGCATTACCAATGCAGAAAGCATTATGGAAGAACATGACTATCCCGGCTTGCGTTTCACGCTGATTGGTACGCTTGACGGTCTGCGGCAGAAAGTGAAAATTGACATTTCCACCGGCGATGCTATCACACCTCGTGCCATTGAATATCGGTATCCTCTCATGTTTGAGGACCGCAGTTTGCAGATTATGAGCTACAATCTCGAAACGCTGCTTGCCGAGAAACTGGAAACCATCATGTACCGTGGCACAAGCAATACACGGATGCGCGATTTTTACGACATTTATATGCTAACTGGGAAACCCGGCATTGCAATCAACGACGCGACCTTGTATCGTGCATTCCTCGCAACCAGCAACACACGCCGCACGACTGGATTTATCCCGCAATTTGCAGCCATCCTTGAATCCGTAGAATCCAATGGCGAAATACAGAAAATTTGGAACAAGTTCTGCAAGGACAACGATTATGTCCTCGAACACGACTGGCACAAAATCATGGCATCTTTGCCACAATGTCAAGTGATGAATTAAAAAAAAGACAAGCACCATCAAAGAAAAATTTTTTTCACAGCACTTGTCTTTCTCTATTATATTATCGTTATAAAAGCTCCTACTTAAATACTTACAGACTGTTCTTCAAAATCTCCAACACTTCATCATGATTCAACACCTTATATCCACCTTCCATGATGATGGTTCCGTTTGCGATACCCTGCAACATTTCTTCTGTTGCTCCCAACTCATGGAGATTCATTGTAAGTCCCAGTTCTTTCATCCAAACTTCCATACAGGAAAGCCCTTCTCTGGCAACCTGTTCATCAGCTTTTCCGGCAGAATCGACCTCCCACACATTCACAGCAAAACGGCAAAACTTGCTAAGACCATAAGGCATAATATACCGATAGTAAGGAAGTGACACCGCAGAAAGCGTCATTCCGTGAGTTGCATCCGTATATGCTCCTACTGCCTGACCAAGCATATGAACCATCCAGTCGGTACTTTTTCCTCTGGAAACAAGCGTATTCAGTGCCCAGGTTGCAGCCCACATGATATTCGACCTTGCCTCATAGTCCTCTGGATTCTGAATGGCAATTCTCGAACTGTGAATTACTGATTTCATCAGTGCCTCGCTGATATAATCGCTGGTATTGTCGTCCTCCCCAGAGAAATACTGCTCGCAGATATGGTTGAAAATATCATAAATGCCGGCCACCATCTGCTGTTTCGGCAATGTGAAAGTGAATTTCGGATTCAGGATTGCAAACTTCGGCATCACAGCATCTCCAAACACATGACCAATTTTCAGCTTTTGATCGTGATTGGTGATGACCGCACCTCCATTCATTTCGCTTCCGGTTCCCACCATAGTCAATACACAGCCAACAGGGACAATCTCACAATCCGGCTCCTCAAAGCGGATATAATATTTCTCCCACGGATCTTCGTCACAGTGAACAGACACGGAAACCGCTTTTGCATAGTCGCAGCAAGAGCCGCCGCCTACAGCCAGCAGAAAGTCCACATGATTCTCTCTGGCAATCTGAGCACCCTCCCGCAGTTTCTCCACGGTAGGATTTGGCATCACTCCTCCATCCTCAACGACTACTTTTCCGTTATCTTTCAGTAATCTCATAACCTGATTGTAAATACCATTTTTCTTGATAGAACCACCGCCATAAATTAACTGAACGGTTTTTCCATATTTGGGAAGCTCCTCGTTCAAAGAACAAAGAGACTCCTCTCCAAAGTAAAGTTTTGTCGGATTTGAATACGAAAAATTTCCTAACATAATGTTTTTCCTCCTTAGTCCTGATAGATTTCTTTTGCCATGCGGAATGCTGCCCATGCTTTCGGCCAGCCAGCATAAAAGGCAGCGTGTGTCAAAATTTCTGCCATTTCTTCTTTTGTAATACCGTTCTTTTTTGCTTCTCCTATATGAAAGGCAAGAGAGCTGTCCAGAACGCCGCTTGCCATAAGTGCTGTTACTGTGACAATGCTTCTATCTCTTGCAGGGAGCTTATCTTCTCGTGACCACACTTCTCCAAACAGAACATCATCATTCAGTTCCGCAAATTTTGGTGCAAAATCACCCAGAGCATCTCTGCCCGCTGTTACCTTTTTCATAATCTGTCTCCTTATTTTAGCTTACTGTATTCTTCTTCCTTCACCGGTTCCAACCATTCATTAGAACTTCCTTCTGCCGGTACATCCACCGCCAAATGAGAAAACCAGCTATCAGGAGCAGCGCCATGCCAATGCTTCACTTCCGGCGCAATATTGATGACATCACCGGGGTTCATCTCCTGAGCCGGTTTTCCCCACTCCTGATAATATCCACGTCCGGCAGTACAGAGCAAAATCTGTCCGCCTTTGTGATGAATATGCCAGTTATTCCGGCATCCTGGCTCAAAAGTTACATTTGCAATTCCAACTCTTTCCGTTGTTAGCATGGACAGGTAACTCTGTCCAACAAAATATTGTGCATACGCATCATTTTTCTCACCCAATGGGAAGATCTGTTTAAAATCTTTTTCTGTCATGATTGATTCTCCCTTCAAGAATTAAAATAGCCTAAAATCTCTTGCATCCTTGCAACCTGATCCACATGGAACGGGCAGCGTTTGTTACAATGCCCACATCCAACTCACAGACTTTTTACCCATGCTTTCAATTCTTCCTGAGACAACGAGCCATTCAGCATTTTTCCTTTCATCAGGATAGCGCCAGGACAGCTCGGTGCAAGTTTTTCATTTGTGTTTCCCATGCCGCTGCCGCCAGAAGTAGCAAAAGGAACGATGGTTTTGCCTGAGAAATCATAACTCTCCAAAAAAGTGTTAATAATCGTTGGTGCAACATACCACCAGATAGGAAATCCGACAAACACTAGATCATACTGATCCATACCTTCCAGTTTCCCGGCAATTGCAGGACGGAATGTCGGATCGTTCATCTCCACACTGCTGCGGCTCTTTTTATTTGTCCAGTCCAGATCGGCACTGCTGTACGGCACCTTTGGTTTAATCTCATACAGGTCTGCGCCTGCCGCTTCCGAAAGTTTCCACGCTGCCTTTGCAGTCACGCCGCTTGCTGAAAAATAGGCTACCAAAATTTTCTTACTCATAGTAATTTCCTCCGTAAATTATGTTATTGAACTTATTATAAATGAATCTATATCACCTGAAATGTTTTCCATTTTCCGGACTTCTGCCTCCAGAAGAAAATGACCGCCCGAATGCTCCAGTCGCAAACCATTGCAATAGCAATCCCGATCACGCCCATTTTCAAAACAATTCCCAAGAGCCATGATAAAAGCAGGCGCACTGCTATTGTAGATATAACCGAAACATACATGGTGAATTTTACATCACCCGCTGCACGCAGCCCATTACTAAGCGCACCGGAAAAGGGATATGCTGCTGCATTAAACACGTTATGGATTAAAACCAGCCAGATCACAAGCCGTTTGGTCTCCGGCTGCAAAGCATAAAATTTCATAAAGAATGGGGTCAGAAGAAAAATCAAAAGATTCCATGCCGATGAAATCAGCAATGTGATTCTTGTCAATCTCTTAAAATAATGATCCGCAGCATCTGTATCCCCATTTCCCATACACTGTCCAATGACTGTTATAAATACGGGACCCATAGCAACTCCCGCCAGTGCAGCCAACGACCAGATACTTTGTGCAACGCCATTTGCAGCAATCTGGTATGTTCCAAAAAGTGCAACAATACTGCTTAATGCCACTTTTACTAACTGGAAAACGCCATTTTCCATTCCGTTTGGAATTGCGATTTTTAGAATTTGTTTCATGAAATCCACATTCCACCGAAAAATCCACTTGCAGCGATAGAACACTTCATTTTTTCTCTGAAAACAAAGTGCTGTAATCATCACGGCTGAAAATGTCCGAGCGATCAGTGAAGGGTATGCAACACCCGCAACACCTGCACGCAAAACAAATACACCAATGAGATTTCCAACAACATTGATGATATTGGAAATTACCGACAAATACATGGTCAAACTGGTTTTTCCAATACTGCGAAAAAGGGCAGCGCCAGCATTGTAAACCGCCAATGCCGGATAGGAATATGCAGAAATCCTAAGGTATGTAATACAAGAGTGCATCACAGAATCTTCCACTTTACCGAACATCAGACGAAGCATCCCTTCATTTCCAATCAGAACTATCATTGCGATCAGTATGGAAAAAATCGCAGAAAATGAAAGAAGCTGACTGGCGGATTCTCCAGCGTCATCATTTTTCTTTCTACCAATATACTGGCTGATCACAACCGCCCCTCCAGATGCCAATGCTGTAAATAGATAAATAAAAATAGTATTGAACTGATTTACCAGTGAAACACCGGATACTGCCGCTTCTCCTGCGTAGCTGACCACCAGTGTGTCCGCCATCCCTACAAGCATTATCAGCAGCTGCTCTAAAAACAGGGGAATAATCATAGCCTTCAAACTCTTATTTGAAAACAGAACCGTTTGCTGATCTATGCCTTTTCCTCCACTAAGATTTTACAATTTATTCTTTTCTTCTGCTCTGTGAGGTTATCTTTCTGAGTCCTTTCACTGTGTAAAAGCCGATAAAGACCCATAGTGCCATCATGGTGATATACCCTGCAAATACAGAAACTGCACTCTGTTCAAAATCAAAAAACACAAACTCCTGTTTAAGGAACATATAGGAGACAATATTTTCCTTATGGAAACAGTACGCTCCGTACCCCGCAATAAAAATTGCTATAAAACGCATCAGCCATACAAATGTAGCAGGGGTTTTCTTTCTGCTCCAAAGTCTGCGGAACAGTCCAAGAACCATGCTCCAATGAAATCCTAAATGAATACTCATCAGCACAAATCCCCAATAAGATGCCGCCAGGTGCATGGTTCTCGCTGTTGCCATCGGTCCTTGAATGGGTAATCCCGCAAAAATGTGACGGGACAACACAATTCCACTGAACCCCAAACACAGCATAGAAATAAGGACACTGATATTGATGAGTGTCTGCATTGCCCGCAGCAGGGTATATTTCCCTTTGAACAGGCTACCATACCACCGGATATTCAGAATGTTATGTAGCAAAAACAGTACAAGCATCCCTGTTCCAAACCACTCATGAAGCTTCTGTCCGGTGACTTGATAAGCCATCAGACAAAGTAATAGCGCTGTCATCAGTAAATCAATTCCCATCTTTATTTTTAGTTTCATGAGTCATTTGTCCTTTCGTATCATTTAGATAAACCGAGTCCCTGCACCCATTCGCTCACTCTGCTTTCCGCATCGGTTACACTGGAACTGCCAATATGAAGTCCGTCAAGAATGGTTGCATCCGGCTCCATATTTTTAATTTCATCAATCGCATCCGAGAATGCACTGCCACCGGAAGTGCAGAAGGGGATCACTGTTTTCCCACTGAAGTCATACTCGTCAAAAAAGCTGTACATTACCATAGGCATACCATACCACCAGTTTGGGAAGCCAACAAAAATCGTATCGTACTGATCCAGATTTTCGATATGCGTAGCCAATTCCGGATGAATGCCATTGTTCTTTTCAGTCTGTCCAACATCAACGGTATCATTGTAGTTATCGGGATAAGGTTCTACTGTTCGGATAGAAAACAACTCTCCGCCGGAAGCTTCTGCAATCATACGGGCCATCACACCCGTATTGCCTGTGACTTCACCGTTAAAGATTTGAATACTGGCTGATGCAGAAGCGTCCACGTCATCGGGAAGCTCCGCATTTTCGCCGTAGGTAAAATAAGCAATCAGAATATTGCTGCCTTTCGTTTCTTCCGGCTCCGAAGAAGCGGGTTCCGTATCGTCCTCTGCCTTTGGAGGCTCCGTTTCTGTGACTTCTGCGGGAGTGGATTCTGCCGCATGAGAGGGTGCTTCGCTGGACACAGGATCAGAAGCATCGTTCTGCTGTGTATTAGAGCAGGCTGCCAGAGAAAACACCAGTACAACAGAAAGTATAAGTGCGGTTATTTTTTTCATGTAATCATCTCCTTGAAATCTTCTTTATCGGGTTATTCTGCCAGGTTCAGATCAAGGCTGTTTACCCATTCCATAACGGTATCCTGAGAATCGCTGCCATTTAGCCGCCGTCCATCAAGCCAAGTAGCTCCGCTGGTGAGACGCTCCAGATTGGACGCACTGGAACCAATGCCGCTGCCACCGGAAGTGCAGAAAGGAACAATGGTCTTGCCGGAAAAGTCATAGCTTTCAATGAAAGTGCTGACGATTCTCGGTGCCTCTCCCCACCAGATGGGATAGCCAACGAATATGATGTCATATTGCTCCATGTTCTCAACAGAACCGGAAATTGCGGGGCGGGCATTGGGATCGTTCATTTCAATCGTAGTACGGCTGTTGTTGTCATTGTAGTTAAGGTCTGCTTCTGTATAAGGATCTTCAGGAACGATTTCGTAAATGTCTGCGTTCAGACCATTTGCGATATGCTCTGCCACACCTTCCGTTGTATTGGTGGCGGAGAAATATGCTACCAGTACCTTTGTTCCTTCTGATTCAGTATCCGTCTCAGACGCAGGTTCTGTTGCTTCCGTATCATCGGGCTGCGTGGCTTCACTTTCAGTCTCAACTTCTGCTGTACTGTTTTCCGCAGCATTGGTATCAGCTTTACTTTCCACGGAAGTATCTTCTGTAGACGGCTGCTCTGTCTGGCTTGCAGAGTTTCCACAAGCTGCAAGTCCCAAAATCATAACCAAAGAAAGTAAAATAGCGATTGTTTTTTTCATCATAAATACCTCCGTTTTTTATTCTGCAAGAGAGAAGATGACTTCCTCCCGGCTGTCAAGGTTTTCAAAAACAGATAAGTCCGAAGTCACTCTGCCAATCGGAATGACATCCACAGAAAGTACCGGGTTATCTGTCTGTGCATAGAAGATAGCCATGTTGTGATGTGCCACGCAATAGGTAATATCACCATTCTCAAAATTCTTCTGACCGCCTTCCAAATGTTCTGGATAGAACTCAACCCCTCCATAGTATTCTCTGCCACCGTAACCCACCATGGAAATTGTCAACGGAAAATATGTTTTGATTTCTTCTGCCAGTTCTGTATCGTATAGAATTCCATCTAAACGAACTTCACCAACCGTAATCTTGATAGGAGTCCCTGTTTGTACTTCAGATTTCGATATTCCTATATCTGCAAGCCATGATGAGACGGTATCCTGTGCATTTGGAACATCTTTTGCTTCAATCGCAATACCCTCTAACAAAACTGCTGCATGGCTTGCTTCTGCAATAGTCTGATAACTGTTACCTGCACCATAGCCATCATGGGTACAAAATGGGATAACTGTTTTCCCACTTAAATCATACTCCTTCAAAAAAGATAGCACTGCCTGCGGAACATCTGTTGCCCATACGGGATAGCCAATAAATACCGTATCGTAAGCGGAAATATCCAGATTGCTTTCTTTAAGCTCCGGCAAATAATTACGACTCATTTCATCATGGTTTACATCCCGCAATTCATCAAAATCTGCCGTATAAGGAGTAACTGTTTCAATCCGGTGCAGATCTCCACCCACATTCTCCGCTATCATATTAGCGACATACTCTGTTGTACCATAACGGGAATTATTATCCACTACAATACTTGCCGAAGTTATGGCATCCACATCAGAGAGATATTCTGTATTGCCCCAGCGTGAAAAATAGACGATTAAAGTGTTATTGGCCGATTGTTCGCTTTCTGTGCTTTCAGATTCTAAAACTGCATTAGACACTGAAACGCTATCTTGCTGAGAAGATGGACTTGTGGTTTGTCCACTGCTCTCCTGCGATGGAGCTGCGCTACTGCTGCAAGCAGTCAGCATAAAAAGCAGAGAAAAAACGAATAGAATAGATGGAAATTTTTTCATAATTACCCTCATTTAATTTGTCACTTCCTCTTATTGTTATTTTTGTATTTTACAGATCATATAATCGATTGCATCAAGTGACTGCTGCTTTTCATGTACCTCATCAAGCAATTTGTACCGATATTTTCGCAACATCCTGATCTGCATTTCTTGATCTTCACATCCTGAAATTTTTGCGATTTCTTCTTTGCTTAATCCGGCGTTTATAAGGGAATCATAATCCGGTTTCATGAAATGGTACTCCCTCCTCAATAAAAAATATAGGTGCAGAAATGAAAGCTGTTTGCTTTATCTCTACACCTATATAATAATTTTCCAATTAAATTATATCAAATACTTAGTTTTTATGGTTTGTCCATGCCTAAAAAGCATTGAATATGTTCGATGAATTTTGTGGCTGCTAAGCTAAACGGCTGACCACGTTTCCATGCTAATACACTTGTTGCTGTAAGTGGCGGATCAAGCGGTCTGAATGTAACCTTTGATTGATCCCAGAAGGGTACAGCCCCTTCAATCACCAATGAATATGCCAAGCCTCCATTCACCATAATTGCGCTGTTCGTACTTAAATTGCTGGTAAAAACAATATCCAGTTTCTCATAGTAGTTGCCAAACCAACTTGCCAACTCACTCTGCACATTCATGCGCCTTGGAAGAATCAAAGGCAGTACAGACAAATCTTTTGCGCTTACCGTTTCTTTCTTGGAGAGTGGATCATCCGATTTCATCAGAACCACCCATTTTTCCCTTATATTCAAGCGAATAAATTCATATTTTTCCATATCAACCGGCTCAAGAAGCAAACCAATATCCAGTAGTCCCTTATCCATTTGTTCCTTTACCAAATCTGCTGTGGCTGTAAAAATGTCAAAAGTAACACGGGGATATTTCTGACGAAAGGACTCAATTATTTTAGGAAGAAGTTGTACAGCAGCAATTTCTCCACACCCAATGGAAATTTTACCTTCCACCTGTTCCTCTTGCTCCACTAATTCTTTTTCTGTCTTATCTACAAGCTGCAAAATCTCTTCCGCACGACGGCGAAGAAGTATTCCTTCATTTGTCAATTTGATTTTCCGTGTCCCTCTATCAAACAGCTTTACACCAATATCTTCCTCCATCTGTGCAAGCTGACGTGAAAGTGTCGGCTGCGTGATATGTAAAACTTCTGAGGCTTTTGTGATACTTTCTTCCCTCACTACAGTCAGAAAATATCGTAGAACTCTAATTTCCACGAAAAATACCTCCCAAATTCATCATGCTTAATAAGCATATTTTAACGTATCTATACTCGAAAGGCAATAAAAAACATCTGCTCATCGTATGCTTACCAGTAATGTAATTTTATGTAAAACTTGATAAACCCCTATCTCTCATTGATAGAGAGATAGGGGCTTTCTAATTATGCTGTCATTTCCGAAATTTCTCCGACAAAGTTATAAACAATTCGGACTTCCTGCACCTTCTGTCCGTCAATCTTCTTGACTTCGCCCACCAAAATTTTG
>ERZ779660.411-NODE-411-length-25317-cov-10.904600_pt1 | contig 25317 bp, 25 predicted proteins | sample MGYA00511906_ERZ779660 | MGnify/ENA primary metagenome ERZ779660 (study PRJEB29588, sample SAMEA2156906) | human gut metagenome | biome: human gut; feature: human-associated habitat; material: faeces | place: Denmark | collected 2008/2010 ... | reverse complement strand
CGATGGGAGAGGTTTAGAAAAGTGGTCATTAAGGTCATTAGTCATTAGTCATTAACGATTTTTGAAGTGAGTGTGTGTGTATTTAAACATTAACATTAACAATTAAAATTTTAAAGCTATGAAAAAGGAAACATGGAAAACTATCATCAATTTCGTCATTACCGTGCTCACGGCCATCGCGAGCAGCTTCTGCATGATGAGCTGCAGGTCGTGACGGTTAGAACCCGGTAAGGGCAAAAAAATTTGAACAGGTGAGGGAATAGAAAAAATGAACCACGGTAATGGCAAAAAATTAGAACAGGTGAGGGGATAGAAAAAATGAACCCGGTGAGGGCAAAATCAGAACCCGGTGAGGGCAAAAAAAAATTGGTTGTCTCACGACAACCAATCCTTCTTAACCTTAATAATCTAATACCATGAAAAACACATTGCAAAATTACGAACATATCTTCTATATGCAAAATTGCGAGTGTGTTATTTTCTATGTCTATAACTTTATTTAAATGTTTTGCCATCCCATTTAAGTTTTCTTTGCACAAGAATCTGCTCTATTGCCTTTTCGTCATCGGGGTTTGGAACTACGGGAGAGAGCTTCACAAGGAGCACATTCTCTGCGGGCGAAAGCGATACGCTGAACATTATGGGGTCAAGCAGAGCGACGAGACGGCTGAAACGCTCCTCGCTCATGGTGTCGGGACGACACACAAAACTGTCTGCGCTGAAGGTCAACGGGGCCTGAAGGGGCTTCCATTGACGGTCGAAAAGCTGCACCTCGCTGTCGCGCTTCGGACCATCCCAGGAACGAACCACACACAACACGCTGTCGCATGAAGACAACGAGGAGGATGAAGCCGAACCTGAACCTAAGGAAGAACCCGAAGCTGAAACCATGGAAGAACCTGAACCTATGGATGAACCCGAAGCTGAAACCATGGAAGAAGCTGAACCTAAGGAAGAACCCGAAGCTGAAACCATGGAAGAAGCTGAACCCATGGATGAACCCGAAGCTGAACCTAAGGAAGAACCTAAGGCAGAGGCTGAACCCGAGGCAGAAGCTGAGGCAGAAGCTGAGGCTGAGCCCGAGCCTGACCCCGAGGCTGGCAGGAGCTTCATTTGCAGGGTGTGGGCTTTGCTCAGGGTTGCGGCAAGGAATGTGCTTGTGAGCGTGTCTATGCGCGACTTGCCCTTGAGGGCGTTGTCGGTCTGGGCATCGGTGTGCATGTCATAGAAGTCGAGACATTGGGTGCGCAGGCTGGTGCTGAGATAAGGCGCAAGCGACGGGGGCATGGAGAGCCACAGGTCACGAACGGTCTGTGCTCCGACGGTCAGGGGGAGCAGCAGCAGGAGAAGGGCGATCGCCCGACGGGGCTGAACGCTTCGCAGCCAGGCGAGAGGGTTTGTTGATATTGCCATTTTTGTTGTTTTGTGCCATGCAATGGCACGGTTAAAAAAACAAGTGTGCCGGACGGTCCCGACACACTTGTTTTTTATTGTTTTTGTTGCTTTAACATGTTATGTTGCGGTCACGCGCTGTGCCCTTTGTTGCGGTCACGCGCTGTGCCGCGCAAGAAGGGTGCGCGGGGAGAGATCAGTCGGCTATGCCGAGACCTTTCTCGATGGCGGCAATCTTCTCTGTGGCCTCGGCGTTGCAACGGGTGTAGCAGCCTGCACACTTCATTGTGCCCTTTACCTCAATATAGAACTTGATCTTGGGCTCTGTGCCTGAAGGACGCACGCTCACCTTGGTGTCGTCGTCGCAGAACCACTGGAGCACATTGCTTGTGGCGGGCATGTCGAGCTTGGTCACGGTGCCGTCGGCTGCCTTCTGCTCGAGGGTCTGATAGTCTTTCCAGAGCACCACCTTGCTGCCGCCGAGCTCTGCGGGAGGATTCTCGCGGAAGCGTGTCATCATGGCCTTGATCTCGTCGGCGCCGCTCTTTCCGGGGCGCACCACGTTGACGGTAAACTCTTTAGAGAAGCCATACTCGAGATAGATGTCCATGAGCAGGTCGTAGAGCGTCTTGCCCTGGTCCTTGGCGTAGGCGCAGATCTCGGCCAGCAGAGAGCATGCCGACACGGCGTCCTTGTCGCGCACGAAGTCTTCTGCGAGGAAGCCGTAGCTCTCCTCACCACCGCCGATATATTTCTGCTTGCCCTCAGAGAGAGCGATCTCGCGGGCGATCCACTTGAAGCCTGTGTAGCAGTCGCGCATCTCGATGTGCTGCTTTTCGGCGATCTTGCGTATTACCTCGGTGGTCACGATGGTCTTCACGATGAAGTCGGTGGGCTGCATCTTGCCTGTCTTGATGCGGTTGGTGATGATGTAATAGAGGAAGATGAGGCAGGTCTGGTTGCCGTTGATCAGGATCCACTCGCCCTTGTCGTTCTTGCAAGCCATGCCCACGCGGTCGGCGTCGGGGTCGCTGGCCATCACGATGTCGGCATCGAGCTCCTTGGCGTCGCGCAGAGCCAGGGTCAGGGCCTCTCCGTTCTCGGGGTTGGGGCTCTTGACGGTGGGGAAGTCGCCGCTCTTGACCATCTGCTCCTCAACGCAATGAACGTTGTCGAAGCCCCACACCTTGAGCGAGCGCGGGATCATGGCCATGCCTGTGCCGTGGAGCGGTGTGTAGACGATCTTGAGGTCGTGCTGGCGCTTGATGACCTCGGGGTCGATGGAGAGGGTCTTCACCTCTTCGAGGTAGACCTTGTCGATGTCTTCGCCGATGATCTGGATGAGGGCCTTGTTGCCTTCAAACTTCACGTCCTCGATCTGCACCTTGTTAACCTCGTCGATGATGCCTGTGTCGTGGGGGGCGAGCACCTGAGCGCCGTCTTCCCAGTAGGCCTTGTAGCCGTTATACTCGCGTGGGTTGTGAGATGCCGTGATGTTGACACCTGCCTGGCAGCCCAGATGGCGTATGGCGAATGAGCACTCGGGTGTGGGGCGCATGTCGTCGAAGAGGTAGACCTTGATGCCGTTGGCTGAGAAGATGTCGGCCACGGTCTCGGCGAACAGGCGACTGTTGTTGCGGCAGTCGTGGCACACAACAACGGCGATCTCCTCGCGCTGTGCGAAATTCTTCTTCAGATAGTTGGCGAAGCCCTGTGTGGCCATGCCCACGGTGTATATGTTCATGCGGTTGCTGCCGGCACCCATGATGCCGCGCAGACCGCCTGTTCCAAACTCCAGGTCTTTGTAGAAACACTCAATGAGGTCGGTCTTGTCGGCCTTGTCGAGCATTGCCTGCACGTCGGCACGTGTTGACTCGTCGAAAGAAGGTGTAAGCCACGTCTCTGCTTTTGCCACACACTGGGCAATGAGTTCTGCATTATTTTCCATAAGATTATTATTTGTTTAATGTTAATATTAATATCAATGTTAGGTGCAAAGATAATGAGAATAAAAGACAACACAAAGAATTGACGCTACATTTTTTGCGTCATGAAACGAAAATGTTGCTTCTTTTGCCGCTTTTTTTTGCTTCTTTGCCGCTTCTTTAGCGTTTTAGCGCTTTTTTATCTCAGCTCGGGCACGATGGCGAAGAACACGAGGTCTTCGGTGCCGTCGTTTGCCATGTAATGGGCGTGGCCTTTGGGGCAATAGTGGACCTGACCCGGGCCCACGGTCTCCACCACGTCGTCATAATGGCATGTTGCCACGCCGCTGAGCACATAGATCACCTCACAGTTGGTCTCATGTGTGTGCAGACCCGTTGACGCTCCTGCGGGGAGAATGTTTTTCATTATCTTACATGTGTCGTCGCCGAAGGCGCGACAAACGAACAGGCCTTTTCCACCCTTGAAGCCGTCGATGTTGGCGGCAGGAATTTTTGAAAAATCTATTACCATAATATTTTTATATGTGTTTTGTTATGAACCCCCAGTTTTTTGCAGGTTCAGATGTTATTTTCAGTTTCTTTTCGATTTCTTTTTCAGTTCGAGCTTGGGAATTTTCACCTTCGTGCCTTCTGTCACCTCCTTGCCGTTGAGGGCTTCGACGTAACACTCCATGCCTTCACCCAGATGGGCGCGGCTGATGGAAGCGAGCGTCTGGCCTCGGCGTGCCACAACGACCTGTGCCACACCTGTTATGCGGTAGGCACCTGTTCTGACGCGCGGGTCGGAATCGTAAGAAGAGGGTTGGGCGGTTGCCTGTCGGGAGCCTTTGGGTTGGGCTGACGGGCCGTGGGCCGCTGCCGACGGTTTGGCGGCAGGAGCAGGACGGTTGGCAGCAGGGTTTGCGGTTTTAGGTTCTGACGGGGCGTTGGATGAGCCTTGAGGGGTGCTGGCTTGCGGGGCTGCGGCTGACGGGGCGTTGGCAGGTTTAGACAGGGCGCTGCCTTGAGGGGCGGTTCCTTGAGAGGTGCTGCCTTGAGGGGAGCTTGCTTGCGGGGAGGTTGCTTGAGAGGCGTCTGTTGGCGCCGTCTGCTCTTTCGTCGCATCCAGACTGTCTTGTTCAGGCTCGAAGGCAGACCTTTCCTGAAGCATTATTGGGGTGGGTTCAGAGGCCAGGTAGAAGCAGCCTGCTCCTATCGTTGCAAGCAGCATGACGACACACAGAGCGAGCACCCAGAGCCACAGGCGCATGCGGCGCACACGCTTCGTGAGCACGAAGTTGGCGTTCTTCAGCTTGCGGTTCTCGTTGGTGTAGACGAAGCTTTGCTGCTTCATGTCGAACACCTGCTTGCGCAGGTCGTTGGCTATGGAAAGGGCGTCGCGCAGCTGCTTGTTCCCGGAACCATCGGCGGCCTGAGAGGAGGCGGTCGAGAGCTGCTTTGACGAGTCGGAAAGGCGCTCCGAGGCCGACGTCAGCTTGTCGGACACGTCGCTCAGCTTGCTCGATGCCGACGACAGCTTGTCGGAAGCATCAGTAAGCTTATCGGCAACGACATGTATCGGGGTTGGGGCTTCATCTTTAATGGAACCTTCGGCTGGGGCTTTATCTTCGGCTGGGGCTTCTTCTTTAATGGAACCTTCGGCTGGGGCTTTATCTTCAGCTGGGGCTTCTTCTTTAATGGAACCTTCGGCTGGAGCTTCATCTTCAGCTGGAGCTTCTTCTTTAATGGAACCGTCGGCTGGGGCTTTATCTTCAGCTGGGGCTTCATCTTTAATGGAACCTTCAGCAGGGGTTTCTTCTTCAGCTTGGGCTTCATTCTCCTCATCGGCTGTTTCTTCCTCCTCAGCAGCCTCATTCTCCTCAGCAGCCTCGTTCTCCTCAGCCGTTTCGTTTTCATCATTCTCCTCAGCCTCTTCTTCAGCCTCAGTTTTTTCGTCTAAGGAAGAAAATTCGACGCCGTCGTTAAGCACAACCGTCTCAAACTGTGCAAACGGGCTGTTCACGCGGTCGCGGAGAACCACGTCGGGAACAAACGTTATCTTGTTTCGGCTGTCGATGACGATGCGCTCACCCGTGTTCACGTCAACGCTTTCGCGGGCTCCCACGGGTGTGAGCTTGAATGTGCCAAGGCCCTTGACCTTCACAACGCCCTCTTGCTCAACGGCTTTAAGCAAGACGTCAAACATCTGGGCAACAAACTTGTCGGCGTCGACTTCGGGGAGAGCATAACGCTTGGTCAGCGCTTCGGAAAGCACAGGATACTTGCTGCTCATAGGTCGCCTCCTTTCTTCAGGCGCTGCTTGACCTCGGCAAGGGGCTTGAACACAAGCACCAGTTTGGGGGGCACCATCATCTTCTGCCCCGTGGACGGATTTACAACAATGCGCTCCATGCGGTTTTTCAGTTCGAAAGAACCGAACGACGGCACGGTGACGCTCTCGCCTTCATCGAAGCGCGAAGCCATGGCTTCTATTACGCATCGCACAAGGCGTTGGGTGTTGTCTTGCGAATAGCCGCTACGTTGCGACAGCTCAGCGATAAAGTCTTTATTGTTCATCTGTCAGGGGGATTTTTATTGAACTTCTTGCGTGTTCAGGGGTTAAGGAAAAACAGGGGGGAAGGCCTACTTGTCGGCCAGCTCGGCATAGAGGTCGAACTCGTCGCTGTCTACTATGCGCACGCGGTGGAACGAGCCCACGCGCAAGCGGCGGTCGGCAGCTGGGATGAGCACCTCGGGGTCGACCTCGGGCGAACAGTACTGGGAACGGGCAATGTAATAGTCGCCCTCCTTGCGGTCTATTATGACCTTCATCTCCGTGCCCACCTTAGCAGCCTCTACCTCGGCAGAGATCTGCTGCTGAACGGCCATGAGGCGGTCCAGACGGTCTTGCTTCACCTCGGCGGGAACGTCGTCTTCATAGTGCTCGGCGCTGTAGGTGCCCTCCTCTTCTGAATAGGCGAAGGCGCCCATGCGCTCGAAGCGTGCCCAGCGCACAAACGACACCAGCTCCTCAAAGTCGGCCTCGGTCTCGCCAGGGAAGCCCACGAGCAACGTGGTACGGATGTTGATGCCCGGCACGCGGCGACGGATCTCGGCGATGAGGTCCATGGTCTCATGCTTGGAGACGTGGCGGTGCATGCGGGTGAGCACGTTGTCGGAGATGTGCTGCAGGGCGATGTCGAGATACTTGCACACGTTGGGACGCGACGCTATGACGTCGAGCAGCTCCAGGGGAAACTGGTTGGGGTAGGCATAATGGAGGCGGATCCACTCCACGCCCTTTATGTCGGCCATGTGGTCTATGAGCTCGGCGATGTGGCGCTTGCCGTCGATGTCGACGCCATAATAGGTCAGCTCCTGGGCAATGACCTGTATCTCCTTCACGCCTGAGGCCACCAGCTCGCGCACCTCGTCAAGGATCTCGCTCTCGGGACGGCTGACGTGCTTGCCCGTGATGATGGGTATGGCGCAATAGGCGCAACGGCGGTCGCAGCCCTCGCTGATCTTGAGGTAGGCATAATGGCGAGGGGTGGTGAGCACACGACGGCCCTCACACGACGGCGTGATGTTGCTGCCGAGGTCCTTGATGAGGTTCTTGTAGTCGAACTTGCCATAATATTTGTCGACCTGAGGAATCTCCTCCTCAAGCTCCTTGCGGTAACGCTGTGAGAGACAGCCCATGACGAAGAGTTTCTTCAAGCGGCCTTCTTCCTTGGCCTTGGCAAACTCAAGAATGGTGTCTATGCTTTCCTGCTTGGCGTCTTCAATGAAGCCACAGGTGTTTATCACGGCAATCTCGCCCTGAGGACGCTTGGGGTCGTGAGCGCAATGGTAGCCTGCAGCCTCAAACTGACGCATAAGGCTCTCGCTGTCGACAAGGTTCTTGGAACAACCCATCGTTATAATATCTACATGGCCTGACTTCATTGGTGTTTATCTTTTTTCAATATATCAAAATCTAAATTGTTGTTGTCTTTGCAGGGGTGTTGTGTCTTTGCTGGGGCGTTGAAGGGGCGTTGAAAGGAATGTTGAAAGAGGTGTTGAAGGGGGTGTTGAAAGAGGTGTTGAAAGAGGCGTTGAAAGAGGCGTTGAAAGGGGCGTTGCATGGTTTGCGTTGCGAAGCGTTCTGCAAGCCCCCTCCTTTTTTATTACTTGTTCTCGAAAAGCGAGTTGACAAACTGCTTCTTGTTGAACAGCTGCAGAGCCTCCATCGACTCGCCCAGACCGATATATTTTACAGGCACCTTGAGCTGGTCGCTGATGCCGATGACCACGCCGCCCTTGGCTGTGCCGTCGAGCTTGGTGATGGCAAGGGAGGTGACGGGCGTTACGGCCGCAAACTGCTTGGCCTGCTCAAAGGCGTTCTGCCCTGTGCTGCCGTCGAGCACAAGCATGACCTCGTCGGGAGCGGTGGGAACGACCTTCTTCATGACGTCCTTGATCTTCTTAAGCTCGTTCATAAGGCCCACCTTGTTGTGAAGGCGGCCAGCCGTGTCGATGAGCACCACGTCGGCACCGTTGGCCTTGGCAGAGGAGATGGTGTCGAAAGCCACAGACGCAGGGTCGGAACCCATCTGCTGCTTGATCACGGGCACGCCCACACGTTCGCCCCAGATGCAGATCTGCTCCACGGCGGCGGCACGGAAGGTGTCGGCGGCGCCAAGATAGACCTTCTTGCCGGCTTTCTTAAACTGGTATGCGAGCTTTCCAATGGTTGTGGTCTTGCCCACGCCGTTCACGCCGACGACAAGGATGACGTAAGGAGTGTGGTCGGAGGGCAGCTCCCAATCGTCGTTGTCGGTGGTGTTGTTCTCTGAGAGCAACGAAGCGATCTCTTCGCGAAGGATGCGGTTGAGCTCGGAGGTCGACACATACTTGTCGCGGGCAACGCGCTCCTCGATGCGTTTGATGATCTTGAGCGTGGTGTCAACACCCACGTCGGATGTTATGAGCACCTCCTCAAGGTTGTCAAGCACATCGTCGTCGACGGTCGACTTGCCGGCAATGGCACGCGCCAGCTTGTCAAACACGCTGTGTTTCGTCTTCTCAAGACCACCATCAAGTATTTCTTTCTTGTTTTTGTTGAAAAGTCCAAATATTCCCATTGATTGAAATTTTATTTATTGCAAAATTAAGAAATAAAGCTGAAATAGAAAAGCATTTTCCGTAGATTAATGCAGATAAGCCCATAAATAAAGGCAAATTAGAGCATTTTGACTAACCAACAAGCACAATCGGCTCCTTTTATATTTACATTCTCAATATTTTTCACTTTTTCTTTAGAAAAACCCTTGATTTGAGAATCTTTTCGTAAATTTGTACCCAAAGCAACGTTATTATGAGTCCTGTGTTTAGACGCGAAAGCGAATATACTTTCAAAATATACTCCAACGAGGAGGTACGGATGCACATCCATGTGCTCTACAATGGCAAGGAGGCCAAATATTGGCTGGAGCCACAGGTAGAGCTTGCAAAGAATATAGGCATTCCTGAGCACAAGTTGAATGAAATTAAGAAAATCGTAGAGAAATATGCAGACAACTTCAAAGAACAATTCCGCCAACACATCGGCAAGCGTATTGATGATTAACGCTCAGGGCATTATGCTCTCTGTGTTGGGTAACGACTATTTCTTGTCATATAACCGCATACCGTGGATACAGGACGCTCCCATCCGCAGCGTGCTGAACGTACAGATGAGTGGTCCAGAAGCCATAGAATGGCCCGATCTTGACGTGGATCTCGAAATAGACAGCCTTCGCCATCCAGAACGCTATCCGCTTGTCATCAAACGGAGTCAGATGGATTTTGTGGCTGAATAGAGCCGACTGTCTTTTCAGGTTGTATGGGTTAAAGAAAAAAATAAGTTATGTACATTTTTCAAGCAAGCGTCAAAATCGAGCGCGGCGACATGGTACAAAGTTATGTATTACACGACGCTGGCGAAAGTGCAATTAATGAATTTAAGACAAGAAGCATTTAACAATAAAGAATCGTGAGCACAGAAAACTCTCAACAGATAACGAAAGACAGCGTGGAACAGGCGTTCTGCTTTTTCCATCAGAAATGGCGCGTGTATGAACATTCTACCATGGATTGGCAAAAGGACGATATAGAATATGCCATCTCTCAATATGTCGAAGAAATGAACACAGCCCTCTACTCTACCCTCTCGTCCGGAAACAGCTATTATCTGCTCGCACACGACAGCTTCGCTAAGGATCTGCCTGACGCAATAGACAGGCTGGAGAAAATGATGGAAAATATTTAAAGGTAAAAAGGTAAAAGGGTAAAAAAAGGCTGGCGCCGTTGAAAGGAAACGGTAAAAAGGGAAAAAGGTAAAAAAAGGGCTGGCGCCGTTGAAGGGAAACGGTAAAAAGGGAAAAAGGTAAAAAAAGGCTGGCGCCGTTGAAGGGAAACCGGAAAAGGGGAAAGGCTGTTTGCGCTTCGCGCATTTTTAAACATTAATTTCCATTAATTGAACATTAATTGAACATCAATTGTTCCGCGCAAGCGCGTATTAATGATAATTAATGGCTCATTAATGGAAATTAATGTTAAAAAAACAAGCGCGAAGCGCATAAGAGCCTACGGAGCGCAATTTACTTCTGCAGATCGAAGCCCACACGCACACCATCATAGTTTTTGCTGATGTTGCCGATGGCGCCCACGGTCTCGTTGGTGCTCATTGAGGCCATGGTCTGGATGATGGTCAGAATTTTCTTCGACTCGAAGAGGATGCCGATGCCGTCGGCATTGCGCTTGGCATAAGCCGTGAAGTTGAGAAACAGACCCTGAAGCTTGATCTGGGCGGTGCTCTCGTCGTAAGTGTAGTTGCCGTTCATGCTCTTGCCGTCGATCTTTGCGGCAAACGTGCCGTCGGCATTAAACGTGATGTAGGTGTTGGAAGAGCTGAAGCCCAGCTTCGAATAGTGTGAAGCAAGTTTATCCTTGATCTGCGCTGCCGCAACCTCGCCGCCTGCCTTTGCCAACGTGTTGTTGCTGGTGAAAGCGCAACCCGGACCTTTATACTTCCATGTTCCAACAAGGCTCTTCTGCGACAGCTTGTCGATGCCCAGCACGCTCGTGATGACGTTGCCTAAGGTTTCGCCATTGGCGGCTGATCCGATGATGCTTCCCAGCACGCTTCCGCCGTTGGAGGCGCTGGCAGAAGAATTGGAAGACGAGGCCGACGATGAGCCTGTGTTTGTTCCCACACCACCACAACTTGTAACAAGAAGCACGGCCATAGCCACGCCAACAAATGATTTCTTCATCTTTTCTCTCTTTTAGTTTTGTTTTTTAAATTAAGATTCAACGTTATTGTCTTTTATCTGTCAGGAACCAGATTTCTACAATCTGTCCGTAACAATCTGTTCTTTTTGACTCAGAAAAGGAAATAAGGTTTAAAATCTATCCCAAAAAGAACTTATTCATCCACTACTGTTTTAAGGGAAAAACTTGCCCTTTCATGAACAATTGAGCACCTTCATGAACAAATGAGCACCTTCATGAGCAAGACAATGAGCGACAAGCACACAAACGCGTGTCTTGCCGCTCATCGCTGTTCTTGAAATATGTGACTGCGGGAAGCTTAGTTGTTGACGCTACCTCCCACGATGTCAAGCAGTTCGTTCGTAATAGCCTGCTGGCGTCCCTTGTTATACTGCAAGTTGAGCTCACGAAGCAGCTCGTCGGCATTGTCGGTGGCCGTCTGCATGGCAACCATTCGTGCCGCGTGCTCGCTGGCGTTGCTGTCGAGCAAGGCCGTGTAGACCATCAGGTCGAGTTCCTGCGGAATGAGCTTGCACAGCACGGTAGCGAGGTCGGGCTCCACGATAAAGTTGTCGTTGAGCGGCTTTACCGCCTCTTCCTTCTTCCCGCCGTTCTGCTCACGGTGCTTGCGCACATACTCTTGAGCCTTCTCAGAGGTAAGGGTCGACGTGAGGTCGCGTTCGTCGTCAGACATGAAGTCGTCGGCAACGTCGATGGGAAGGAACACACGGCGTTGCAGAATCTGCGAGCCGGCACTCTTGAAGTGGTGATAGATAAGCTCCACCTTGTCGATCTCTCCTGCCACAAACTTACGGCACAACTCCTCGGAAATGTTCTGACAACCTTGGGGGTTGGGCTTGTCGGCAAGCTCTGTGAAATTGCCGGCAACAGGCAGTCCAAGTTTCGTCACTTTCTCTGCCACCTTCCTTCCTACAGGATAGACAAGGATGTCGCTGGCGCCTTGAGCCTTATACTCCGCGACAGTCTGCTCCATCAGTTTGATCACGTTGTTGTTGAAACCGCCGCACAGGCTGCTGTTGCTCGTGAACACCACCAGCGCCACACGCTTCACATCGGCGTGGGGAACGTTGAGAGGGGTGCGCACGTCGGGCATGGCTGCAAGGAACGATTTCAAGATGTGCTCCAGACTTTTCTCGTAGGGCAGCATGTTGCTGATGAGCGTCTGGGCGTGATGCAGTTTTGACGAAGCCACCATCTTCATGGCACTCGTGATCTTGCGCGTGCTGTTGACGGAGACAATTCGGTCTTTTGTTTCTTTAAGTGACGGCATAAGCTATTACTTTTTATACTGTCCTGCTATGTCGGCCATCGTGTCTGAGATGACCTTTATGGCAGAATCGTCAATCTTACCGGAAGCGAGGGTGTCGATAACATCCTTATGGGCAGAACGCATCTTGTCGAGGAACGTTGCCTGACACTCGATAACCTTCTCTACGGGAACGTTGCGCATGAGGCCATGGACACCGCAATAGAGGATGGCAATCTGCTCGCCTACAGGCATAGGTGTGTACTGAGGCTGGATGAGCAGCTGGTTGTTCTTGCGGCCACGGTCGATGGTCATGGCGGTAACGGCATCCATGTCGCTTGAGAACTTGGAGAAGGCCTCAAGCTCACGATACTGGGCCATGTCGATCTTCAGCGTGCCGGCCACCTTCTTCATGCTCTTGATCTGGGCCGAACCACCCACACGGCTTACCGAGATGCCCACGTTGATGGCGGGACGGAAGCCCTGGTTGAACAGGTCGGTCTCAAGGTAGATCTGACCGTCGGTGATGGAGATCACGTTGGTAGGAATGTAAGCCGACACGTCGCCTGCCTGGGTCTCGATGATTGGCAGAGCCGTGAGCGAACCGCCGCCCTTGACATGGCCTTTCATACACTCGGGCAGGTCGTTCATCTGCTCGGCAACCTCCTGCTGGTCGTTGATGCGTGCGGCACGCTCCAACAGACGGCTGTGGAGGTAGAACACGTCGCCAGGGTAGGCCTCGCGTCCTGACGGACGACGAAGGATCAGAGACACCTCACGGTAAGCTACGGCCTGTTTTGACAGGTCGTCGTAGACCACAAGGGCAGAGAAGCCGCGGTCGCGGAAATACTCGCCAATGGCGGCACCGGCAAACGGCGCATAATATTGCATGGCGGCGGGATCGGCTGCCGTGGCGCTTACGATGATGGTGTAAGGCAGGGCACCGTGCTCCTTGAGGTTCTCGACAAGGGCGGCAACGGTTGAAGCCTTCTGGCCGATGGCCACATAGATGCAATAGACAGGCTTGCCTGCCTCATAGAAACTCTTCTGGTTGATGATGGTGTCGATGGCGATGGCGGTCTTGCCCGTCTGGCGGTCGCCGATGATGAGCTCACGCTGGCCACGGCCGATAGGAATCATCGAGTCGACAGCCTTCAGACCCGTCTGCAACGGCTCCTTCACAGGCTGACGATAGATAACGCCCGGCGCCTTGCGGTCAAGAGGCATCTCAAACGAACCGGTAAGGTCGATCTCGCCCTTGCCGTCGATGGCCTCGCCAAGAGGGTTGATGACACGTCCCAACATGTTGTCGTTGACGCGTATGCTGGCAATGCGCTTGGTGCGCTTCACCATCATGCCCTCTTTAATGCCCGACGTTGAACCAAGAAGCACACAACCCACATTGTCCTCCTCAAGGTTCATCACGATGGCCATCGTTCCGTTCTCAAACTCAAGAAGCTCATTGGCCTCAGCGTTGCGCAAGCCGTAGATGCGGGCAACACCGTCGCTCACCTGGAGAACGGTGCCCACCTCGTCAAACTGGGCCTTGCCGCTGATGCCGTTAAGCTGTTCGAGAAGAACCGCTGACACTTCGCTTGGTTTAATTTTATCTGACATAAAATCTTGATTTTTGTTTTTAAAGGCGAGAGGAGACCAGGGAAAGAAGGCCCCGCTCACGCCTGTTTCTTAAACTACTTAAGTTTTGACAAGATGGCGCTGAGCTGCGTCTTTATGCTCGCATCCATGCGATAGGTGTCATACTCGAGAACGAAGCCGCCAATGATGTCGGGATCGACCTCTGACACAAACTCTACCTTGCTGCCGCTTGTCTTACTTCCTACTAACTGCCTCAGACGAGCCTCAACCTGTTGTGAAGGCTGCGAAGCGGTCACCAGTCTTGCTTTGATCAAGTTGTTCTGCTTCCTGTAAAGAGTGATAAACGAGTTGGCGATAAACTGCATGATGTTCTCACGGCCCTCGTCGAGCACCAAGCCTATGAACCGCTTTGTGAGCTCGCACGACGTGCTGCCCGTGGCAGACGCCAGCAAGTCGCCCTTCTGGCTTTTCGAAAGCATCGGATTGTCTATGGTAGCTTTCAAAGCAGGCACCTCAGCATAGCTTGCTGCCAGCACCTGCATGTCGGCATAAACCTTGTCGGAGTTTTTGGCTTCGACACTTGCCTTGAAAAGGGCCCGTGCATAACGTACCGATATTAATCCTAAATCCATAGTGCTTAAACTTTATTTATCGTTAGAAGAAACAACTTCATCCAGCATACGGTCTATATAATCCATCTGTGCCTGGTCGGTTCCCAGCTTCTGGCGAAGAACCTTCTCTGACACTTCCACACTCAAACGGGCTACCTCACCGCGAATCTCGCTGATGGCGGCCTGCTTCTGGCTCTCGATCTCGGCCTTGGCCTCAGAGATGATGCGGGCGCTCTCTTCGCGGGCTTTCGCCTGGGCGGTCTCCACTATTGAGTCGCGCGTGGCGGCTGCCTCCTTAAGAATGACAGCCTGCTTGTCGCGTGCTTCCTGTAGAATGGATTCGCTCTCCTGCTTGATATTCTCAAGGCGGGTTGACGCCTCATGGGCCTTGCGCAAGCTTTCATCGATATAATTCTTGCGCTTTTCCACCATGCCGATGATGGCGGGGAATCCAAATTTGGCCAGCACAAAGAACACCACTAAGAATGCGCCAAGCATCCAGAGGAGCAAACCTGGGTCAGGAGTCAATATTGATGGTAACGTACTGAAATCCATTCGCGTTAATTTACAAACAACGTTTCTTGTATATTCTTGTCGCAACCGACGTGCTTACTTGATAAGGAAGGCACATGCAACGATAGCGAACAGAGCACAACCCTCAACGAAGGCGGCTGTAAGAATCATGTTTGTCTGAATCTTGCCAGAAGCCTCAGGCTGACGTGCGATAGCGTCCATTGCGCTGCCACCAATCTTACCAATACCTAAACCAGCACCAATTGTTGCAATACCTGCTCCGAGACCGCAGCCCAGCTGTGCCAGACCTTCAGCAGCCAAAAGTGATGAAATGATCATAATTCTTAATTTTTTTAAAGTTGTTATTTTATTGTTTGTTTTTTTATTTGTTTTTGGGGTGTCTTTTTAACGCGGCTTTATAAAGGCGTCTTTTTAACGCGGCTTTTAACGCGCTTTTGGGGCGTCTTTTTAAAGGCGTCTTTTGGGGTGTTTGTCGGGGAGAGAGACCTGTGTGGGGTTTATTCGGCCTCTTCCTCCTTGTGTGCGAGGCCGATGAACACGGCGCTCAGCAACGTGAAGACGTAAGCCTGGATGAAAGCCACCAGAACCTCAAGACAGTTCATGAAGAGCATCATGATGACGCTGATGAAGTTGAGACCCATACCGTAGCCCACGCCCATAGACCAACCGAGGAAGATCACACAAGTGAAGCTCAGGATGATCGCGTGGCCTGCCATCATGTTGGCAAAGAGACGGACCATAAGGGCAAACGGCTTGGTGAACACGCCGAAGAACTCGATCACAGGCATGAGAGGCACAGGGTAGGCCTTGAGGAAGAGTGGCACATTGGGCCAGAAAATATCCTTCCAGTACTCCTTGTTGCCGAAGAGGTTTATGGCCACCATCGAGCAGAAAGCCAGGAAGAACGTGATGTTGATGTTTCCTGTTACGTTGGCACCACCGGGGAAGATAGGAAGCAAGCCTAACAGGTTGGTGGTGAAGATAAAGAAGAACACCGTAAGGAGGTATGGAGCGTAGGGCTTGAAATGTTTCTCGCCGATAGAGGCTTTCACAACATCGTCGTAGATTGCCATAACAAGCATCTCCATCATGCCCACAAAACCGCTTGGGGCAGCGCTCTTCTCGTCGCGCTTCTTGTACCATTTGGCACATGACAGGAAGACAACGATAAGAACGATCACCACAATCCAGATTTGCGCCACCGTCTTGGTGAAGCTCAGGTCTAAAGGACGCTCGGTCGTTCCGTCGGCCATGCGCTCATAAATTTTTCCGTGATGCTGCTCATCGAAGAAAAAGTTGTGGGGCAGGCTCCCGGCCGTGCAGACCGTCCATTGTCCTGTTTCTGAGCTACGAACAATTATGGGGAGGGGAATGCTCACGCTCTTGCCGCCGAACGTGGCGATGTGCCACTCGTAAGAGTCGGACAAGTGTTCGAGCACAATCTCCGGTATGTCGAGCTTCTCTCCCCCGCCCTTTTCTTGGGCGCCTGCAGCCAGAGGCAACAGAGCAAAGAGCAAAAGGAGGAACAATGACCTTAATTGTTTCATTTCTAATAATGTTTATTTACTTATCACACTTAGCGTGAGGATTTTCATTCTCACTATGAGAACTGGAAACACGCGCAAAGAAGAGCGAGTGGTGCATGAGCACAACTAGATAGAAGAGCATGAACACAACACAATAGGGACCCATCGCGTCGCGTCCTACAGCTGCCCAGCAGCCCACCATCGTGAAGATGGCGAGAAGCATGCGGAAGCCCGACACAGCCGTGAAGAATGTGGGCAAGCTGTCGTTGTGTTTCTCAGCGACCCATCTCCAAAGAAAAATGTCGGCTCCCTCAACAACCAGGGAGAAGACCACGCTAACCGCCAACGGCAACGCGAGGTCGGCCTCGCACAGGTTGAACGCTTTGGCACAGACAACGAGAGCCGTCGTGAGCGCCACAGCAATGAGCGTCTGCAAAGCGTATCTTGTAACAAGTCGGTTTCTGTCTGTCATGTCATTAGAACTCGACACAAATGGTGACTATGTTTTTCTGCACTTCCACGAATCCGCTTGCTATCTGAACCTCGTGTAGCCCTCCGTTGTCGAAGAAAGAAACGGCGCCGGGCTCGAGCGAAGAGATGATGGGCGCATGGTTGGGCAGTATCTCAAACTGTCCGTTTGTGCCGGGCACCACAACACGCTCTACCTGTCCGCGGAATTCGACCTTCGCGGGAGAGACGATCTTTAAATCCAAACTCATAAGCACTACCTTTCTTTTTATGCGTTAGCCTTGGCAGCCTCAAGCAGCTTCTTGCCCTTGGCCTTGGCGTCTTCAATGGTTCCCACATTGAGGAAGGCCTGCTCGGGCAGGTCGTCAACCTCACCGTCAAGAATGGCGTTGAAGCCCTTGATGGTTTCCTCGATGGGCACCATGACACCTGGCAGACCTGTAAACTGTTCTGCAACGGCAAACGGCTGAGAGAGGAAGCGCTGCACACGACGTGCGCGGTTCACGGTCAGCTTGTCCTCGTCGGAGAGCTCGTCCATGCCAAGGATGGCGATGATGTCCTGAAGCTCCTTGTAACGCTGCAAAATCTCCTTGACACGCTGTGCACACTGGTAATGCTCCTTTCCTACGATCAGAGGATCGAGGATGCGCGATGTTGAGCCCAGAGGGTCAACGGCAGGATAGATACCAAGCTCCGCGATCTTACGGCTGAGCTCTGTGGTGGCATCGAGGTGTGTAAAGGTGGTGGCAGGGGCTGGGTCGGTGAGGTCGTCGGCAGGCACATAAACGGCCTGTACCGAGGTGATTGAACCGTTCTTGGTAGAGGTGATTCGCTCCTGCATCTGGCCCATCTCGCTGGCAAGCGTAGGCTGATAGCCCACGGCTGAAGGCATACGGCCCAACAGAGCCGACACCTCAGAACCGGCCTGGGTGAAACGGAAGATGTTGTCGATGAAGAACATGATGTCGGCAGCCTCGCCGTTCACTCCGCCATGGTCACGAAACTCCTCGGCAACGGTAAGACCTGAGAGCGCAACAGAAGCACGCGCGCCTGGAGGCTCGTTCATCTGGCCGTAGACAAGGGTGGCCTGACTCTTCTTCAGCTCTTCGGGGTCGACAAGCGAGAGGTCCCACTTGCCTTCCTCCATGGCTTTCTTGAATTTCTCGCCGTAACGTATTACGCCGCTCTCAAGCATGTCGCGGATGAGGTCATTGCCCTCACGGGTGCGCTCGCCTACGCCGGCAAACACAGAGTAGCCGTTGTGGCCTTTCGCGATATTGTTGATAAGCTCCATGATGAGCACGGTCTTGCCCACACCGGCTCCACCGAACAGACCGATCTTGCCACCCTTCATATAGGGCTCAAGAAGGTCAATGACCTTGATGCCTGTTGCAAGCATCTCTTTGTGGGTTGAGAGATCCTCAAACTTGGGAGCCTCGCGGTGGATTGGATAAGCGCCCTGCATGTCGAGCTCTTTCATGCCATCAATAGGTTGTCCGATAACGTTCATCATACGGCCCTTGATCTGCTCACCTGCGGGCATGGTGATCGGACTGCCGGTCTGCATAACCTCCAGTCCGCGCTGCAAGCCATCGGTGTTATCCATAGCCACACAACGCACGGTGTCCTCACCGATGTGCTGCTGGACCTCAATGATGAGTTCCTTGCCATCGGGGCGGGCGATCTTAAGAGCATCATGAATCTTTGGCAGAACCTTCTCAGCGTTCTGGCCTGCGGTGTCAAAATAGACATCAATTACAGGACCGATAATCTGGGAGATTCGCCCATTAATTTGTGCCATATAGTTATGTTTAGAATTATTTTTTTTCGAATGCAAAAGTAACAAAAATCATCTATCTGCCAAAAATTGAAGGATAAATAAAGTTTAAAACTTCACAAATCGAACAATTGTCAATACCTTTCGGAAACCGAATTAGATGCTCAGCTCGTCAAGAACCTTGATCAGCTTGCGGTCAAACGGCTTGTCGCTGCGGATGGCTTCGCTCAGGGGAACGTAGACAATCTCGTTGTTGCGGACGCCGATCATGACGTTGCGCTGGCCCTGCTGAATGGCCTCAATGGCGCCGACGCCGGTGCGCGATGCCAAGATGCGGTCATGGGCGCTGGGACGGCCGCCGCGCTGCAAGTGGCCGAGGATAGACACGCGCACATCATACTGAGGGAACTCGTTCTTCACACGCTCAGCATAATACATGGCGCCACACTTGGGGCTCTCCGACACGATGACGATACAACTCTTCTTCGACTTACGGATGCCGCGCTCCATGAATCGTGCCAACTGGTCGACATCTGTCGAGTCTTCAGGGATGATGGCAGCCTCAGCACCGCTGGCGATGGCGCTGTTCTGGGCCAAGAAGCCTGCGTCGCGACCCATCACCTCTATAAAGAAGATGCGCTCATGGCTCTGAGCCGTGTCGCGGATGCGGTCAACACACTCGACGATGGTGTTCATGGTGGTGTCGTAGCCGATGGTCGAGTCGGTGCCGTAAAGGTCGTTGTCGATTGTGCCGGGCAAGCCGATGCAGCAGATGTCATACATCTTTGCAAACTCCATCGCGCCTGTCAGCGAGCCGTTACCGCCTATAACGACAAGAGCGTCGATGCCTTGAGCCTGGATCTGCTCATAAGCCTTCGCCTTTCCCTCGTCTGTCATAAACTCCTTTGAACGGGCTGTCTTCAAGATTGTACCTCCAGACATGATAATGCCGCTGACATTCTCGGTGGTGAAATCTTCAATCTCACCATTTATCAGACCGTCATATCCGCGATAAATACCTTTAATGTTATAGCCGTTGCAAATGCCGGCACGTGTCACGGCACGGATGGCCGCATTCATACCAGGAGCGTCGCCGCCAGAGGTAAGCACACCAATAGTCTTAATTCTTGCCATAAGTTTATCAGTTGTATGTTATAATAGTTTCATTTATCTTCTACAATATCATAATCATGACCTTGGGGTATGAGTGTTTTGCTCACGACATGATCAAATGAGCCCTTTATAATTGAATGTTTTTTGAGGGGCTCGGCCTGGTTGAAATATAAGCTTTTCTTGGGGATGTAAACTTGGGGTGAGAACCTGGGGTGCGACCTTGGGGTGCAAGATCAAGGGGCGTTTTTCATTGTTTTATCTGCAACAACATCAAAGAGCATGAGGGGCCCGTTTGTCGGGACAAACATTTCAGAATGTCACAACGGCCCAGAACACAGCCATGCCTGCAACAGCTCCTACCATACATTTCCATCCAATGTTGCGGAAGAACCACCCTACCCGCACACGTTCCATCTTCATGAAAGCCAAACCGCTCATGGAACCGATGCACAACACGCCGCCGCCTGCTGCGGAAGCGAAAGCGGAGAGTTTCCAATAGACGTCGTCGGGCACGCAGGCAAACATGTCGCGCATGGAGATCATGGTCATGGAGGCAAGGAAGTTGTCGAGCAAATAGCTGACGACCCCGGTGAGCACTCCTGCAACCCACACGTCGGCAGGACCAAGGTGCACGGCGCCGCTAAGCTTGTCGAGCACTCCCGTTTCCTTTACCACGGCGAGAGCCAATATTGTGCCCATCACGAACAGCATCATCTGAATGACACCATACTGCAACACGCGGGGCGTGCGACGATGGATCATCTCATCGGTAATGAGCTTGCGGTTCACAACCTCGTTTACGATCCACAGAACAGAGAGCACACAGAGAGCGCCCAGGAAAGGGCTAAGCTTCGTTATGTTATGGAACGTGGGGATGAACCACAGTCCGCCTATGCCGACAACAAGCATGAGCACACGTTGCCAGATGTTCAGATTGGTATCGTCGCCACGGTAAGGCAAGACCACACGCTCGGTTGCCACAACAGAGGGCAAGCTGCGTCCTATCCACCATGTGGGCAAAGCCCATGCAACGAGGCAGGGCAGCAACAGGGTCATGGAAAAATTGGTGGCCGTGACGAAGCCATTGTTCCACAACACAAGACCGGTAGGGTCGCCAATGACGGTCAGAGCGCCGCCACAGTTGGCTGCAAGCACGATCGCGCTTCCAAAGATGAGCCGGTGGCGATGGGTCACGACAAGCTGCCGCATCATCGTCAGCATCATCACGGTTGTGGTGAGGTTGTCAAGATTGGCAGAAATGATGAACGTTATGACAGCCATTGTCCAAAGCATGCGTCTGCTGTTGCGTGTCCGCATCAGGCGAAGCAGGAAATCGAAGCAGCCGTTGTTCTGCAGAATCTCTACTATAGACATGGTGGCAAGCAAGAAAAGAACTATCTCTGCCGCCCTGCCCACATATTTTAAAAAGATGTTCTGTGCTATAAATTGTTTCACAGCCACACTTGAGGATGTGGCTCCTTGAAGAAAGTTGAAATATTCGACACGATGCTCTTTCAGAACAAAGTCGGAACCATAACAAATATACAACACCCACCCTACAGTGCCAATAAATATTGCCACTGCAGCCTTGTTAATGTTGGTCAACTTCTCTGTAGCTATGAGAAAGTAACCCAAGAGCACGATGGATATTATGATAAACGCCATACTTTCTTCTAATACGACGGCAAAGTTAACAATTATTATTTAATAGCCAAATTTTGTATAAAGAAAAATTCAATGGTTTAACTGAATTTTTACAATTATCATCGGCGTTTGCTATCTACAGTTATCGTTTCTTTATCTTAATGAGCCCTTCATTTTTAAAGAACCTTTATTTCTACAGATCCTTTATTTTTTCAGAACCTTTATTTTTTCAGAACCTTTATTTTTTCAGAACCTTTATTTTTTCAGAACCTATCATTCGTCTCCCCGTCTGCGTTTGTTCATCTTTTTCAATTTCCGTTTGATGTCATCAATGAAAGAGGTCTTTCTGTCAAGCACATTAAGCGACATAGCAGAGCTTGATATTATAAGGAACAGGCCCAAGCTTCGATAAAGGCTTCCATCGACAAACGGAAGCACTAAAGAAGCGAGAACCAAGGGAAGCTGAAGGGCTATGTTTTTGACGAGAGAGGAAGAGCAACGATAGTTATACTTAAAACGCATGTAGCTGAACGACACGCACACCTCTACAGCGGCGGCAAGCGTAAGGCCAACGCCAGCACCCAAAAGCGAGTGGATGTTATAGCCCACAACAACAAACACCAGCATCATCAGGCTGTTTATGCCTTCGAGAAAGCAGAAGGAGCGCGAACGGCCTTTAGCCAACGAAATGTATTCTACAGGAAGATACAGTCCGCGGAAAAACATTGACACGGCAGCAACCTGGATCATGGGAAGCACAGGCATAAACTTACCACTGAAGAGGAGGGGCAACATCACGGGAGCCATAAAGACAAAGCAAACGGTCAACGGCGATATGAGCAAAACCGTCACCTCGGCCTGACGGTTCACCACGTCGTTCATGTTGCGGCCGTTGGTCAAGCAAGCGGCAGAGAGACGAGGAAAATAGTCGGTCTCCATGGCTGAAAACACCATGCCGGCATAGGTTACCACAAGCATGTAAGCAGCATTGTACAGACCCACAACTGCCTCTGAGCCGACATAGTTGAGATAAGAACGGACCGCATATTCAGCTCCGCTGCACATGAAACCAGCTAACACGAAGGCCATACCTACGCGAACCGTGCCAACGCCTTGCCGCAACACATCTCTTTTAAAAGACAGCCGCAACGGATAAGCCCTGTAAGAGGGAACAAGAACAGCGAGCATCTGGGCCATACACACCAACACAAGCGACGGGACGACGGCTCTGAAACCATAAAACCAATAAAGAGGGACAGACACCACGAGAGCCGACAGCACACTGTAAAAGCTGGATATGGCAAGGGCTTTCATGCGCCGCGTGGCTTTTAAAACGGCGGTCTCGCCAGATGTTATGGCCATCATGCCGACCATGGGCGAGAGAAGAAGGAAATGTAAGGTGTGGCTGCCCCACGAGTAAGCCAAGCTGTCAAAGACCTTACACAGAAGAGCACACAACAAGGTGCCGACAAGGGCGGCTACAACGCTCCAAGAACGTATGACCTTGACAAGACGCTCAACCTCACCATCGTCGCCAGCACTATAAGCGTCGGAGATTTCACGCACGCCGCTCATTCCAAGACCAAGACCTGTCGAGTCGCTGACCAACTTTACAGACGACTGATACAGAGCCACCAAGCCCATGCCCAACGGACCAAGCAACAGAGCGGTCAGCTTGTTGCGCACCAGTCCGACGAGTATGTTCATTGTCTGAATGCCACCAAAGAGTCCGGTATATTTGATTATCTGGCGGTAGTGTAATTCTGTAGATTTATCGTCTGTCATACTTGTTAAAACGCGACACTTGCGTTTTTATTGTGTGACGCAATGGGCAATAGAGAAACAATAAGGATATAAACATTAAGTAGGTGCTCAAAATCAATCGCATACAAGAATCTTATAAAAAGGTTATGCTTTCAAATGTCTTTACGCATTCTTTTAACCCGTATGGCATAAAATCATTTAAATTAATTTTGAACACCTACTTAAAAAAGAAACTGACAATGAGGGTTGAAATTCAAAAAAAACATAATTGACAACACTTTCTTGTCAGAAAACGACAAAAAACTGTATCTTTGCATTTACATAACAAAAAAGGACCAAACAAACTTCATAAATGGCAAAGAAGCACAATCACAAAACAATAATACCCCTTTTAACAATTATCATCATCATCGTTGCTGTCGCAGCATCGGTATGGCGTTGCTCTTGCAGTTGCACGCCCGAAGAAGAGAAGAAAGAAGAACGCACGGTACCTCACATCAACGACTCGATAAGCAACCTCAAGAGCGAATGTGAGATGAGCCATGAGTTCGACTCTATAATGGAGCGTTACCTCAAACGCTGGGAGATCAACGGCGCACAGCTGGCCATCTCACGAGGCGACTCGCTCATCTACACACACGGCTACGGATGGGCAGACAAAGAGAGAGGGGTGCAGATGGAACCAAGCATGATCATGCGCATTGCCTCGGTATCGAAGCTCGTGACAGCCATCGGCGTGATGCGTCTCTGCGAGATGAGAAAGCTGCGCCTCTCGGAACATGTGTTCGGCGCTCAGGGCGTGCTCAACGACACGGCCTACACCAACAGAATAAAAGACAAGCGCATTTTTGACATCACCATCGAGCAGCTGCTGCGCCATCGCGCCGGCTTCAACAACTATGCCGGAGACCCCATGTTCTCGACACGTTACATCATGATGCAGAACCGTCTCACCACGCCTCCCGACAACACCACCTTATTAAAGATTGTGCTCAAGCGACGTTTGGGTTACACGCCAGGCACATCGTCTTGCTACTCGAACCTCGGCTACACGCTTCTGTCCATGATCATAGCACGCCGTTCAGGAATGTCGTATGAACAGTTTATCCAAAAAAACGTGTTGCAGCCTGCGGGATGTTTCGACTTCCACATTGCAGGCAACTATTACGCCGACAGACGACAGAACGAGACAAAATATTATATGCACCAGGGCTCCACACCTGTTTATGAATATAACAACAGCGGAAGACAGGTGGAGAAATGTTACGGCGAAAACGACATACCCCGACTGTTGGGAGCAGGAGCATGGTGTGCTTCGGCAGCCGAACTGTGCCGCCTCATCGCAGCTGTAGACCTGCATCCCGGCAAGCCCGATATCCTGTCAAAACAGAGCATACTGGCCATGACCACCGAGGCTGTAGACCACGGGTTCTCGCTTGGATGGAACTTCACGCCCAAGAACCGTCCATGGACGCGAACGGGCACGCTGTCAGGCACCAGTGCCTTGGTCATAAGATATCCCGACAACCAATGCTGGGTGCTCCTGACAAACACTAGCACATGGAAGGGACACGCTTTCTCTGACGACACCAAAGCCCTGTTTGAAAAGTTGCGCAAGAAATTTGGCGGAAGAATGCCCAAAAGAGACTTGTTCGTTTAGAGGCTTACGCCTGACTCGCAATGTCATGAGCACGCGAAACAGACATTAAACAACAGGTTTGTAAAACTGAAGCAACACGCTGATTAACAGATATGTAAAAACACAAACAAGCAACATATACAAACACCGTTAATAGACACCGTTAATAAGCACCATAAACAAACACCGTTTAAAAAACATTAAAACCAAATTTTAATTGACATGAAAAAATTTATTCTTCTAATCTCTGCCCTCATTGCTGTAGGCTCAGCATCGGCACAGGAGGCACTCAGCGACATCAAAAAAGACATTTATGTCTCTGCAAGCAACCTGCTGGCCTACCCCGGCCCGCACAAGAAGCTCACACCGGCACCCAAAGGCTACAAGCCGTTCTACATCTCACACTACGGACGACACGGTTCGCGCTACCTCTGCGACCAGAACGACTATGATTATCCTTACAACATTCTTAAGCGTGCCGACTCGCTTGGAAAGCTCACACCAACAGGCCAGGAGACGCTTAAAAAGATCGAGATGCTCCGCAACGAGGCATACAAGCGCATTGGCGAACTCACACAGCTGGGAGCAGAGCAGCACCAACAGATAGGAACCCGCATGTATGAGCGATTCCCAGAGGTGTTTGCAGGAAAAACGCATATCGACGCAAAGAGCACACCTGTTATACGGTGCATCTTCTCAATGGAGAATGCTCTTCAGGCCTTGCTTAAGAAGAATCCGCAGATAACAATCACTCAGGACGCGAGC
>ERZ779660.406-NODE-406-length-25458-cov-1.891588_pt1 | contig 25458 bp, 25 predicted proteins | sample MGYA00511906_ERZ779660 | MGnify/ENA primary metagenome ERZ779660 (study PRJEB29588, sample SAMEA2156906) | human gut metagenome | biome: human gut; feature: human-associated habitat; material: faeces | place: Denmark | collected 2008/2010 ... | reverse complement strand
TTTTTAATTTCTTTTTTCTGTTCTTCATAATAGTAGTTAATTTGCTTCAATTTCTTATCTTTACCTTCTTCCCAGAGGGAGATTTCTTTCTCTTGATTTTTTTTACGAAGCTCAAGAAGTTCATCAACAAGTTTCTGCTCGGCCTCTTTTTGCTCTTTTGCTTGCTTATCTTCAGCCGCTTTATCAGATTTGGTTTTAGGCAGCTTTGCACGGAGTGCGTCAATTCGTGATTGTAACGCATTGTATTCCTTGCTTCCGCTTACAGTTTCTCCCTGCTCTTTCTCTAATTTTGAGATTTGTGTTTTGACTTCATTGATTACTCTCAAATCTTTCTCACGTTCAAGTATAGTGTCTTGAAGCGACTTGATATAAGCCTCTTGTTGATCCACTGCTTCTTTTGTTCCGCTGCCGTCTGCAAGGGCCTTTTTTAATGATGCAAGTGAGGTTTCAGCCTTCTTGATTTCTTCTTCAAGTTGGGAGATGGATTTACCTTCTGTTGTAAAAATATTTTCAGTAGGTGAATCAAATGAGGGTTCGGGAATGAAATATTTGTTTCTGTATTCTTCTAAATTTTTATTTCTTATTTCAGCTTGTCGCCTTATTTCAAATAGAAGTGTATTTGCACTTTCTCCCCATCCAGTAGATACATCATTAAAAATCCTTTGAATTTCTGTCGGTATATCTCGACCGCTATCCAGCCAGTTTAACCAATTTCGGTAGACTTTTAATCCAGACTCATCTCCATATTTTTTTGTAAATGCATCATATACTTTTGTTAAGTTTTTTTCTCTGACGCTATTGTATATATCTTCTTCTTGTTTGGCAAAATTGGTATAATTTTGTGCGGCCATAGATTTACGTATGGCTTTTTCTAATTTTTCATATTGTCCAGCAAGAGACCCTGTTTTATCAATTTCTTCATCAATGCCAGAAAGATACTTTGAATAGCCATTTACTATTTTTTCTTTTATAGCATACCATTCGTCAGACCATTTTTTAGCCTCCGTAAGTTGCCTATTAAGTTCCCTTAATGTGGACATTTCATTTAATGCAGCCACTTCGGTTTTACCAAATTCATCGTTCAGCCTTTCCTGTGCCTTTTCTGCTTCTGTTTGATAAGTGACTAATTTATAAATACCTAAACCTAGTGCTGCTACTGCCGCTGCTACTGCGACATATGGGTTGGCAAGTAAAGTCTTGTTGAGTAGGGATTGAGCTTTTTGTGTAAGCACCAGCCAACTATAATGTATTGCCTCTTTAGCTGTCAATGCAGTAATACCAGCAGCTTGAAGGTTATGTAATGCAGTAATAGCCATAAGCGCAGTTCTGTATGCTCCGTATGTACCGACCAATTCAATTAGTATTTTTCCTACTTTTTCATAGTTTTCTATCAAATAAGAGACGCTGGATAATGCATAATTGATAATACCTTCATTCGCTTTGCCGATCTCGTTCAACATCATCGAGAAACTATCTCCTATGTTAGAAATCTGTCCGGTAATGGTTTTGCTTTGTTCTTGCATTAAGTTAAAGAACATACCACCCTCGTTGGTAAGGTTCTGTATGACTTTCTGAACCTCTGGAAACCCTATCATACCAGCTTCTACCATTCCTTTGATTTCACTTTCAGCTACTCCAAATTCTTTGGCAAGTTCTTTTATCATTGGAATACCTCGTCCAGTGAATTGGTTTAGGTCCTGTGTATAAAGTCGACCTTGTGTCATAGTTGTACCATAGAGATATACTAAGTCTCCCAAAGGTTGTGAAAGTCCGGCTGCAATGTTCCCTAATCGTATAAGAGTCTCGTTAACATCTTCGGCAGAAGTACCGTAAGCCAGTAATTGACGAGCTCCATTGGCAACACCTTGTAGATCGAATGGAGTTTTGGCGGCTGTTTCTGTGAGCTGAGCCATAAGGACGTTTGCCTTTTCACTACTTCCAAGCATAGTGGTAAAGGCGACCTCTAATTGTTGAAATTCACCTCTTACTTGTATAATATTTTGGATAAGTTCTTTTGCTGTAAAGCCAGCCCCAAAAGCTGCAGCTGCTTTCGTCATTTTGTTGAACATATCTTCTATGCCCAATCCATTTTTTTCTATTTCCTTAGAAGTATTGGTTACTCCGGTTTCTACTTCTCGTAGTTTACGAAGAAAATTAGAATTGTCGCCTGTTATATCAAAATGAAGTCCGGCCATGAGTCTTTTCGATTAAAATGGGTAGATGTAACATCACATCATTTGCAAATATACAAAAGTGTATGAAATTCATATACTTTTGATAAAATAGAATAGAGTTAATAAAGTTTAACTAATGTGTGAGTATAAATATTTTAATAAATGATTATTGTATTATACTTTTGACGAAACAATCTTAACAGCATAAGATATGGATTTCAAAGATACAATTCAACAGATTGTAGAGAAAATTGCTAAACAGAAGGATAGCATAGCAACGGAAGAAGCGACAAAAACCTCTTTTGTAATGCCTGTGATAGCAGCATTGGGATATGATGTATTCAATCCCTTTGAGGTTGTACCGGAAATGGATTGTGACTTAGTTAAGAGGAAAGGCGAAAAAATAGACTATGCCATAATGAAGGACGAAAATCCTATACTACTTATAGAATGCAAGCATTGTAAACAAAACTTGAATTTACATGACACTCAGTTACAAAGATATTTTGTCGCTTCAAAGGCTAGGTTTGGGGTCTTGACGAATGGAATAGAATATCGCTTTTATACAGATTTAGAAAAGGTGAACATAATGGACGAAAAGCCGTTCCTTGTGGTGAATATGCTTGATTTATCGGACAACGATATTGAGCAACTGAAAAAGTTTCATAAGTCTTATTATAATGAGCAAGATATATTGAGTACGGCACAAGAGTTACAAATCACGATACAAGTAAAAGAAATGCTTAATCGTAATTTCCAAATGCCGGACGATGAATTTACACGTTATTTTGTCCGTAATCTTAATGATGGGAAATATACGGCAAAACTTGTGGACCAATATAGACCTATTGTTAAGAAATCCATTGCTTCGGTGATTAACGATATTATATCCGACCGTTTGAATGTGGCTATGAAGAATGAGAATAAGGAGGAAAAGCAAATGCCACAGGGGGTTGAGAATGAAAATCAACAGCCGAACGAAATGAATGAAGAAAAACTTCCCGATGGTGTAGTATTTCAAGACCGAGAAAAAGGTATAGTTACTACACAAGAGGAGATAGATGCCTATAACATTGTGCGCAGTATATTGAGGAAGTATGTAGATGTATCTCGTATTCAATATAACGACTACAAGACTTATTTTTCCGTGAACATAGATGGTAGTACATGGTGGTGGATTTGCCGCATTTATATAGGGAAACGGAGTAAAAAAATATGCTTGCCAAAGGATAACTACAAGACGAATGAATGGATTGACATTGAGACTATCGATGATATTTTTAATTATGCCGATGGTCTTAAAGAGGGTCTTGATTTGGCATTGAAAGAGGCGAATTATTGGCTTGCAAAGAAAAATGAATTAGAAAAATGACAAACGTAACTAATACAAATTTTAGAATTATGAGAAAGTTTTTGCTAATCATAGTTTGTGCTTTATCCATTACATCTTGCTCAGATAATGATCCTGAGATATTATCAGTAATGATTAATGTAAAATGTGATAATAAAATTGCATCTCCTTCTTTGGTTCGCTTATATGAATATGAAACAGCAAGAGACTTTGATGACAGCTATATGTCTACAATGGAGTACGGCGATTCTCAAGTTTTAAGAGATAAGTTGGGTAATGAGTTGACTCCCGCATATACATCTGACACGTTTTCTGGAATAAATATTTTTGAGGACATAAAAACAGGGGTATATTTGGCTGTAATACTTTATAAACCTGACGGCTTTACATGGCCTATGTTTTATTTTTATGGATATAAAGTAATTAATGTTGACGAGGATAATAACGCACTTTTACATAATATATGTTTTTCTTATAGTGAATACGACCGAGGTAAATTCATTGAGTTTTAGTCCCACTTCATGCCTTTTATTTTATCCATATTTTTAGGATCGTCCCCGTTTATAAATGTTCGGTCCGTAGATATATGATATTTCTTTATCTCGTCGTCAGTAAGGTATATAGATGTTATGTAATCATTAAGTAACATATGCAGGTTGGCATAACTAATACCCCATACAACATAGTCCATAGTCCAGCCATAGCGTTCGCAGGCTATATCTATCAAAGTACCATAAATACTTTTACCTCCAAAGGTTATAGTGTTACACTTCTTTTTCTTGATTCTTGATATTTTTTCTTGTTCTTTTTTCTCAATATCAATCTTGAAGTGTTTAATAAACTGCTCAATGTTATCCTTTGATAACACTATTATGAATAGTTGAGCAAGTTCTTCATTCGATAGGTTGTCTTCAAATAGCTTTCGTCTTTCATTTATTAGGTGGCTATTGAATAATTCTTCCTTTTTATCGAATGTATGGTAAGACAATATTTTGCATATAATATCTCTTTTGGAATCGCATAATCGTAATGCTTCCATATATGGATTTAGAGAAAGGAAGTCTTTATTTATTTCTAAATTTTCGGTAAGACGTGATAAAAGGTATATTTTACCCAATGTGGCAGGGTATAAGTAGAATTGCATTTCTCCTATATGGAACTCATAAGGTCTTTCCATGATAGTATCTGCAATATCCATTTCTATTATTTTCCCTTCTTTGTCCATGCAAAATAAATTATACTGAGCGTAACTGTGGGGTCGAACCACAACTTTATACATGGAGTGTATATGTGCTACCGTTACACCAGATACGCAGAACACGTGGGTACGAAGCCCCCACGTTTGGCTCTATCTACAACCTATTGAATTATACACTAACACTTGGATTAGGAGCTACTTCGAATTTATCACCGTCTCCAGACTCATCTTCAGGATCGCATTCAATTTTACTGATGTTTCCACCGGATTCCGTCACGATGATTTTACCCCACTGAATTTGTTTTTTATCGGCGGCTGCTTTCAAAGCATCAAAAGTGTATGCCCAAACACCACCGTCTGCAGAAGTAAAGGTGTCTTCGACGGAAACTGTCGTTTTCTCCATACAGAAGCCTTGAACTTCTGGGTCTTCCGGTTGAACAACAACGGCATAATTGTGTGCAACAACACCATCGCTATCACTTACAGGACGCTTACGTCCTTTTGCGGCACGAATGTTCAATGCCAAAGCATAGGTATTCTTTCCATACTTTACATCTTCATTTTCGCCTCCTTCGATTTTTGCTTCTTGTTTATCTCCTTTTGTTGTTGTCAACTGTGTAGAATCTTCCACAGGGGTAGGTAATTCCTCCCATTTAGGAGCAGAAGCATCCAAATCTTTTATAAATACACGGGGCTTACCCCATCCTATTACTGCCATGATATACCTAATTTATATTAAAAATTTATTCGTTATTTATCTCTATGTACAGTTTGTTATTAATGAAATGCTCTGTATGTCCGTCTTCAAATGAAACTCCTGTTGAATCAGTTTTTTGACTGCATTGTGATGGAACCGTATGATATTCGTCTTTTCGTATAGCGAATAAAAACTTCGATAGTTCGCATAATTCACAAATTCGGATTGAATCTTTTTCCCATGTTTTGGTTTCAGAGTTCCATAAGTCTTTGACATATATATTGACATTCACATAGGCTCGTTGTATTTGCCCGCAACCTTCATTTGCAAGAACAGATATGACTATATCTTCTTTATCAGATTTGTTGGGCCTTCCTCTGTCACTCAATTTACCGGAGACATTACGTTCGAGTTCTGTACCTTTAATTTTGTGATAAACGAACTTAGCTATTTCAATATCGGATTTCATTATTTCGCAATCTGTCTTTTAAGTTTTTCAAGCATCAATGGAACTTGTTCTCTTGCCCAAAGTTCGGTTGATGTAAGTACGTCTTTATTATCCATCGCTTCTACAAATTCAGCATAGTTCATTCCGGCGACTACGATAAGTACATAGTTATTAGAATATCTTTTAGCAAGTTCTTTCGCTAAGTCTTTACCTGTTTTTACACCTTCTGAACCTTGCTTCACTTGGTTGAAAGTTGAGTATTGAATGATGTTCTTATTATGAGCAATCACATATCCAACCGAACTACGCAAGTTGCCTGTTTGGTCGTACCAACTTTTATCACCTGCTCTATCACGAATTTTTGTAACGCATTGTTCGCCAAGTTTGGATAAAGCACGAATAGTAAGACGCTCGACACGCTCTGCTTCTCTCATGAGCATGTCATGCACTTCGCTTAGCTTGGTGGTCATTCTTATACCCATAGTTTACATTGTTTCTGGTAGCGATGGAAACCTTTCACACTAAACTCCCTTTCAATTCCTTCAAGCAGATGTATCTTAATCCTGTCACCTATCATGAATGTTCGACAATTTGCACGTAGATAAACTGTATATGAATAGCTTCTTACAATACCGTCGTCAAACTCTTTTTCAGAGGCTTTACCAGCAGGAACTGCGTCGCATTCAATGCAGCCTTCCCAGTTAGTTTCTCCTTCATGATAATCACCGTTGCTATCCTCGTAACCATTTTTTGATACGAGGTACTGCAATCTGTGTGGATATAGTCTTATTACTGACATATTACAAAAGGCAGTCACCTATATATACCATTGGCTTTGCCTCCAACTCTACCGAAGGTTCACCAATGGCATTATAGATTGAGTTAACACGTAACAGAATACGTTCTTTGTCTTTATCTGATAAAGAACCGAAAGACTTGTCTGCTTCAGAAAAATTGATAGACTGAACTAAAGACCAAAGACAGTCAGCCAAAGCTCCCATATACTCCTTTGAGTCCATTGTATCTGAATCGCAATAACCAAATGGATTGAGTTTGCGTTTTATCATCACATTCTCTACAAAACCTTCTGAAATAGGGTAATGTATTTCGTCTATAAGAGCTTGCTGAATTGTCTTCATGGCTTAACTATCTCCATTTGTTGTTTTATATGATTCAACAGCTTTTTTGAGCTTAGCTTCATCGGCATCATTCAATTTGTTCACAGCAGCAATTAACTTATCGTCTGAAATAGTCGTCGATAAGTTTTTACCGGTTATTTTATTGAACTCTGCGACGAAGTTTGCTTTTATGTAAGCTTGTCCCCAAATGGTGATGTTCTTATCGGTAGAATCTTTTCCCTCTTCGGTAGTGTCAATCGTTTGAGCCTCTGAGATGTCAAGAGAGTAGATTTGGTCTACGTTTTCAATAACAGGGAGAACTAATGCTTGACCACTTGTAAATTCCTGCAAAGGATCATTTTTAGAATACTTGCTGATAAGTTTGTATTCATCTACCGTGGAATAAATTACTCCTGCTACGGGATTAGTAACTTCTGCAAGTGTGCCCCAAACCAATGCGCCAACTTCTTGTGTAGTAAGGAATATTAGTTTGTTCGCATTCCACGGTTTGTACGGAATGCGTTTACCATTTTTCTCAGAAATGACTGTACGGTCAATCTTTAAGAATGTAATTCCGTTGTTGTCATCGGCAAATGCTTCGTCAAACAATGTAGCAGTAGGAACAGGTAACTTAGTGTTGCTGTCGAATGTCTGACCTCGATAGTTGGCAACCAATTCTTTTGCCCATTGTTCTTGTCTCATTTTATTGTAAGTCGATAACGAGATTGCTATCGTTGTAATGGAGTTTCCATCTGCGTCAGCTTTTGCAATAACACGCTTTATGTCATCAGAGGAAATAGTCCCAGCTGTTTCTACACCAAAGCTATTTTGCGGTAAATAGTTGAAATTTATGCGCAATCCAGTTCCTGTATTGTTTTCATCTTCAACGATTACAACTCCATCAGATAAAGCAGTTAAAAAGTTTGCTTCGTTCTTTTCATCGATACCAACAGAGCAAGCTACCGCATCGTTGGTTAGCTTGTTAGCTATATTAGTGAACGCAGCTCCTTGAGCTTTCATGATGTTGATTGTGTTGATCTGAGTCTCACGAAGAATTTTTTTCATTCCGACCTTTGGCAATGTACCATTTGCGTGAGCAATGGAGTCTCTCATCTTGGGAGGGAGAGGTGAGTCCATTGCTACCATGTCGGCCGCAACATAAGTTGTGTTAACTGATGCACTTTCCCACTTTTGGTCTGCGGAATATTCTTTGCGAAGCATTGTCTTGTGAAGATATGTAAGCTGATTGCCTCGCTTACCATTGATTCTCTCGATGATGGTTTGAAGTTTCGGGAAAATCTTTCTGATGTATTCAATAAATAGTGATTCTTTCATTTTTTTACCTCCTTTCTACATTAATCGTGTAAGAATACAAGAGTTGGCAATGCCGTTTTCATAGCCGCTTTTATGTCGTCTATGGGGTATGGACTCGCCAAATCATTGACTTCGCCACTATACATAATACCAACCAATGGTTCACTAGTTGGTTTTGTACATACAACTACTCCTACATATTCATGAGAACCGGGAAGTGAGTCGTATCCATCGCCAGATGATTTTACGGGCATAGGTTTGTACGTGTCTGTTGACGGATCACGAATAACAACGTGTCCGGCTTTAATAACCGAAAGGTTATAATTTGATACGTCAAGAGTACGACCTCCGATAATGCCAGCTACATAATGCCGGATTACGACAGAATCCATTCCGGCATTGAGAACTTCCATTTCGCTTGATAAATTTGCTGTTGCACCCATTGTTACAATTTCTTTTTTTGACTTAGAAAGTGTTGACTAAATCTTCAACTTCTTTGTCGGTTAATACTTCGTCTTGTTTACCCGAACCTTTACTTCCGGCAGCAGGAGGGGTTGCCAATGTTGCCAAACCTGCATCTGCACGCTCTTGATTGTAATTCTTCAGGTCTTCCTCAACATCTGAATAGAACTCCTCGAAATCGTCGTCACTTTCAAAGCTCATCTTAGAGAAGCTTTTCAAGGTACGTGAACCGAATGTTCCAGTGTCTTTCAGCAGGGCTTCAAGTTTGGCCTTACGCAAGTTAGAAACTTTTTCACCTTCCAATGCGGCAAAACGGGCTTCCTGTTGTTCTCTGAAAGACTTAAACCATGCGGGTTCTTCGTCTTGTTCATTTCCTCTGTTGTTGGGATTTTTCTTGTTTGAACCAGCTGGACGAGAGCCGCCTTTTGACGTGTCATCGTCATCGTCGTCATCCTCTTCTACATAACGGGCAGGCTTTTTGCGGCCGAAGCGGCGCGGACGTTCTTCTTCCTCTTCCTCATCCTCATCGTCGTCTTCGTCATCCTCGTCGTCCTCTTCGTCATCATCATAATCGTCATAGTCTTCATACGTGCTTCTGACTTTGATGATCAGGATTGTTACAACGATAATCAGAACTACGATTACAAACGCCATCAGAATAACGACAAAGCGCATGCTCTTTGCGGTCTGATCGATGGTCGCCTGGTTATTCTTGTTGGTCTCCTCTGCATTCAGCAGGTCACTGACCTGATATCTGGTTCCCATAGTATTATCATGCAGATACCATGCACTGCTGCCGCTTCCGTCATCCTCAAAGGCGACGGAATAATCTGCGGAGTTGTCTACGATCGGCTCCTCCTCCGGTTCCTCCGTCTCCTGAGTTTCGTCAACAGCCGGCTCTGCTGTCGCCTCCGACACATGTGCCTCTACCAGATCGGAACGGATATATCCGCTTACATTATCAAATGTTACTGCATACCAGGTCTTGCCGTCGCTGCCCTGTGTCTCGCCGGTAACGGTCAGCTCCTGTCCGCTGGTTGCCTTACCTGCAACGCTTGCGCTGGTGGAAGCTTCGCTTCTGATATTAACGCTGGAAGAGGTTACGGTTGCGCTGGTAACGGTTCCTGCAGCAGCTGTCCCTGCTGCGTTATCCTCTGCGGCATTATCCTCTGCGGCGTTATCCTCTGCGGCTGCATCAGCATTTCCGTCCTCTGCAGCATTGGTGTCGGTTGTTGTGGTCGTTGTCGTTCCGCTCGGGGAAGAGGTCAGCGGCACAGCGCCGACTTCCATTGTGGATGTAAATAAAAATACCGCAGCAAGTGCACATCCCAGCACAGTGCTGAACTTGGTCGTCCATTTCATCATTCTAGTTTACGTACCTTTCTGATTCCGATCCGCAAAGGTCTCTGCGGTCCTTTTCTCTTTTCCAAACTCCTCAGCCAGGCTTCCGATTTCGCCTGTCGCCAGTGCTCTATCGGTATATTATGCTTCGTCGATCGCTTTACCGATATCGTGTCTCATATATTTGTTGGCAAAATTGACCCATTCGGTCGCTGCATACGCTTTTGCGCGCGCTTCCTTTAAGGTAGGCGCCTTCGCTGTGATACCCAGCACACGTCCACCGTTGGTCAGGATCGTCTTTCCGTCTTCTGCAAACCTGGTTCCTGCATGGAAACAGAACACATCGTCTTTTCCGTCAAAGGCTTCCAGGCCGGAAATCGGGAGTCCCTTGTCGTATTTTAACGGATAACCGTCCGATGCCAGCACAACACAAACTGTCGCATTGTCTTCAAACTCCAACTTGAGCTGATCGAGCGTACCGTCGATACATGCCTCGCAAACGTCCAGAATGTCGTTTTTCATACGCGGCAGCACAACCTGCGCTTCCGGATCACCGAAGCGGACATTATATTCCAGCACTTTCGGGCCGTCAGGTGTCAGCATCAGGCCGAAGAAAATTACACCCTGAAAGGTGCGTCCTTCCGCAGACATTGCGTCGACGGTAGCCTGATAGATATATTTTTTACAGAACGCATCAACCTCTTTTGTATAGAACGGAGACGGGGAAAAATTGCCCATGCCGCCAGTGTTCAAGCCCTGATCGCCGTCCTTTGCGCGCTTGTGATCCTGGGCGGAGGACATGATCTGGATGGTCTTGCCATCTGTAAAGGACAGCACGGAAACCTCGCGTCCGGTCATGAACTCTTCGATGACCATCTTGTTGCCGGCTGTGCCGAATTTCTTATCTGTCATAATCGTGCATACGCCGTCTTCCGCTTCTTCCAACGTGCTGCAGATTAAAACGCCTTTTCCAAGTGCAAGGCCATCCGCCTTTAAAACGATCGGGAATTTCGCTTTGGTATGCAGATATTCCAGCGCATCCTCTGCCTTGTCGAACACTTCATAGGCAGCCGTCGGAATATTGTATTTTTTCATCAGTTCCTTGGAAAATGCCTTGCTGCCTTCCAGAATCGCCGCATTTTTGCGAGGACCGAATGCACGGATCCCGGCTGCCTCCAGCTGGTCTACCAGGCCCCCGACAAGCGGATCATCCATGCCGACGATAACGAGGTCGATCTCTTTTTCCTTTGCGAACTCGGTCAGACGGTCAAATTCCATCGCGCCGATCGGAACGCACTCTGCCAGCTGCGCAATTCCGGCGTTGCCGGGCGCACAGTAAATCTTCTCTGCTTTCGGGCTCTTTGCCACACTTGCAGCGATCGCATGCTCTCTGCCGCCGCTTCCCACAATCAGAATTTTCATATGAACCTCCATATTTTCAGGCGCTTTCGCTGTTATGCGATGCAATTTTGCATCACGATGCGATAATCGTCTTTCCATCCACAACGGTTACTCTGCCCTGGGCAATCAGATCGATGGCCTGGGGCAAAATTTTCCATTCCGCTTCCTCCATGACCCGCTGCTGCAGACTCTTGGGTGTATCGCCCTGCTGCACTTCAACCGCCTTCTGTAAGATAATCGGACCGGTATCCATTCCGCTGTCCACAAAATGCACCGTCGCGCCGGTCACTTTTGCACCGCGCGCAAGCACACCCTCATGGACATGCAGACCGTAAAAGCCAACACCGCAAAACGCAGGGATCAGCGACGGATGGATATTGATAATCTGATTTGGGAACGCTTCGATCATCTCTGCCGGAACAGCGACTAAAAATCCTGCCAGCACGATCAGATCCGGTGCGATTTCCTTCACCTTTTCGGTCAGGGCATGATTGAACGCCTCTCTGCTCTCGAAAGATTTCGGAGAAAGACAGATTGCTTCCACATTATGCTGCCGCGCGCGTTCCAGCGCATATGCGCCCGGGTTGTTGCTGATCACCGCTGCGATTTCGGCATTGCGGATTTTTCCCGAGTCAATCGCATCGAAAATCGCCTGCAGGTTCGTGCCTCCGCCTGAGACACAGACCAGAAGCCTTAACATAAGGTCACTCCCTTTTCGCCTGCTTCGATGGTGCCTACCACATAAGGGGTATCGCCTGCAGATTTCATTGCTTCCATGGTCTTATCCACATCTGCGGGATCTACTGCGACGATCATACCCAGTCCCATGTTATAGGTGTTATACATCATATGCTCTTCGATATTGCCCTTTTTCGCCATCAGGGTAAAGATCGGAGGAATGGGATAGCTGTTTTTGTTGATCACCGCATGGGTGCCTTCTTTTAACATACGGGGCACGTTTTCATAAAAGCCGCCGCCGGTGATATGGCTGCATGCCTTTACGGTTACGCCGGCTTCTTTGACTGCCTTTAACGCCTTAACATAGATGCGTGTCGGAGCCAGCAGGGTCTCGCCCAGGGTTGCGCCCAACTCATCATAATAGGTGTTTAAGCTTTCAACGGTCATGTCGAATACCTTACGAACCAGAGAGAAGCCGTTGGAATGCACGCCGGAGCTTGCCATGCCGATCAGCACGTCACCGGGCTTTAAGTTTTCGCCGGTAATCAGGTCTTTTTCATCTACTACGCCGACTGCAAAACCAGCCAGATCGTACTCATCCTCCGGCATCAGTCCGGGATGTTCTGCTGTCTCGCCGCCGATCAGGGCAGCTTCCGACTGTACACAGCCTGCGGATACGCCTTTTACGATCTCTGCGATCTTCTCGGGAATATTTTTGCCGCATGCGATATAGTCCAGGAAAAACAGCGGTTCGCCGCCTGCGCATGCAATATCGTTTACGCACATGGCAACGCAGTCGATACCGATGGTATCATGCTTGTCCATAAGAAAGGCGAGCTTGATCTTGGTTCCGACACCATCTGTACCGGATACCAGGGTAGGCTTTTCCATATCCTTGATCTTTTCCAGGGAAAATGCACCGGAAAAACCGCCCAGTCCGCCAAGCACTTCCGGGCGCATTGTCGTCTTTACATACTGTTTCATCAGTTCCACCGATTTGTATCCGGCTTCAATATCCACTCCAGAACTCTTGTAATCCATCTGATCCTCCATACCGTGCCTGTGCACCTGTTTATTTTGTGTAGTTGTGATAGCCGCATTCCTGCAGCTTTGCATCCTTTTTCAGTACGCCGTCTTTCATCTCTGCGCTGTAAGCCTTGAGCTTTGCAAGAAGCTCCGGATCGGAAACCGCTAAAATCTTCGCCGCCAGAATACCTGCGTTTGCACCGCCGTTGATCGCAACGGTCGCCACCGGGATACCAGAGGGCATCTGAACGATAGAATACAGGGAATCCCTGCCTCCCAGAGACGTCGTGTGCATCGGGATACCGATCACCGGCATCGGAAACAATGCAGCGCACATACCCGGCAGATGAGCTGCCATACCGGCGCCGGCGATAATCACCTTTACGCCCCGCTCCTCCGCGGTCTGTGCATATTCAAAAAAAGTATCGGGCATCCGATGTGCGGAAATAATCCGCATTTCATAGGAAATACCGAATTTGTCCAAAATCTCAGCTGCTTTTGCCATTACAGGCATATCGGAATCACTGCCCATTACAATACTGACCTGTGCCATGTGCTTTTATCCTCCTGTCAAAATATGTCGCAACTTATCAATCTACAGTGTACTAAACTTTTTTGGCAGATGCAACCTATTTTTGTATTACAGTTCACTCGTACCGTTTGGGGGCAGATTTCATGCTCGCATGAAAATCTGCCTACAAAAAGGTACGAATGGCGCGAGTGAACTGTACAACTGTACCTTTTTGTCGTACCCTGCGCGCAGATGCCAGTTATTTTTATGGAATTTTCCAAAAAGAAATGGTATACTGAATGCATGCTTCCAAAACGGGGCATTTTTACTGCAATCATACACAGAAATGATAAAGGTGCCTGTCTTTCTGACAGGGCATAGGTGTGTTTATGAGAACAAAAAAGAGAATTAGGCTGAAAGGCAGGCTGCGTATCTATATGCAGACCTCCCTTTATATGGGGATTTTACTCCTGATCGTGGATATCGGAACGTATTTTCTGGATGTCCGTGCAGGCTTTCTGCTGACCTGCTTTCTGCTGTTTTATTTTGGAATGATCATTTTACTGATGTTCTATAACAGACCGATCATTTTAAACGAGCTGATCAGCTTCGCAACGCAGTACGGGCAGGTACAGAAGACGCTGCTTCGGGATATGGCGATTCCCTATGCGCTTTTGGATGAAACCGGACGGGTCATCTGGTGCAACGATGCCTTCCGTGCTGCAATCCACAGCGAAAAGGGCTTTCATAAGTCGATTACCTATGTATTTCCGGCAATCACGCGGGAGCGGCTGCCGCAGGGCGAGCAGGAGGCGGAAATCGAGATCTCCTTTGAAGAGAGCGATTATATCGCGCATATTACGCGGGTATCGCTGCGGGGGATGATATCGGAAGACAGCGACGTTTTAGATGACGAGGATTATGACAGCTGCCTGTATGCGATGTACCTGTATGATGAGACGGCATTAAAGCTTGCGCTTCGGGAAAACGACGCGCAGTCGCTGGCAGTCGGTCTGATTTACCTGGATAACTACGAAGAGGCACTTGCGAGTGTGGAAGAAGTACGGCGATCCCTGTTAAAGGCGCTGATCGACCGAAAAGTAAACAAATATATTTCCAGCTTCGACGGAATCTGCCAGAATATCGAAAAGGATAAATATCTGGTTATTTTGAAGAAAAAATCCGTAATGCAGATGCAGGAGCAGCGCTTTGAACTGCTTGAGGATGTAAAGACGGTCAACATTGGCAATGAGATGGCGGTGACACTGAGCATCGGCATTGGTCTGGACGGTCTGGTTTATGCACAGAATTACGAATTTGCCCGCACGGCGATTGACTTTGCACTGGGACGCGGCGGCGACCAGGCGGTAGTCAAGATGCCGGACAAGATCAATTATTACGGCGGCAAGAGCCAGCAGGTAGAAAAAAATACACGTGTCAAGGCCCGGGTCAAAGCCCATGCATTGCGTGAAATCATCACGAGCAAGGACAATGTCCTGATTATGGGGCATAAGATCGGCGACGTGGACAGCTTCGGCGCGGCAGTGGGAATTTATCGGATCGCGCGGACACTGGAGCGGCGTGCACAGATCGTGTTGAACGATGTGACGACTTCGCTTCGCCCGATGGTCGATCTGTTTTTGAACAATCCGGAATATGAAAACGACATGCTGCTGACGAGCGCTCAGGCGTTGGAATGTGCGGGGCCCAATACCGTTCTGGTGGTTGTGGATGTCAACCGTCCGTCACTGACGGAATGCCCGGAACTCTTAAAAATCTGTAAATCCATCGTCGTTCTGGATCATCACAGAGCCGGAACGGAGACGATTGAAAACGCGACCCTTTCCTATGTGGAAACCTATGCGTCGTCCGCCTGCGAAATGGTATCGGAAATCCTGCAGTATACGAGCGATGGAATCCGGATCAAGAGCGAAGAAGCGGACAGCATGTATGCCGGCATGGTGGTAGATACGCAGAACTTTATGACAAAAACCGGCGTGCGCACGTTTGAAGCAGCTGCATTTTTGCGCAGAAACGGCGCGGACGTAACCCGTGTCCGCAAGCTTTTCCGGGAAAATGCGGCAGAATATAAGGCAAAGGCGGACGCTGTCAGCCAGGCGGAAATTTACCGCAATGCCTATGCAATTTCGATCTGTCATTCCGAGGGACTTGCGAGCCCGACTGTTGTGGGTGCGCAGGCTGCAAACGAGCTTCTGGATATCAGGGGCGTCAAGGCAAGCTTTGTCCTGACGGAATATCAGAATAAACTGTTTTTCTCAGCACGCTCCATCGACGAAGTCAACGTACAGGTCATCATGGAGCGGATGGGCGGCGGCGGACATTTGAACATCGCAGGCTGTCAGCTGGAAAATACGTCCGTGGAGGAAGGCATTATTGTACTGAAGCGGACGCTGGATAAAATGATTGAGGAAGGTGAAATATCATGAAAGTAATTTTACTGGAAGATGTCAAAGCACTTGGCAAAAAGGGACAGGTTGTAGAGGTATCCGACGGATACGCAAAGAACTTTATTCTGAAAAAAAAGCTCGGCCTGGAAGCGACCGGCGCTAACATGAACGATTTGAAACTCCAGAAAGCGAGAGACGAAAAGGTTGCGCAGCAGCAGCTCGACGCTGCAAAAGAGCAGGCGGCTTTGCTGGAAGAAAAATCCGTAACCCTGTCGATCAAGGCTGGCGAGGGCGGAAAGGCATTCGGCTCCGTATCCAGCAAGGAAATCGCAGCTGCCTACAAGGAGCAGTGCAATATGGAAATTGATAAAAAGAAAATTCAGCTTCCGGAGTCGATCAAGACCTTCGGCATGCATGAAGTGTGTTATCTGGAACACTATGCCGATGACAAAAGCATCACCGAAACCATATTCCACGAGTTTGCCCACTGTGTGGGCTACGGCCATGCGGGAAACATGACCTACGAACAGACGGGTCCGGGATGGATCACCCTGTGCAACAACGTATATGTGGCGCTGTCGCTGGACAAGGAGCTGCCCGTCTATTCCCGCCGCTTCCTGCACACCCGCTGGAGCAGGAACCGTTATTTTGATGATATATACGTGGCTTCGAAACACATTATCGAAGACCCGGAACTCGATGCGCTGGACGGTGGCCTGTCTCCCCTGCGCGGAGAGACCGACCGGGGAGGAAACGACGGGGAGCCGGTGGCGTTCAAGCTGGATTATACCGACTTGCCCGGCGCTACGGGAACCACCTTCCGCCCCAAGGATGTATATGTGTACGGAGATACCCTGTATGCCGTGAACGATGCGGACAACCAGTACAGCGTAGAGGTGTTCGGCCTTGCCGGCGGCGGCAAGAAGCATCTGGGAAGCATCAAGGAATGGAAGCACGGAGAAGCTACCGGGAAATTCGGCGGCCGCCCGAACGGTATCACCCGTGCCAACGACAAGATTTATGTCACCCACGAAGGAAGCCGTACCGAGATTTTTGATGCGAAGAGCCATCAGTTCCTTACCTGCATAGGCAATGGAAGCTGGGGAACAGGGCCCACGCAGACCGTACATGCCTTCGATGTGCTGCTCTACAAAGGGCTGGTCATGATACACGACAAACGCTACGTCAACTTTGTAGAAGAGCAGGCTATACAGTCCGGAGTGACTCCGCGGATTTATGTACGTTCCGAACATCTGGGCGAGACAAACGGCACTTACGGCATGGCGGTGGACGAACAGACCGGCCTGCTCTACTCCACCCATCCCGCCAAACGCATAGACCTGTTCGCCCCCGACGGGATACGGGAAGGAGTTTCACCCAAACGCACCGGGCAACTGGCTTATAAAAATGTACCCTACGACTTGGATTTCTACGAAGGAAGGCTGTTTGTAAGTTCCGACGGCACAGAAAAGTTCTGTGAGGTCAATCCCCGGACGGGAGAGATCATGAAGGACCATACCACCATCGGCGGCATCACCCTGCAAGCACCTGAGAAGTTCTGCATCTGCCGCCACACGCTGTTCATCACCGACCGCGTGAAAAACGGGACATGCGTTTACGCCATCCCCATGAGTGAGCTGAAATAAATATATACCTATATAATATAGTAAGAACAACATGAAAATATACGCTTATATCCTGATTGTGCTGTCCGGAGTCCTGACGGCACAATGCAGCAAAGTCACCCTGGATGAAATCTGCGGCTACCCCTCCGCTCCCGGCGGAGGAAACGGGGAAGGAGAAGGAAACGGGGATTATAACAGTTACTGGTATTACTCGTATGAGGCGGCGCAGCTGATTGATGCGGAAACCCTGGGTATGGAAACGGCCGAGGATTTCACCCCTTATACCGTCGCTCATCTGGGGGATACCCTTTTCATCGCAAACATCGGAAAGGCAGGCAGCAGCCTGTTGCTGTTCAGTATAAAGAAAGGTGAACGGCTGGGAACCTTGCAGAGCTGGCAGCACGACGGCGGGGAGAAGAGTTTCGGAAGTCAGATAGAAGCCATCGTGCCGTCGGGCAACCGGCTGTATGTGGCCGAACGCCAGTCGCGCATCCATGTATTCCGGTTGCCGGAACTGTCCTACCTCACCTGCATAGGCAACGGGCAATGGAGCGGCCCCGTATTCCAGGCACAGGCCATGACGGTAAAGGACGGGCTGATTTTCGCACGCGACAAGAACGGAATGGTCAGCATTTACAAAGAGGAGGATGCCACCCCGGAAAATTACCAGAAGGTGAACCGCTACCGCCGGGCATCCGGCAACGGCAGTCCGGGCAACAACGGCTTTGCCAGCCATTCCATGCAGCCCGATGCGGAAGGGCATCTGCTGCTCACGGATTATGAAGGGAAGAAAATACGGGTGCTCGATCCGGCACTGGTCAACGATGATATGGCAAACGACGCTTCCATCGATCTGGACGACCTTTCCCTGTCGCCCGGCTTCAAGCCCAAGACACTGGCGTTGTGCGGCGACCGCTGGTATGCTACCGGCGACAATGACGCCATCAACATATACGAACGCCAGTCCAACGAATGGAGCAAGAAAATAAAAACTGTAAAAGGATATGCTTTTTCCCAGCCTGCCCGTATCTATGCGCAAAACGACTCTGTGCTATGGGTTTCGGACACGCACAGTTCCAAACGGACACTGGTGAAAATGCTGGTGCATAAGGGGGAAATACGGGAATAGAGGTTCTATTCCGTTCTTTATCCAGAATGTGAATGACACGAATGGCGCAAATTGGGTTTATATCTCTGATTGGCGTCATTCGTGTCATTTTCATTCACATATATCAACCTTGCCAATCTTTCAATGCGACTGTCAACAGGAGCCGGTCGTTCACTTGCCATATCGATTACGCAATCGGGGAAGCCATTCTTTTTATCTGGCCGCACTCCATCACAATCCCCTTTCAAGGCTCCCCTATCGCCCCCACAATCAGCTGTACCTGAGCCGGCATATAGGTACGGCAGCTCAAGCCACTGCCCATCTTCTCCAGTTGCTCCCTGAGGTGAGGATAATAGTCAATCCAATACTGCAACTTACGGTAAGCCACCTGCGGATTCAAATCCGGGAAATAACACAGGGCCAGTTCGGTGCGGCCATACGTGCGTATCTCAAAATTCTCCATACATTCCATACTTTTTATTTACTTCCATAAAAGTACGAAAAACGGACGAGAAGAAAGAATGTTTTTCCAACAATAATCAACTAGAATCAACTGTTATCAACTACAACCCACCGGAATCAACTTTCCGGAATCCGCACATCGTATCTTTGTAATGTCGGGACGATGAAGGCGAAAGATCTATAATCTTACAGCTGTAAGATATAGGATCTTACACGTGAAAGATAGGGTTCTTTCAGCAGTCGGAAACCAGTGGCTGACGGTTAATGGACAGTGACTGACGTCTGACTTGCTTCATTCCCCGGCAACAGTGTTTCTTAATTCTCAATTATCAACTTTTAATTTTAACAGACTATGGTAAATTACAGTATCGTTATGCGTAGCAATCCGATGGACGCGGATGCCGCCAAGAAGGCTTACGCCAGTGCACAGTATTCGGAAGTGATGGACATCAACCGCTTTGCCGAGCACATCGCCAGCCACGGCTGTGTGTACAAGCGTGCGGACATCGTGGCCATCCTCACCATGGCGGTGGACTGCATGAGGGAACAGCTTCTGGGAGGACAGAAGATACAGCTGGGCGACTTGGGGGATTTCTCCATCAGCATCAACAGTATAGGAGCGGAAAGCGCTGCCGACTACAACCCTGCCATCCACGTCAGAAAGCTGAATGTGAACTGGAGTGCCGGAACACGTTTCCAGAACTTGCAGGAGGAAGCCGTGTTCAACCTGGTGGCCACGCGCAAAGCGGCCCGACTGGTGGTGAAGGCGCTGAAAGCCGGAAAGACCAGTGTGGATCTTACCGGAGAGGCGAAGGAGCCGGAAAACGGAGGACAGGCCTGACGGAACTCCTGTATGACGGAAGCAAGGCACGACGCTAAAGGCACGACGCTAAAGGGCTGAATGTGCCCCTATGACAAGCCGTTTTCATTGGGGTACATTCAGCCCTTGGCTTCCATTACAATTCATTTATTATCAACCTCTAAAACAAAATTCCAATGAGTTCAAAAACAAAGAAAAGCACCTGGACACTGATTCTGAAAGTAATTATCACCGTAGCCACCGCCGTTGCCGGTGCACTCGGTCTGAACGCCTGTATCTGATGATCATGAGAACCATCACCCTGATTATTATCCACTGCTCCGCCACCCCTGAGGGGCGGAGGCTGGATTTTGAGACTTGCCGCCGGGACCACATCCGCCACCGGGGCTTCACGGACATAGGATATCATTTCTATATCACCCGTGACGGAGAGATTCACCGCGGACGACCTCTGGAAAAGGTGGGAGCGCATTGCAAGAACCATAACCGGCATTCTATCGGCATCTGCTATGAGGGAGGACTCTCGGCGGACTGCACACCTGCCGATACGCGTACTCTGATGCAGAAGGGAAGTATGCTGGCACTGCTGCGCGAGCTGCGCCTCCTGTTCCCCAAAGCGTTGATAGTGGGACATCATGACTTGAATCCCGTGAAGCCGTGCCCTTGTTTTGATGCTGTAAAGGAATACCGCTTTTAAGGGAAGCTTTCTCCAAAGATAGGGTTTCCAATGAGAACCGTTTGTTTTCAAAGAGGTTTCTCCAAAGATAACGTATCCAAGGGGGCTTTCTCCAAAGATAGCGTCCCTTTCCTCCGCTTTGATTTCCTGACCCTTCATTCAACTAATCTTTTCATTTAACAATAATAAAAATGAACTATCTGATAAACCAACTCATGACCGTGGACAAAGCCTTCTACCGTCATTATCTGGAAATGCTGCTCACCCTGAACCGCATCCAAGCCCTCACCCCCTGGCAGATGTCCATGCTGCTGTGGAGAGCCAAGATTTTCCATATACAGGTGCTCTACCCCGAACTGCTGCGCATCAGCCTGTGCACGGAGCAGGAAAAGGACGAGATACGCTTTATGAAGGGATGGAAACTGAAAGAGCTGGAGAAAATAATGCCCGCATGGCAGCGACGGCAGTGCGAGGAGATAAAACGGGAACGGTGGAGAGGATTTTAATGGCTAGTGATTAATGAGGAATGATCAGTGATCACTGAAGAATGACCAGTAATCAGTAAAGCCTGCCGGCAACATGATCTACTTGTAAGCAACTTTTAAAGTGGGTATGTCAAAATAAAATGACTACTCCGAGAAGTTACAGACTGTAACTACAAGCCCTAAAAGGCGAGTGTCAAAACTCAGTTTTTGAAAACATGAACTTACAATCTGAAATTTGAGCATCCTAAAAGACTAAAGAAAGGGTCGTATCATTACTCCATACAGAGCTTGATACGATCCTTTTACGTGTTATAATTACTATCTGTAACTTTTCGGGGTTGTCCTTTTTGTTTTGACATCTCCCTTCTCCTATCCCCAAGTTATTCAGGAACAGCAACATTCAACTACTTCATTCCCCCTCATTAAACCCCAGGCCCTGCTGTTCGGGCTTCAGCTTCTCTGTCAGGAAATTGGTATGCTCCCACTTCGGTTCGGGCGGATTATGATCCAAGGTCCTCTCCTCGGTAGGCGTGTAACGTCCGTTGTAAGTGCTGAAGGCGAAAAAAGCATCTCCCGGTCCGCCCAGATGGTCGAAACGTACCTTGGCCACACGCACCAGCACCTGCCCCAGCTCATCGTTACGGTCTACCACCATTCCATAATCCGTCTTGTTGAAAAAGGCCGCCGAGCCGTTGATATCATACAGCGTGGGCACAGGCCAGCGTTTGCTTCCCGGTTCGCGGCGCAACTTGGTGGGGTGCGCCACCAAAATGAGCAACACCTTGTGCTTCACGGCAAAATTGGAGAACTCGTCGAAGATGCGGCTGATGTACTGCGTTTCCGTTTCCCAGTCGGGAATCTGATGCTCGAAGCGGTTGAAGGGGTCCACCACCAGCACCTTCACTCCTTTCCGGCTCACCAGTTGGGCGGCAATGCGAAGCACGCTCTCTACCGAGAAGTCCTCTTTCGGCATAATGGAGAAGACACTCTGTGCCAGGTAACGGATGGCCTGTCCGGCTTCCGGCAACGGCATCCCCTTGTGTTCGAAACGCTTGCCCACCACGCGGCGTATCAGCTTGCGGTAGTGATAGGCCAGCGGGGTATTCTCCGGGCTGAAATAGCCCACCTTCCAATCGTGGCGCAGGAGCAGGCGCATGGCAATTTCGTCCACAAACTCGCTTTTTCCGCTACCGGGAACGCCTGTGACCGTGAGCACAAAACCACGCTCGAACTTGATCAGCCGGTCCAGATTCTCCAGTCCCGTATCGGCTCCCTCCGGCATTCCGTTGTAATAAATATCCATCAGCGTATCCCATTCGTCCATGGGGCAGAAGACTCCTTCCAACGGGATTTCCGCCGCCTGCTCCACCTGCTGGCGGAGCCTCGGAAGATCGTACTTCAACAGATACTCGTTGGCATCCTTGCAGCCTTCCCCCCAGGCCACCACCTTGCAGCGGTCCATGCCCAGGCGGCGCACCAGTTCGTCGCGTAACTCCACTCCGCGCTTGTCGGTATCCATGGCCAGGATGATTTCCGTCTTGTCATCGAAGTGCGACTCCACGAAGCGGTCCAGCCACTGAAGGTTCGCGCCTCCGGCTCCGTTGGGTACGGACACCACCTCTTCCAGTCCTGCGGCTATCAGGCTGAGGGCATCTATCTCGCCTTCGGTGATGTAGCACTTTTCCTTCCCTTTTATGGCGTCTATGTTCCAAGGAATCAGCTCGGCTCCTTTCACCATCTTGAAATGCTTTGCGGCATCCCGGAATTTCATGTTTTTCATTACTCCGTCCTCCAGGTAAGGGAAGCAGATGCAGGCTTCTTCCTTGCCGGTCTGCGGCAGGAATTCCAAGCGTTCCTCTATCTTCATCCTTGTCAGGACGTCCATCGGAATACCTCGTCTGCCGACCATGTATTCCATCATTTTTCCATTCATAATTTGTTTGTTTTTATTAATTACCGGGCATACGTAATGTACAGGCGGGTGGGGGGGGGGGGGGGGGATGTGCGGCTTGCGTTGCGACCTGTTACGGTGCTGCGATGCTGTATCGTGGTGCTGCGACGTGTTACGGTGCTGCGGTGCATCCTTCTGCTGTTTCTGCCGTTCCCGGTCTTGTTGTTTCTGTTCTCTTTTCCACATCTCGTCCTCGTTCCACGCTATGGCGAAATCACAATGAAAGCATTTCGCCCATCCCCCTTCACGGGTGATATGCACACTGAACGAAGGATCTTTGGGATTGCTTCGCGTTGCGGAACATTCAGGACAAGGCATACGGAAATGGTCCTTTCTGCGCGGCAGGCTTTTCAGCCACCGCACATAGTCTGCATGTTCTTCGCGCGTCATATCCAGCTCTGTTTCAGATTATCCCAGGTGGCACGTCCGTTGGGGCGCGGGGGTGCATCGGCAGGAAGAGGAACTCCGCAATACGAACGTTCGCCGGTCAGCGGATTGTACGTTTCGTAGGGCGAGAGCGAAGTCGATTCATTCTGCATCCGGCTTCTTTCTTTCAGCTTTTCTTCCAGAAAAAGACGGGTGGGCTTTCCCGGACGGATATAATTAGCAAAATAGGCTTGCGCTTCGGATACGGAAGTAATGCGTTCCGTACTTCCTTGAACCACAACATGTTTTTTAAACATGGAACGAATAAAGGGAAGATTGTTCAGAAAGTCTCCTTTCAACCCCGACATCATTCCCACAATTTCCACCCAACTTTGAACTTTGAAAGCTTCATTGATATAACACTCCCATCGCAACATCTCTCCGCTCTTTTTTCCGGAACAAAATTTCATGTCGTCGTCGATGCTGCCGTTTGTTTCTATGATGTCTACATCATCTTTCTTTTTCTTCTCTCCTCTATTCTTTTCTTCTCTTATAAAGCTTTGCTTAAAGCTTGCTTGCAAATTCTTTCCATAACACTCATTATCAACACTTTGAATCACATTTTTGACTGAATTTTCATTTGTATTTTTTGCAGTCGTATTTTTCATACTTTCCGCACTACTTTTCACGTTGCTTTCCGTGCTGTTTTCCTTGTAGATTTCCTTATTATAATCCGAATGGATTGGCTTGCTGCTCTCCATGCAGACAGTCTTGTTACTATCTACATTCCTGCTTTCCATATAAATTCTCTCCTTGCTATCCATACTGGGTGCACCACTGCTTTTCAGGTAGACTTCCTTGTTATTATCCATGCAGGGTGTATCATCGCTTTTCGTATAGATTTCCTCGTTACGATCCATGCAAGACGTATCACCGTTTTTCCCTTCATTGATTCTGCCCCTTCCTATTGTAGACGCAGTTGCTTTTGCAGATGCTTTCACCGTACTTTTCTTACTGCTTCTCCCTCCCTTACTGCCGGCAGCGGCACGTTGCTCGGAAAGTTTGCTCTGATATCCCATCACCTCGTCCAGATACAGACATCGGAAATACCCGTCCTCTGTAATGAGAAACAAATCGAAGTCCTTAATAAGATGTTGCAGATTTTCCACGGTAGCTCCCCACTGATCGGCCAGCAAATCCAGTTCGTTAAAATCATGTTTGTATTCCTGCTGTTTTCGCAGAAACAATATCGTTTCAAGATACAACCCCAGCCCCATGCATTTCATATCGGCATTCAGCTTCATCATTTTGTAATCCGACATCAAGCTGCAATTCAGCCGGATAAACTGCTCTGTATAATCCATTTCTTTTGTGTGTTAGTATAAATATAACGCAAAGGAACGCAAAATATAAATAGGGCGTTGCTCACAAAAACAGGCAATTGTTAATAAATATTTTCTATCTTTGCCGAGACATTTTGTAAATAGCATAATCATAGCTACTTACAAATTATTATTTAACAATTTAATTTTTAGTAACATGAAAAAAATTTGAGATCATCAGCACTTGCATCAGTAATGCCGTGCGAAGAAGCGATTTAAACCCCAACAACTTGGAAGACAAAGGTGCGATAGGCCGGTCCACCGCCACCAAAATTCGAGACGGAAAGATTGTGACTCCAAATTCTTACTTCAAACTGATGAAATGGATGGAAAAGGAGAAACCGGAGGTTTACAAAGAAGCCATGGAGCACATCCTGAAAGAACTGGGCAAGCTCAAAATGGAAGAGTAACCTCCCGGCTTCCCGGAAACGGGAATTTTCCCCGGTAAACGTGGGG
>ERZ779660.394-NODE-394-length-25766-cov-3.538485_pt1 | contig 25766 bp, 18 predicted proteins | sample MGYA00511906_ERZ779660 | MGnify/ENA primary metagenome ERZ779660 (study PRJEB29588, sample SAMEA2156906) | human gut metagenome | biome: human gut; feature: human-associated habitat; material: faeces | place: Denmark | collected 2008/2010 ... | reverse complement strand
TGAGCGGCGAGCCTGCGGGCGTGTACTGGTACAATCCGGCGCAGCTCATGGAGTGCCTGAAAGCGCTGAACGGAACGCTCATGCTGGAGGTCGTGCAGCACAGTGCGCTGCTTCTCAAAACAGACGAGCTTGTCTGCTTCCAGATGGCGGTGCGTGAACCGAAGGCAATCGAATCGAAACCCCAAAAGACAAAAAAGCCGCGCAAGGAGGCGGCATAAAAAAGGAGGACACGCCTATTTGAAGAAACCAACCATCTGCCGCTACTGCGGCGGGATCATCCGGCTCGTTCCGGCTGCCGATGTCTATGGCAGCTCCACAGAACGGCTTGGAATGCAGAACGAATACCTGTATCAGTGCCAGAACTGCAATGCCCGCGTCGGCTGCCACAAGGGAACCACGCGGCCGCTCGGCGATGTGGCAAATGAAATTCTGCGGCTCAAGCGCATCGAAGCCCATCAGGTGTTCGACGCCTACTGGCAGAAAATGCACATCAGCCGGACAAAAGCCTATCAGTGGCTGGCAAGAGAATTAAAGCTCCCGGAGGAGGATACGCACATTGGCGGGTTTGAAATTGATACCTGTCAGCGCGTGATCGACCTCTGCTGGACAAAGATGGACAAAGCAAAATAAGGAGGACGCGATATGAAGATCCGGCCCAAGGTTCCCGTATGCACAGACTGCGACCACGTTTTCGAGTACAAGGGGCAGAACCCCGGTCAGCTCGGCGGCGTGGTGGTGCAGTTTGGAGAAGCCTACTGCACGAAAAAGAAAAAGCCGCGCTTACTAAAACGCTGGCACAAGATGCTCCGCGTTCCGGACTGGTGCAAAAAACGCATCCGGCCGAGCCTGGTGCGCATCTATGATTTTGCCAGCACGGAGAGCTGGCTCATGCACGAAAATCTCTGCAAATCTCTCGGGCGTGAGATCGGCCCCTCGGCATCCAGATACACGCTCTCCGAGGTGCGGCAGCTTGATCTGGACGCATATGCGTTCCAGAAGCAGGTTCGTACCACACCCGTAGAGGAACTTTTGAATGTGCATCTGGGGCTGCATCAGGTCGTGGAGGTCTTTGACGGCGTACAGTCCGTCATCCTCTATAAAACGCTGGACGGCTATATTCCTGCTCCGATGTTTGACGCCGAACGCGCCAGACAGAACCGCAGAGAACAGAAAAAGGCATCCGCCTGACAAAACACACATGGAGGCATCTGCCTCCCCAAATACAAAGGAGAAAGACCATGAAAAACAATTTCACCATTTTTCAGAGAAACGCCATCGTGGAAAACCATCTGTGGTGCATCAAGACCGTGATGAAGCAGAACCGTGCGCTCATCCGCGCGGCAAAGCTGGACCCGGACGACGTGTATCAGGAGCTGGCGCTGCGGCTCATCCGGGCGGTCATGTCATATGACCCGGAGAAAGGCGATCTGGAGCAGCATATCTTCGCACAGCTCCGCATGGAGCTTCAGAAAACAGCGCACAGCAATGTGATCTCGCTGGACGCCTACCGTATGAGGGCTGCCGCATGAGCTTACGAGATAAAATGCTGGCTGTTATGGCCGATGTAAATGCCTCTGTTGCCGAGCGTGAAGAACTGGTCGAACTCATTGCCATTGCGCTCCTGACGCGGAAGAACCTGTTTATTCTGGGCGATCCCGGTCAGGCAAAGAGCTATGCAATCAACGCATTCCGTAGCCGTATTACAGGCGCGAAGCAATTTGAACGGCTTCTTTCCAAGCAGACGGACGAAGAACAGCTATTCGGACGGCTCGACCTTTCCAGTCTGATCCCCGGCTCGGTGCCGGAATCTGCGTTCGAGGGTGATGGGATTTATCAGAACCTGCGCTTTGACTTGCAGAGCTTCCTGAATGGTCTGCCGCAGATGAAAAATGAGGCAGCGACATTCGAGAAGCTGGCAGAGATCGGCGGCAAGCTGGATGCCTACCGCAAAGCGGTCGCCGTGCTGCATCCGTGCGAACCGGTCGTACAGACCGCGGGCAAAATTCCAGAGGCTGACATTGTGTTTCTCGATGAGATCTTCAAATGCAACGACGGCGTTCTGAACGCGCTCCTGACAGCGCTCAATGAGCGGAAATACACCAATGAAGGCCGAACCTATCCCATTCCAACGATCTCCTTTTTCGCCGCGTCCAATGAGATTCCGAATTTCAATGACCCGGAGGAAAAGATCCTCTCGGCGCTCTATGACCGGCTGGAATTAAAGGTCGTTACGGAAAACATCTCAGAAAAAGCGCACCGGCTGGCGATCCTGAAAGACAAGCTCGGCGGCTCGTTCGGCGCTATCCATGCGACAATCTCGCTGGAGGAACTGCACACCATGCAGCAGGAAGTCGCAGCCATTCAGGTACCGGACAGCATCCACGACCTGATGGACGACGTACTTTGTGCGCTGCGTGCACAAATTCCCGTGTCCGACCGTAAATTCCTCAGCTACTTCTCCATTGCGCAGGCAAAGGCGTGGCTGGAGGGCCATACGGAGGTCACATCGACGGATCTTCTGGTGCTGCGGAATTACTTCTGGCAGCAGCCGAGCGACCGCGAATTTGTAACCGGCACGTTGGAGCGTCTTTGCGTCAATCCGATGCAGGAAAAGGTCAGAGACCTCCTTGCCATGGCGCAGGACGCAAAGGACGATTTCGACAGCGCTTGCGGTGCAGCGGAAAATGTACGCACAAAGCAGGCTGCGCTCCGCAAATTCCGCGGCGAGCTGGTGCGGCTCTACCAGATGCAGACCGAGATGGCCGCGAACGCAGCTTCTGACAGTGAAAAGACGCTTACGGACGGACTTCTTTCTGAGTTGGAGCGCATCAGCAAGGCGGCGCATGAGGCCATTGGCTTTACTTACACGCCGTTGGAGCAGCTGGCAGCCTTGCAGTAAAAGACAAACATCATAAAAATATGGAGGAATAATTATGCTGAATCACATTGTAGTTATGGGCAGACTCACGCGCGATCCGGAGCTTCGCAAGACGGCCTCCGGCGTTTCCGTCACATCGTTTACCGTGGCGGTAGACCGCGACTTCTCGCAGGATGGGCAGAAGGAAACGGATTTTCTTGACGTCGTTGCGTGGAGAAATACGGCTGAATTTGCGGCAAAGTATTTTACGAAAGGCCGCATGGCCGTCATTTCCGGCCGCCTGCAAATCCGGAACTGGGAGGATAAAGAAGGCAACAAGCGCCGCACTGCGGAAATTCTTGCGGAAAACATCTATTTTGGCGACAGCAAGAAGGAGGACGACAGCGGTTCTGCTTCTACGCAGGGCTCCACGCAAACCTTTATGGGTGGCGCGCCCGCGCAGGCGGGCGGCTTTACGCCTACCTTTGGAAATGTACAGCCCGGCGGCTTTGTGCCGAACTTCGGCGGGAACTATTAAACTGACAGTGCAGGGTGGGATCTTCCCACCCTGCCTTTTCTATGGAGGTGCAAAATGAAGAAATACTTTCGTACCATACAAAACGTCATGGATTCCCGCTGGGGCAATTTTCAATATGCCGGGACACCCGCGGCACAGAAAACGGATCGTGTTCTGCAAAGCTCCAAGCTGGAGGACTGCATTTATCGTGATCTGAGCAAAGGCGATGAGAGCATGGAAGCCATCCAGCAGGAGGCAGCATCTAAGCTGCATAGCTTCCCCGCGCTGTCCAGAGATATTTTTCAGTCGTTCTACTCACTGTTCCCGAAGCGAACCGATACGGACAGTCTCACAGCAGAGGCACAAAAATTCAACGCAAAGCTGCTCGACCATGTGACCGAGGATGCAGACTATCCCACGATCAAGTCGATCTGCGAGGGTCGGGAGCTGCCCGCCTACGAGGCCGCGTCCGAATTTACGGCAAAGATCGGCGCGCAGCTGGATAACCTGCTGCCGGAGCTTGGCGGCAAGGATGGTGCGCTGAAAACCCTTGAAAAGCTGCAGGCCGCGCGGAATCAGGCACAGCAGAAGCTCACAGAGCTTTTGGCGCAGATGCGGGATTCTGTGCAGAATCCCACACTAGAGCAGGCAGTGATCGACGCGGCAAATCAGGCTGAAAGCAAAACGCAGCAGGCTGAGGCCGTTGCAAAGATGGTAGATACCACAGCACGGCAAAACAAAGCCGCTATCTCTGAGAGCGTTTCTGCCGCTGTCGGCGCAGCTGCGGAAAAGGCAAAGGAAGTCCAGACGATCCTCGGCGCGTGGAGTGATGATGCCGGCACGATGGAGAAAAATGCGGTGAACACCGAGCTTCTTCAGAAGGTGCGGCAAAATCCCGCGCTTTTGGAGATTTCAAAGCACCTTGGGCGCTTTCGGGAGATCTTCGCGCATGGCAAGCGCAACGGCTACGCCTATGGTCGCGGAGAAACCTACGCGCTGGAGCTTGGCAATGATCTTTCCCGTGCTATCGGTTCGGAGTTTGCCATGCTTGCCTCACCACAGACACTTCCGCTGTTTGTAAAGAAGTATCAGCAGCGGCGGCTCAAGCAGTACCGCAGGCGTGAACCCATCCACAAGGGCATGGGCGACATCATCTGCTGCCTCGACGAATCTGGCTCCACGCGCGGCGATGCTGCCGCATGGGGCAAGGCCGTAGCGCTGACGCTGCTGGATATTGCCGCAGAAAACCGGCGCAAATTCGCGCTCATTCACTTTGCCGGTTCTTCTGAGTGCAAGGTGGACGTTTTTCTGCCCATCCAGTATTCCATGCAAGATAAGTTGAATGCCGCAGAGACATTTCTTGGCGGCGGCACAAATTTCAAACGTCCCTTGGGTGAAGCGATCCAGCTCATGGACGCTGGCTTTGAGAATGCCGACATTGTATTCCTGACCGACGGCCTGTGTGAGCTGCCAGAGGATTATCTGGCGACGCTCCGCAAAGAGCAGACTGCCAGGAAATTCACCGTGACCGGCATCCTGCTGGACGCAGGCAATCCCGGCATGGATTTTAGCCTGACACCGTTTTGCCAGAAGATATATAGGACCAGCGAGCTGACCGGTGATGAGATTGTAAGAAGTTTGGTTACGCAGCATATGTAAAAGCAGAAAGATTCAAAACAGCTTAAATCAAAGATGGACATTTCTCATTCATATGAGCCGGTCTATCACACTACCGTGCGTACCAGTTGGTACATGGCGGCTCGGTTGCATAAATGCATGAGTCCGAAGCAGTTGAGGATACTTACATCTGCGTTTGATGATTAGCTTTCTTCTCCTTCTCCATAAATCCCATAGATTGTTGGACAAACTACAAATTATGGTATCCTTTATACTTGTTTCACTTTGCGTAACATATCTAGCCTTTCTATTATCTAAGATATATCGCCCTCTTCTGCTGTTTTTGACAAATATAACATCCAAGGTCATGCAGACACGCACTTGACGCAGTAGCGGAACGTTTTACAACGTTCCGCTACTCAAAGGGAATATATTCGGCTTAACATTTATATTGCTGAAATAGGTATCTCATAAAAGTGCCGTTGCTGTACTTCAGAAAATCGTTCGTAAACGACTGCTTTATCTCGCATTTTATGGGCAAGTGCTGCATCACATACATCTGGTTTTATTCTCCAACGCCAATTTCCTCCTATGGTTGCAGGCGTGTTGATTCGTGCCTCACGCCCTAGATGGAGCCAGTCTTGCATCGGAATCACAGCCCAGTCGGCGGCAGAAGATAATGCTAACGTGATTAACAGATCCACACATCTATCTTTGTCTGCATCCTCGCACATCAAATAGGATTTTGCATATTGCAACGACTCTGCAGATACACTCTCTATCCATCCAAGTGTTGTCTCATTATCATGCGTTCCTGTATAAACCACACAGTTTCTTGAATACTTAAAAGGAATATAGTCACTTTTTTCCCGCGAGTCAAACGCGAACTGGATAATCTTCATTCCGGGAAAGCCGCTATAGGACAACAGCTCTTTGACCTCCTGCGTCAAAAAACCGAGATCTTCTGCAATAATCTGCACATTAGGAAATGACTGTTTGATTGCCGCAATCAAACCTTTCCCAGGACCCTTTACCCACTTCCCATTTCTAGCTGTTACTTCTCCATAAGGAATGGCATAATAGCTTTCAAAACCTCTAAAATGGTCAATGCGAACAGCGTCAAAGAGTTCCAAAGATGCACGAATTCGATCAAGCCACCACCGATATCCGTCACGCGCCATTACATCCCACCTATATAATGGGTTTCCCCACAGTTGCCCATCCGCTGTGAATGCATCTGGTGGGCACCCAGCAACCGCTGTTGGTCGACACTGCGCATCAAGTTGGAACAAGTCTGGATTTGCCCACGTGTCCGCAGAATCCATAGCAACATAAATTGGGATGTCTCCAATGATACTGACCCCTTGCTCTTTGGCGTATTTTGACAACTGCTTCCATTGTTCAAAAAATATCATTTGAAGGAAGACGTAATAATCGACTTCTTCGTGTAATTCTTTTCTCTTTTTTGCAAGCGCTTTCCCATTACGTGTTCGTAACGGCAGCGGCCATTGTGTCCATGGTGCCCCCATTTGCTCGTCTTTGATTGCCATGAACAGAGCGTAGTCTTTTGCCCACTCGTGTTCTGCGCAAAAGTCTTGGAGCCGTTTATAGTCGTGAAAACGCCCAAACGCTTTTCGTAAAATGTCGTAACGAAAACGATATTGCTTTTCATAGTCAATCACAATGTCGTAACCAAGTCCGTTCAAACTGACACATTCATCTCTTTTAAGCAGTCCAATTTCGCAAAGCATTTCCAAATCAATGAAATACGGATTGCCTGCAAATGCCGAGAAACTCTGATATGGACTGTCTCCATAACTTGTTGGCCCAATCGGCAAAACCTGCCACAGTTGTTGACCGGCTTGGTGCAAAAAATCTATCCAATTGTAGGCTGCCTTTCCCATTGTCCCGATACCATATGGGGAAGGAATGCTAAAAACGGGCAACAGAACACCACAACATCTATTCATATATGATATTACCTTTCCTCTATGCGTTATGCACAAAAATATAATGCCGAATTGCCGCTCATGCTATCTCTAAAACTAATTCCCAGCTGTCTTCTTTTGCTCCTTTTTCACTCTAATACTTGAATTCTCCAAACTTTGAGGCTGCCTCCTGATGTCACCATCAGGAGGCAGCTTTACGCTTGTATTTAGTACTAGTACAAATTTACAGCCGCTGATTATTCTACGCTCAAATCAGGCCTTTCGATTTACACGAACGCTGTCAATATGCACGGTCGTTCCTCCAGAAGATGCACAATAGAAACCAATATCAAAGTATCCTGTTGTGACAGAGACATCTTCAGCTTTCACTAACATCCAACCGGTTCCGCTCGCGGGCATATTGCAGTATATTGCATTTCCACCGTGCCCTGTCACTTCCATTCTGGCAATCGTCGGTGCAGCATTGCTTACTTTTACCCACGCCTCTATATCATACGTTCCATTTGCAAGACTGATTCCTTGGTGGATGCTCTGTTGATAAGCACTTGCACTATAGAAATATGCTCTGCTATCGCCCTCTTTTGCTGATTCCGGCGGATTTGTGCCGGAACCGGAATCAACTCCAAATGCCAACTCCTGTCCTTCTGGATGCCATTCCGTCCATGCAGAATCAAACGCCGTTCTTTCGAAACCGCCATTATCTACGATTGGATTTGTATTACGCAAGCCAGAGATGCTAAGCTCAAGTTTATCGAGATTTATGCAGCCTGTATTACCCGATTCATATCTGTATGCTATAACATTTCGACCTTTAGACAACGAAAGCAGTTGCGCTTGCTCTTTCCAGTTATTCCAGCTGTCTCCATCACTCGCGAAATTAACCGAGGCAACATATGTATTGTTAATATAAAGATTCAAATTCTTTGTACTTCCAGAGCCGTTACAGAAACGAAGGATTGATGAATACTGCCCATCTTCTGGAACGATAACCTCAAACTCTACACCGGAACCGACACTCTCCATGCCATCGACAAAACCATCGCCACTGTAATTCCAGTGGTTTTGATTCGTTTTTGCACTTCCCCAGAGCGCTGCGTTTTCAGCTTCGACAGTGATTTGAATTGGAGCAAAAGGAATTTCCATATAATCCAAATTCACATTTCCGCTGCTTCCGGTAGCATCATCATACTTTACCGTAATAGCATTTTTTCCAGCTGCAAGTTCAAGCTCCTTGCTAACCGTGTTCCATGTGTTCCAGTTATCGGTATTGGGCATATTCAGATTTCCGACATATTCGCCATTCACATAAATAGACAGGGATTTTCCATCACCCGATCCATTCGAATAACGGAACGATGTATCATACACTCCGGCATTTGCAACTTTTGCATAGAATGTAACTGCTGCGCCATCTGTGGTCAAGTGACCGACGAAACCCGTACCCGAATACCCGGTGTGGTCCACTGCGGTCGCTGCCTGTGTATCAAGATTGCTGCCGGAAAGGGATGCGTCTTCTGCTTCAAAGAATTGCGAAGTTGCGGAGACCGTTGTATTTCCACTTACCGTAAAATTGAACGAAGTATTTGAACCTGCTGTAGTCTTGATATAAGTAACATCGCCATAAATATCTTTTCCGACGCACCACCCCTCATTAACTGCATTTTTTAGCGCATTGAGCGTAGAGTACTGCGTCATATCTGAAGCATTTTTACTAACTGCAGTTGCCGCTTGGCCGTGAACGGCAATACAGTACGAGCTGAGTTCCGGTAAATACGTCCCTTGTTTCCCGGCAACAGTGACAGAGGTTGTCTGGTTTGTTTTCGACGCAGAGAATTCCTGCGAAAAATATACGCCAGATTCATACTGATATGTGCTTCCGTCATCATCATAGTAGTCAAAACTCGTTGAGGAAGCGCTGGGGAAAATGTCAACAGTAATTGTTTCTACGTCATCTTCGTCAACATAGTCCTGAACGCACTGCGTTGGAATAATTGCTCCAGATTTAACAAACATCGGCAAATCTGTCCATTGTTCACTGTTGATGCTATATGGGATGTATTGACCGCCAGAATATTTCGTGCCTCTGTTATAATCGATCCATGTTCCAGCGGGCAAATAAATCCATTTTACCGACTGATTCCTCTCAGTAACAGGTGCTACAAGAATCGAGTCGCCAAACATCCATGCATCAGAATAATCCGCAACGTTTGAATCCTCCGGATAATCAAACAAAAGTGGCCGAATCAGCCCCAATCCTGTCTCACATGCCATTCGCTCATAGGAATACATATACGGTATCAAAGAATAGCGCTGCTGAATCGCCGCTTTGACCGCTTCTTCTGCCGTACTTCCAAAATACCATGGCTGACGCTGTTGATTATACTGACCATGCACACGGAAGACAGGCGTAACCGAGGCAAACTGCAGCCATCTTGTATATAGTTCTGGGCTAGGATTTGAAACGACGCCTACATTTTGGTTGAAACCGCCTCCATCTGAGCCCCATTTAGGCTGACCGTTAATAATCGTGGAAAGCATCGTGGCCTTCTGCTCATTCAGGCCCGCTCCCCAAGATACGCTTTCTCCTTTGTAAAACTGTGCCGCGACGTCTCCAGACCAAATCGATGTGGCATACCTCTGCGTTCCAGGATAATAATTTCGGCCCGTTTGCCAGACACGAACCCCATCATTTGTATAAGATCGTTGTCCCTCATACATTGCCTGCGAAATATGCAATGTTGTATAATTACCGAACAGATATTCAGCGCCATTGGAGGACACCTTATCTGTTTCGTCATTCCACCATCCAACAATCCCCTTATCAAATGCATCCTGTGAGTGCTCCCACCACCATGTCCGCTGAGCAGCCTGATAAGGATCGATGCTCTGTACAGTTACAGGCACAAAATAGTCCAAATAGCTATAATGGCCCGGATAATAGAAGCCATGGTTTTGTGCATATGCGCCTTGCTGTGTCTGTGTGCCGTCTTCCAAGGTCGTAACGATTCTGGGCTTAGTGATTCCGATCATTTTAATGCCCTTGGCAGACATCGTCTGCTGCAGTGCATTACTTGATGCCGAGGGGAAATTATCGGTGTTCCATCTAAACTCTCCGTAATTGTCTTCTCCGTAATCTTTCCAATCGTAGTCAAACGCATATCCGTCAATGGGTATATTTTTCGCACGATATGTATCGACCATTTGATTCAGTTCGTTCTCATTAATTCCCCATTCAAAATTTGAGAAACCTAATGACCATTTGGGCATCATAGGAGACGTGCCCGTAATTTTAGAGAACGCAGTCATTATCTCAGTCGGACTGCCAAGCATAATATAATACTCGACATCATTTTTAACATAGCGTCTGCCTTCTGCGGGAGTCCCACCGTAGTAAAACTCCATTTTCTTATCAGAAGAATTCGTATAAGGATATCCGCCGTCCGAGTCAACTAAAAGGCCATATCCTGCGGTCGACCACATAAACGGTCCGCCTGAATTGCCTTGCTGGCCAGCTGTTGCTGTATTAGTGTTATCATTTCTCAGCAGATTCCCATTATCGCTGAAGCAATCAAAACTATGGATACCATACATATTTGTTGCCTCAGCGCGGACAAAACGCACTCCATCATTAAAAACTCCGCCACTTGCGGGCTCCCAAAACAGTGTCGTGCCATCTGCCTTCTTTACAGTCATTCTACAGGGTGTCCGTGCGATCTCAATCAACATATCTGAGGTTTGAATCGTAATCGGATCCCCTGCTATCTGAATCGTTGCGTCAACCGGCGTCCATGATAAATCTGGATCAATTATTGGCGTATCGGGACTTACCTGAACAGAATTGGGCTGGAAATCCACGCGCAAAATATTCTCTTGGCAAACCTCAACCGTCAGTAGGTCATCGCTGGCCTCCGTTCCATTATCAACCGTTAATGTCACCTTCGAGCCGCTCACAGAAGCGCCGATAACATTTCCCAACGAACTCTCCGCAGCAGAAACCACAGGAACACCTGCCAAGAGAGAGACGAGTATCGCTAGAATCAGTATGGGGACTATTTTTCGAGCGATGCGGTTTGGACTTGATTTTTTAGTGTTCATCTTTTTTCCTCACTTTCTTTCGTTCGCTTCAAACTGCCTAAACTGTCCATTTCAAACTAGTCTTTCGCACGTGCGTGTTATACTAAAGGATCAACAAAAGCACACAATATATTCCTTTGGTATATGTGGGGCAGATTGCCCCACATAGCTGTGAATCGAACTTATACCACTAACGACACCGCATCGTCGTCCATTACTATTTCGTGAAGCATACTGCTTCATCGAATTGCTACATTATCTATTTGCAGATTACAATTTGATCCATTCTCGAGGAATGTAAGACACAGCTGATTATTTGTTACGTATACTGTTGCGGATATCTGTACATAACTGTTTCCATGTGGAACAATGCTATTTACCGTTGGACCGCCATAACCGGATACAGACATCTGGCATATTGCGGGATTTCCTGAGTCTTGCTTGACCCACGCAGTAACCGTATGCAGGCCATTGGGAATCCCTGTATAATTCTTGAGTAACTTTTGCTCAAAGACACTACTGTTCCAGAAGTAACACTTATAATCGCCCTGATAAGTATCACTGCCATCAACACCATAGCTGTTTCCGATTGCCGTCCATCCCGAGATTGTTCCGGTTTCAAACCCAAAGTTTTCAGTGTCCATACACGGGACGATAGCAATTTCATCAATCTGCAAATTCGCATTTCCGTCTGCATTTTCATAAAATGCTATCGTGAGTTGGCCGGTTGTAACTGAAACAGTCCCCGTAATCTGCTGATAACTGCTACTGTGCGGGATCGAAATATTTTTTGTAGTGCCGCCAAATCCGCCTAACTCCATCCGGCATACATTGGGTGTACCAGTATCTTGCTTTACCATTGCAGATACAAGATAGGTCCCGTTAGGCAAGCTAACTGTCTGACTAATCCTTTGATCAAATTCATTCTCCGACCAGAAATAGCATTTATAGTCTCCGCGATATGCGTCGCTGTTGTCTATGCCATAGTTGTTCCCCTCGGCAGCCCATCCTGTTATAGTTCCTGTCTCAAACCCTGCATTGTTGATTTCTGCCATATACACATCAATGCAATCCAAATTGAATGCGCCTGTATCTGTAGTCTCACGACCAACACTAATCAAATTTAGTCCTTGATTTAGCTCTACACTTACAGAGGCTGTCCCCCAGTCATCCCAAGATGACAATGCCGGCAAAGAAAGGACTGCTGTATCTACTTGCGCATTGGTTTCACTTTTCACTTTTATCGTTGCTGAACTGGCTGCTCCAGTCGCATTTGCATACCTCATCGTGATTCGGTGTGAGCCCGTATAATCTGCATACACGCCAAAGAGAACATCAGCTCCAGTATGCTCACCGCTCAGTTGATCAACAAATCCCTCGCCTGAACATCCAGTATGGTCATTATTGAAATGAGCTCCGTTTTGATAAGATGCGACTTCTGCTTCATAGCGAATCGCTGTTGCGTTTGTCCTGTCTGGCGAAATAATTATCATGCTGACATCATGTGGTCGCAGACTCACACTGTAGCTTGTCATAGACCCGAGATTCGTATGCTTCCAAACATCATGTACATAGCCACCATACGAAAGGCCCAGAATGCTCTCAAAATCAATGGATTTCGTAACTGTAGAATCAGATCTATTGAAAAGGGCAACTACCCAGTCTCCTTTAGAGGTCTGCCCGATCCACCGCTCCGAGTCCCTGCTGCCAGTGTCAGGTTGTCCACTATATTCCGGTTCAAACGGAGTGCCATTATAATAAATAGGCTTACCAACAAATCCTTCTTTTTTCAGTGCTAGAATTTCCGGATTTGTATAATAGGAAAGATTATTTCCAATCGTATCATACTGATCCGCAACAGCAAGTGGTGCTCCGGCCATTGTAAACAAAGAAATTGCGGTGCGTTTCTCATTGTCTGCATACTGGCCAGTAAAATTGTGAATTCTTAAGAAATCTCCATCCAACGTCAGATTTCCTCTGCCAGAAACATCGGAAAATCCCGTCAACCCCTGAAATGGATTTGCCCATTGGCAGAAATTATAGTTCCAAGTCTGACGCTCGTCTCCAAAACTTCCGTAATTCAACCATGTCCAGTCTCCATTCGTTGTGTCGGTGTCAACACGCATAAGATCGCCATATTTTGCTTCGTTATATGCATGATTCAGAGAGTTTGGCATAACCAAACTGACCTCCATGTCATCTCCCGCAGCTTCAGATATCCACTGTAATACGGTAGCATAGTTATCGCTTCCCCAAGCGGGGACACCACTAGGGGCACCTCCTGAACCAGCGCCTGTTTCATACCAGCACAAGAAATCGACGCGGAGAAAGCGAATTCCCATATTTTTAAAGTAATTGACATATCCCTGAATATACTCTTTTGCCCCGAGCTTTGTATTGTCGGCAAAGCCCGCAGTGTATATGTCGCAAATTGGAATATTCGTGCCAATCACCGTTTTTGTTGGATCATTGACAACGGAATCGATTATCCACAACGGGTTATAGTATACGCCCATTTCAAGTCCCTTGGACGCACAATAATCCGCCCAGTAAGACCAGTCGTGCTCCCAGTTGTCGTTATACTTTAAAAGGTATCCATTTTCCGTAGTCTGTGTAGAGCCACCCAGCCATCCGTCTGTTGTAACCATGTTGTATCCATATGGCAGCAGGTTTTCCGCGACCCAATCAATATTTGCCTTCCAACGTGTCTCGCTGAGTGGTGCATCCGCAGTAAAGCAAGGCTCATATGCAGTCCAATAGAGCGGATATATGCCGGTTCCTTTTCTTGTGCTTTCACTGTCTCTTGCACATACGGTTGGGATCGCGCAACATAATGTTGTAAGGGTAAGGATGACTGCGCACATCTTTTTTAAAAACTTTCGCATACTCTCGGTTCTCCTTTCTCCAGTAACATATGAAGGTACCTCAAAGACAATTTACTTACTGTGCACGATCTATTCCGCCAGCATCACCTCCATTAACGCACCCATTAGTTCTGCGGGAAGCTGCATCGTCTGCAATTCACAGATTGCCAACGTTGGATCGACCGCAGAAAGAATGGTATGATAAATTTGCTCCTTTTGTTCGTATGCAATTGCACAATCATTTAACAGCTCATACAGGCTTTCGCTTGTTCTGTTTTTTGCAAGAGACAGTCCCTCCGGGAAGCAGATCTCGACATATGCGTTCACAGGCTGTGCAGGAATCACAATTGAAAGCGTCCTGCTCTGTACATCATATTCCTTTTTCGCAGTAATCTCTTTTGATTTACTCGTGACGATAACGTGTTCCTTATCCCTGACACCAGTAAAACAAATTGTGTACTGTCTCGACACGGGCAGGAACGAAGCGGTCCTGTGATCAGGCTCAATGGAAAGTACGGATGCGTCCGTATCCGTTTTCCAACTAAAGCGAAACTCTGTAGTCACGCCCTGACCATCCCGATACGCCTTTGTCAACCCGTCATCTTCGTACAGTGAGAACTTACCGTCACTGCCTGCAAACACTCTGATTATAAGGGTCTGGGGAAGTTTCGTTCCGTTTTTGCATGCTTCCACTTTGCCTGTCAGTGGAATAATCGCTCCTGCTTTTGCGAATACCGGGATTGTCTGCAGCGGTCGATACACATTCATCTTTCGCTTTCCTCTGTAATGTGTACCAGAAAAGAAATCAAAATAGTCGTTCTCTGGCAACCATGCAGATGTGCAACCTCGGCCTGTAATTGGGCTGCCTCGTTGTGTAATTGGGCAAACAATCAACTCGCTGCCAAATTGATACTGATTCTTAACGCTATATGCCAAGTTTTCTTTCGGATATTGATAATACATTGGCTCAACCAACAGCTCGCCGAATGCATGGCAGCGCCAATTCATTGTATACAGATACGGAATTAAACTGTGTCGTAAACGCATAAACTCTGCCATAATGCTTTTGGCAGGTTCCGGATAACGCCAGGGTTCTTTCCCGTTAAATGGATTGGATGTGCTGTGCAGTCGTAGAATTGGTGAGAAAACGCCAAATTGCAGCCATCTGGTCTGCAACTCAACATCGCGATAGCCGGCAGCGTGTCCTCCAATATCGTGGCTCCACCAACCGTAACCGATATTCGCCGCATTTGCAGTGAAATACGGCTGGAAATCCAGTGACCGCCAACTGATGATGCTATCACCGGAAAAACCAATCGGAAAACGTTGGCTTCCAGGGCCGGCATACCGAGAGAGAATCATTGGTCTGCGACTACCACGATCTGCATCCAAAAAATGATAGTAATTTAACAGCCAGAGCGGATCAAGTCCCGGTATCCGCGAAATCGACCCTTGTTGCCAATCAAGCCACCAGAAATCCACGCCCTGTTTTTCCAACGGATGTATCACATACTGAAAATATGCATGGATAAATGCAGCGTTACAAAAGTCAAACCGTATTGGCTGATGCTGTTTGGGATCCCGCTGCAGCTGATACGCCATGCATTCATACATGCTTTCATGTGGCTGTATCCCTTCTGCCGGATGTAAATTTAAAGTTGTTTTTAAAGCCCGGCCGTGAAGTTCTGCAAGGAATTTTGCCGGTTCTCTTATTAGTTCACGATTCCATGTAAATCCAGTCCAGCCCTTCCCATATCGAGGATCGATATTACGCAGATGCCAGTCCATGTCAATGACCGCGACAGAAAGCGGAATTTCTTCCGCTCGAAACCGATCCATCAACTGCAAATATTCCTCATCGGTATAGGGATGGAATCTGCTCCACCAATTTCCCAACGCATATCTTGGAATCAGCGGTGTGTAACCAGACAGGGAAAAAAAGTCACGTAAGCAGTCACGATACGCAAAACCGTAACCGAAAAAGTATACGTCTCGCACACCGCTTCTTCTGGCGCATACACTGCCGTCTGGCTGGATAACCGCAGATTGGCTGTCATCCAATACACCAAATCCACCGATTCGCGATTGGATTCCCGGTTCCAGTGGGATCTCTCCATCTGCCTGATCCAATGTTTGCGCCGTACCTCCAAGCCCCTCCATCACCGGCTCGGAATAATTCCATGTACAATAAATTCCGCAGCATTCGCTACGCACCTTAACCTGCAAACTATGCACTGTAAAAGGTCCCTTGTCATAGAAAATATTGAGCGCATCCGTAATGATCTCAAGATGTTGATCCGTTTCATATACCGCATATTCTACTGGCGGAAAAGACCGATTGACCGCCATCTGCGTAGGTCTGTCTTCGAATACGCCATCCGGATCATATTCCATGCGAACCAGCCTAGCCGTTAGAAGGCTAAATCGATAACAGGAACCGACGATCATACTTTGTGCAGAACAGTGTGGATTCAATCCTTGGTTTTTTTCTGCTGTACTCATCGTCACATTTCCTTTCTGCTGACATTGATAATGATTGGATGCCCATCCGTACTAAGCATGCCCGCATGAATTTCAACTTTTTGGTCGTTGATCAGATTTTGATAGAACCCATCGGGCGCGTTGAGCTGTAGTAGGGAACTCTTTCCACGCAGACTGAAAACGCCAAGCATCTGCTGGCCGTCCTTGTAATGCGAGGCAAGCATGATATCATGCGGCATAGCTGTTACCTCGTATCTGCTATCTGCAAACAATGGGGCTTTTTTTATCTGAGACAGTCGGGCAAGCAGCCATGAAATATCTGCCCCCGTCTGCCACATAACGGTGTCCTTTTCAAATAGACTTGGCAAGTGTGTCGCTTCCACCTCCTGCCCGGCATAAATCAGCGTCATTCCCTTCTGGAAAAACAGAAACGCCGTCCAATTTTGAAGACTAAGCTCATCGGAGATTAGAAACCTCGCACGTGCGTTGTCGTGATTCTCAAGAAAACGCAGCTTGACATAGTTGTCTGGATAGATAGCTTCCTGACGGTTGATATCTTCTGCGTACTGCCCAAGGCTAATTTTGCCCTTGAGATAATCCTTGAAGCGGTAATATACGTCGTACTCATAGCTGACATCGAACGCCTGATAAACTTCCGAGTCAGACAGGCTCACCATTCCGCGCGCGCGGTTTGCAACAGTAAATACAGGTTCAACAGACTCGCTCAGCCAGAAGCAGTCTGGGTTGACCTTTGCAACCTCTTCCCTTGCCTTCGTCCAGAATTCCAGAGGGATCAACGGCGCAACATCACAACGGAAACCGTCTACAATACCAGCCCACATTTTGAGTGTCTCTATCTGATAATCCCAGAGACCGCGGTTGTTATAATCAAGGTCAATAACATCAGGCCATTCACCCACCTTGTTGCCGAAGTGTCCGTCCGGTTTATGATAGAACCATTCGGGATGATTCTTGGCCAACCATGAGTCAGGAGACGTGTGGTTATAGACAACGTCAATGATGCACTTCATGCCGCGCACATGAATGTCGGCGACAAGTCTCTTCAAATCGTTGATTGTTCCAAATTCAGGATTGACCTTGCGGTAATCAGAGATGGCGTAAGGGCTGCCTAGCGTACCCTTGCGTTCCTTTTTGCCAATAGGATGGATTGGCAAAAGCCACACGATATCGGTACCAAGCGCCTTTATTCGGTCAAGGTCTCTTCTAACACCATTAAAGGTTCCCTCTTCACTGTAATTACGCACGAAAATAGAATACATGACCTGGTTTCTGTAGAATTTAGGAGTGCCGACAGCCATAGAAAAACCTCCTTAGCCCTTGATTGCAGACGAGGAAACACCCGCAATAAACTTCTTTTGGAAGATGATATAGAAGATTACGACTGGAATGATTGCGATGCTTGTTGCAGCGAATAGGCCAGCATAGTCTGTGGAATACTGCCCGCTGAAGAGGTTCAACGCCACAGGCAAGAGCTGTTTCTCCGTATCTCGGATCATCAGGAACGGCCAGAGGTAATCGTCCCACGCCCAGAGGAACTGGAAAACGGACATTGAAACAATCGCGTTATTCAACTGAGGAATGATAATGCGATGGAAAATATAGAACTCATTTGCTCCGTCCATTCGAGCCGCTTCAATAAGTTCGTTGGGAATAACTGCGCAAGATTGGCGCATCAAAAAGATGCCAAAGGCAGTGAAGATGCTTGGAACAATAAGAGCCTGATAAGTATTAATCCATTTCAGTGACTGCATAATGCTGTATCTGGGAATTAGGGTAACAACACCAGGAATCATCATCGTCATCAGTATCATCGTGAACAACGCATTACGTCCTTTGAATCTATATTTGCAGAGGACATAGCCTGCAATGGCGCTTGTGTACACGGTTATGACCGTAATGAGCAGAGCATAAATTAGACTATTTCCAAAGTACCGAAAAAAGTCGAATTTATTGAGAACATCAGCATAATTCTGGACGGAAAAATGCTGTGGGAACAGCGTCTGCGCAAGGGAACTGATCTCGGCATTGCTCTTAAAGGATGAGCAGAACATCCAGATAAACGGGAACACTGCTAGAAGGCAGAAGAACAGCAAAATGGCGTTTAAGACCACAGAACTCAACTTTTTCATTTTCTTATACCTGCCCTTCGTTCTGACCCGAAATCCTAAAGGATACTGCCGTCAGTATCGCAATAAAAATAAACAGCACAAAGGAAAGCGCCGAAGCATATCCGAAGTTATACTTGGAGAATGCCTCCTGATAGATGAGATAAGATGCCAGATATGTCTGCGTTCCGGGCCCTCCTCCTGTAAGAACCATTACCGGAATATAGGTCTGGAAATAGGAGATAAGCGAAGTAATTACTATAAAAACGATTGTAGGCTTCAGAAGCGGCAGCGTTACAAATCTGAATCTCTGCCATGCGGTCGCACCATCAGTCTCTGCGGCCTCATAGCACTCCACGGGCAGCGAGTACATTGCGCCCAGCAGAAGAATCACTGCATATCCAAAATCTTTCCATATTGTCAATATAAGAATAGCTATCATGGCATAACGGCCATCATAGAGCCAGTTGATATTCGAATTGAGTACCCGATCCAGAAAGCCAATCTGAGGATCAAATATGAACTTCCACACAAACGTTACCGCCACAAGAGGGGTAATTGTGGGAAGGTAGAAAAGGACACGGTAAAGGGACTTATGCTTAATAAGCCTGGAGAATATGGCGCATGAAAGCGCAAGTCCGATAACTATGCGGAAAATAGTTGCAACGGCTGCGAAACCGAAGGTGTTTTTCATAGACAGCCAGAACAGGTCGCTTGTAAAGACCTTTTTCCAGTTGTCGAGTCCCAGATAGATCATCTGGTTTTTCAGTGGGTTCCATCTGTAAAAACTGCCGAACAGCACAGCAATAATAGGGAGAATAAAGAAGACAAGAAAGAAAATGATGAGTGCAGCAACAACAATGTCGCGCATTACGATCTCGCTTTTGCTCTGAGCAGGATTATTCAGTCTTATATTTCCTCTCATATCTAATATCCTTTCAGGGGAAAATAGGGCACCGACACAGAAATGCCAGTGCCCTTTATTGAAAACGATTGCTTACTTATAGTACTTGTAAAGAGGCTCGCGAGACTCAAAGTCAAGGGTCGCAAGATCTTCGTTGATAGCTTCTTCACAATCGGCAAGAGCAGTATCGATATCCTTGCCATTGTAGAAAATTTCTTCAAGAGCAATCTTCATGTTGTCCTCAAGCGTGCTGGGCATGGGGCCGGGCCAAATGTAGCGGTCAATGTGCTCTGCAAGAACTTTGATGCTGGGCGAGGCAAGCAGATCTGTATCGCTCTGCAAAGAGATCTTCATAGGGAATACTGCGTTCTGAGCACAGAATTCCTTCTGGATGCCGTCGTTTGCAAGGAAGAAGCGAACGATGTCCTGAGCAACAGCCTGCTGGTCGGCAGGAGCGTTCTTGTTGATGCCAAAGGTAGACTCACCGTTGTATCTGTGATATGCGTACGTGTTGGAAGGATCAACGGTAGGAATCTCAAAGCAGTCGTAGTGAGTATCGGGGAAATTGTTGTTGAACACGCCGGTCATGAAGCCCCAGCCGAGGTACATTGCGACCAGCCCCTGGCCAAAGTTGTCACCGGAATTGTTGCCGAAGCTGTAGTCACAAACCCCGTCAACGACGTACATATCGTGCAGACGGGTGATAACGTTCTTCATAGCCTCGTTGTTGATGGAAGCTGTTCCATCCTCATTAAAGAGGTTCTGACCATACTGGTACTGCATACCGAGAACATCGCCCTGAATGCCGCCATTGTAGCTGAAACCAGCCTGAACAAGGTCTCCATTTTCATCGCGGATGGTGAGCTTCTTTGCAACCTCGCGGAACTCATCCCAGGTGGTGGGGATGTCGTCCTCGGTGAGTCCAGCGGCTGCCCACATGTCGGTGTTATAGTACATAGTTGCGGTCATAAGGCCGTAGTCGGTGTAGTAAACCTTTCCGTCTACAAGGTGTCCGGAAACGCCGACGAAGTCGGCTTCCATATCCTCGACAGGAATGTCGTAGGGAGCCATGTAGTCGATGAGCAAGTCATGTTTGCTGTTATGCACATTGAAAATTGCGGGGCCATCATTGCCCTGAAGAGCGAGGGGCAGTTTGGTGAAGTAATCATCCCAAGGATTTTCGACGAGAGTGATGGTTACATTGGGGTGAATTGCGGTATACTGATTCGCAAGAGACTGGAACAGATTTGCTGCACCGGACCAAAACCAGAGCTCAACCTCGATGTCCTTGCCGTCGTTAATAGCGACATTGGGGTCATACTTGATAGTAGAGCCGATAACGGGGAGAGAATCTGCTGTGGGTGTTTCGGCTGCAGTTTCTTCGCCTGTGGATGCTTCGGCTACAGGTGCTTCCGCTGCGGGTTCGGCTGTCTGGTCAGACTCAGTGGTCTGAGCGGGTGCGCTGCAGGCCGCCATGCTGAGAACCATAACAAGCGCGAGACAAAGTGCAATGATTTTCTTTGACATTTTTCTTCCTCCATTTTAATTTGTTGTTAGCGTCGTTAAGTATATCGCTATACTAATTGGATGATATAATTTTTCTGTGCGTTTGTCAATAATAAACCGCATTTTCATAACAATATGATAAAAACTGCATTAAAATTTTGTGCATTATTCCCAGCCTCAATTGCAATTAAATTTAACGCTAAACTTTGCGAAGGAGATGTAAATTTGCACGGTTAGGCAATTTCTTCTCAATATCTTGCATTTTTGCAGTCGTTAGTTTATTATTGGTTTATCTTTAAACCAATCGGAGTTTGAGTATATGGTTACACTGAAGGACATTGCAAAGGAAGCTGGCGTCAGCGTTATGACCGTTTCAAATATTGTAAACGGCAACTACTCTAAGGTTTCCAAAGAAAAGGCGGAGCATATACAAGAAATCATCAGTCGAATGGGGTATGTTCCGAACGCTTCTGCAAGAAGTCTCGCGAAAAACAAAACCAACATTATTGCCGTTATTATGCGTGGAGAGGAAAACGAAAATCCTATGCTGAACCCGTATTATTCCGCCATGGTGGGGGCAATGATCCAGAAAATTCAGCAACGCGGCTATTATGCGATGGTGAACATAATGAAGTCTCGTCAGGATATTGTACAGAGTCTTCGCACATGGAATGTGGACGGTGCGATATTCCTAGGGCTCTTTGATGATGAGATAGAGGCAATGTATTCCGTATGCGATGTACCTATGGTCTTTGTCGATAGCTATAGCAACGTGCGTCAACTTTCAAATATTGGAATCGACGATTTTAAGGGCGGGCAGCTTGCTGCAAACTACTTTATTTCTCGTGGGCACCGCAGTGTTGCCTTCATTGGCCCCACCATGAAGTATAATGGCGTTATCCGGCACCGTTTTGATGGATTCGCCTCTGTTCTGCGCGTGAATGGCATGGAGGTCCGTTCTGAGCATATCTTTGAGATCAAGTCAGACGTGCGTCAGGAAGCAATTATCGCTCTAGGTAAACACATTGCATCTATGAAGAAAGAGTTTTCCGCAATCTTCATCACAAGCGATCAGATCGCATCCTATATTGTGCAAGGACTCATCTCGGAGGGCGTGTCCGTACCAGATGAGATGTCCGTTATCGGATTTGATAATCTGGAAATATGTCGCCAAATATCTCCCCAACTCACTACCATCGCGCAGGATCTTAATCAAAAGGCCCACTTCGCAGTGTCTACATTGTTTCAGCGCCTTACCGATTCGTCCCTTCCTGCTCAATCCATGGTGCTTGATGTGGAACTCGTTGAAAGGGCTTCCGTTGTCCAAAAATAACGTTTCTTTTTGTTACAGCAACAGCCTCGACACATATTGAGACTGTCACTGTTTCTCTTTATCCAACCTTCAATGAGGGAATGCACTAGTAACCGAAGATAACACAATCTGCGAGCAATTGTAGCCATAGTCAGAGCCGGCCCACTGCGCAGACCACATTTGGCATTGGATCAGGCGATGCGCAGAAATGCTCATGAGAATTATGCGCTGAACGGAGAACTTATCCGTTTTGTCATGGACTTAGCAACACTGTTTTCGAAAGTGATTCATGCTACATGAAGTTGACAACAGATATTCTCTAAATTCAGATGTTTCTTTAACGCTTCTCAAGTACCCATTGAAAAAATCTTGTGCTAAAATACTCCTGTATTCCAGGTCAGAGCAGAACAAGGGCGGAGCTATTTCAGGGCGGAGGTGAAAACTTGGGGACAGGTATGCCCCCGGTTCCGCACGCAGGACTTGAAATGAAATAACGGACCCATAAGACCGTAATTGCCGTTTGGCAGTTGCGGTCTTTTTGCGTCCGGACACAAAAAGAAAGGAGACACAGCATGACAGACACAGAAAACGTATTTGACGGCTTTGCCTTACTGGGCGATGATGAGGAGTTTGACGTAGATAAGATCTTCGGCGGCAGTTCGGATGAACCCGCACCGCCTCCTCCCGCGCCAACGTTGGCAGAAGAAGTCAAGTCTCAGCCTGAGCCGGAACAGGTTCAGACGGAGACGGCAGAATCACAGCCCGAGCCGGAACAGACGCTCCCTGCAAAAACGCAGGAGGCTCCAGCAGAAGAAGAAAAACAGCCTCTGGGACTCTTTTCGGCGTTTACAAGCGCGGAAAGCGACCCCATCCCAGAAGCAGCCCCGGTCAAAAGCATTGCGCCAAGACCCCAAACACAACTGTCGCTCTTTGACAAGCCGCCCGTTTTTCAGTACGGCGGCGCCAGAGAGCAGATCACGGACGCCAGCATGACCTTCGAGGCCCTGCGTATCCAGAAAGCGGATGATTTCCCTGAATTGGAGGATGCGTCGGCTGTCACATGGCAGGTACGGTACGGAGATGTTACGAAGACCGTCCCCGCGCCCAAGACGGACACCATCGCAGCCATGAAAGCGGAGATTGAGAAGTCAAAAGCATTCCTGGACAGCCTGAAAAAAGGCAAGGTCAAGGACCCGGAGTGCGTCGTAAAGCCGCAGATCCGGATGCAGAAGAAGGGCATTGCGGACTACAAGGGCGTATTCCCGACGCTGGAGGCTGCACGCGCGTCCAACAAGGTCATCTGCCTCATCCCCTCGCGGGACGGGCAGACGTATGAGATGCGCCGGAGCGAGCTCGGCGAGTTTATCGCGCCCAAGCACAAGATCACGGAATTTTCAGAGGTAAGAGCCGGCTTTCGCCCGGCTCTTCCTCGCATTCCGCAGGAGCTGCTGCGCTCCATCATCGGCTTTTTCAGAAGCCAGATGGAATCGGGCGCGGAGTTTGAAGCCCTTGTCCGTATCTACTGGGATCGGAAGGAACAGAAATTCATCCCGTTCGTTCCGAAGCAGCGCGTTACCAAGGATCGTGTCACGGTTCGGCTGACGGATGAAGACCTTCCGGACGATACGCGGTATCTGTACTACGCGGATATCCACTCCCACAACAGCATGAAGGCGATCTTTTCTGCTATCGACGATCAGGACGAGTGCGGCACGCGGCTGTATCTCGTGATCGGTCGCCTGGAGCGCTTTTTCCCGGAGATCTCCGCGCGCATTTCCTGCGGCGGCAGCTTCGTCCCCATCGAGCCCAGTCTGGTGCTGGAAGGGCTGCACAGCGGCTTTCCCGCAGAATGGAGCGGCAAGGTCATCCATCAGCTTCCTGCGCTTCCGGAAGCGCCGTCCGCACATTTCGCGGGCGTGCGCTCGTTCCTGGGCGGATTGCTTGGAGGTGCGGGATGAAGTTTGCAGAGAACCGGCCCGTGAAGATCGTCATGCTGGGAGCCGGAGGCACCGGCGGGCATATTGCGCCGCATCTGTACCGGCTTCTGTACGCGCTGGAACGGCCTGTCCGCTTTATCATCTGTGACGGTGATATCGTGGAAGAAAAGAATCTCGTTCGCCAGAATTTCACACCGGCTGACCTTGGAGAAAACAAGGCAAAGGTGCTGGCGGAGCGGTATTCCTCCGTGTTCGGGATGGAAACGGAGTATGTACCGGAGTTTATCGAGTCCGGGGAACGGCTTCTTTCCATGCTGCGGGCACGAACATTCCCGACCGGACCGTACTGGCATTCTCCAACCGTCAAAGAGCTGGTGATCCTCATCGGCGCGGTGGACAACAACAAGAGTCGAAAACTCTGCAACGAAGTCTTTTACAAGCTGGATGATCTTATCTACATCGACAGCGGCAACGGGATGCACACCGGGCAGATCGTCTGCGGCATCCGCAGCGGCGGACGCACGTTCTACCGCCCCGTCGGCGCGGCATTTCCGGAGGTCTTGCAGGACGCAGACAAATTCCCGACGGAGCTGAGCTGCGCCGAGGCGTCTGTTTCTGCGCCGCAGAGCATCGCCGCCAACATCACAGCGGCCACCGCCGTCGTGGACATGATCTACAACATCCTGACCGTCGGAGAAACGCGCGTGCGGCAGATCACGTTTGCAACGGGTTCTGTCAATATGCGTGCGACCTTACAGAAAACGAGGAGGAAAGCAGCATGAGAAGTTCCGTAGACGCAGCAGCCTTTTATAAAGCGATGACAGCATTGATGGACATTCCGGCAAAAAGTCCGGTCAAAGTCCTGCAGGAGATCAAGGTGGAGTTTACAGCGGATCACTGTACGCTCTCTGCAACAAACTTCAATACATGGCTCTCTGTGACGATCCCCGCGAGCGGCGACGACTTTGCGTTCGTGTTTTGGAACAGTGCTGGTGTCCAGAAGGTGTGCCGTTATTTTACGGGACAGCTGGAACTGGAGCTGTCCGGCCAAAGGAAATCACAGATCATAACCATGCGCTGCGGAGACAAGGGCGGCAAGTTCCCGGTTTATGAAGCTGAGGAATGCCCCACATGGCCGGAGTTTGAAGCCAAGCAAAGCTATACGGCAAACGCGGCAAACATTCTCAAATGCGTCAAGCAGGTAAAGTATGCCGTAGATCTGCGCAGCACCAGACCGGAATATCAGGGTGTTCTGTTCCAGCGCAAGCATATCTGGGCGGTGGAAGGTCATCGCGCGGCCTGCTGTGATGATGGTGGACTGAGTGTTGAAAAGCCGTTTACAGTCGCTGTTCCGGCGCTGGAGCATCTCAAAGTGTTTGGGAATACGGATATTCAGATCGATGTAAACGAGAGATGTGTCACATTCCGAAATGAATGGATCCGATTGACGGCGCACTGCGTTCCGAATGCCACACCTCTTATTTATGAGAACATCGTTCCGCAGAAGTGGAATGAGGAATTCTGCTTCCATCGGAAAGACTTCGTGCAGGCCCTGAAATATCTGCTGGCCTGCGTCGGAAAGGCAGACAAGCCTTATGTCCGGTTTGATAACGGAGCCTTGA